>Ga0256827_10000144_pt1 | contig 39268 bp, 35 predicted proteins | sample CV84metaG_FD_185977 | JGI IMG/M metagenome (GOLD analysis project Ga0256827, IMG submission 185977) | Hydrothermal vent microbial communities from East Pacific Rise, Pacific Ocean - CV84 | ecosystem: Environmental > Aquatic > Marine > Hydrothermal vents | place: Pacific Ocean: East Pacific Rise... | reverse complement strand
ATTACAATATAGGGAACAGTTGGTTGAATTTTATCCATTATTACAATATCAGCCCGTTTCTTTTGAGTACCAAAATGAACAATAAACTCCACCTGCATTCGCGTATAAGCATAACCATAATCTTGATAAAGTTGAATTAAAAAGAGCTGTCGTACTATCTCTTCAGGGGTTAGCTTTATATCTTTGTTTCGTACTTTACATTTAATATAAGGTGCTTTTCCATTTTTTAACTCTTTTTCAAAAATAGAGTTCTCTAACTCATCTATCTGTTCTTGGGTAAATTGGGTTAGTTTGTAATTGCTATCTTTTAGGATATTGGGGATTATCATTGGCATCTCTCTCACTCTAAATTTCTTACTATTATGATGTTTTTTGTGTTATGTTATTTTACCGTAAAATCAATTATTAATCATTAGTTACCATATAGAGTATAAACCTCTCTTTTTCCAAACTATCTAAATATATATCTCAAAAATCAAACTTTAATAAACTTAAAATATAATATAAAAATTAATTATTATATTTAAATTATATAAAAGGTAAATCCATGCTATTCAAAGACATTGACTCAAAAACAGAAGAGATAAAACAACTTAAAAACCTACTAAATCTAAGTAAAAATCCAAAACAACAAGCCCTTATAAAAGCTGATTTGGCACGAGTAAAAAATGGCTATAGAGCAGAAAAAGATAATGCCTATTACTTAGACTTTCGATTTAAAGATAATGCTCACAATATTTTACTTCATGACATACGCATAGAGCATGAAGGGAAAGTGGCTCAGATAGACCATATAATTGTCAATCGTTTTGGTATAGAAGTGCTAGAGAGTAAAAGTTTTACTGGTACATTAACCATCAACGGTGATGGCTCACTTGATGTAGCATATGGAAACAAAATTCAAACTTTTCCCAATCCCATAGAGCAAAATAACAGACATATTAAAATATTATCTGATTATATAAAAGCTCATATTGAACTGCCTTCTAACCTTAAACTGTTTGGAATTCCTACTTCCTCAACTGTACTCATTAACCCTAAAACAACCATTGCAAACCATACTCTACCAAAAGGGTTTGAGAGAGCCGATTCTTTTTCTACAAAAAGAAATGAAGCCATTGACAAAATGGGAGCAGTAGCAGTATTTAAATCAATAGGGTGTATTATGAAAATAGACAGAGCAAAAGAGATAGCAGAATTTCTTGTAAAACATCATCGTCCTAAAACTTATAATTATACAAAAAAATATCCTATCAAAAATGAGCTACCAACTGTTCAGTCTATAGCGACTACTATAGAAAAAGTTACAAAAAAAGTAGATAAAAAACTCTGTTCTAAATGCCAAAGTGAAGATATAGAGATAGTTTATGGAAAATATGGCTATTACTTTAAATGCCTTTCTTGTAATGGAAATACGGCTATTAAACTAACCTGTAGAGATTCTAAATGTAAACCAAAGATAAAGAAACGTAAACTAAATTTTTATCATATTTGTGAGAGTTGTGGGAAAGATGAACTTTATTTTGTGAATAAAGAGAAAGTTTCCATTTAAACAACGGACAAGCACAGGGAGGCTGTGAAAGAACCTATAAATGTTGGCTGTAGGGTATGGCTTTAGCCTACCGATTAAACCAAATTCATGAAAAACTGAAGCTTTTTAACTTAAAAAATTCAATTTGACGGTAGGCTAAAGCCGTACCCTACGGTTCTTTCACAGTCTCCCCGTGGTTGTCCGTGTTCATAATTCAAAACAAATATCAAACCTTAACCCCAATCTGCTATACTAACCAAAAAAATAAAGGTGTCAAATCATGTGTCTTATTATTACCATTATCATGCTGGGCTTGGCTATCTCTAACCTTATGATTGAAAATTGGTTAACAGGGGTGGTTCAGTTGGTTATTGCTCTTGGTTTTTTACTGCTACTTATCAACAACATACGACGGACAAAAGCCGAAAGAGCTGGTCAGTGTTATAATGGATGTCAGGTGACAAACTGGCTTGGAAACTTATTTAAAAAGAAGGAAAAATAGATGGAACATTTTTTTACTTGCCCTTACTGCTGGGAACGGATATCTATGATACTTGACAGTCAAGAGGAGTGTTCAGATTATATTGAAGATTGTGAGGTTTGTTGTAGACCGATAGAATTAGATTTTAAATTTTCAGGAGAAAGATTGATGCATTTTAATGCTAAAGTGATGGAAGGTATTTAATTGTAGGGACAACGCCCCCGTGCTTGTCCGTGCCTTTGATGCCAATAATTTTGAAATCAAAATATTTTATTGGACATAGGAACACGGACAACCACGGGGGGATTGTCCCTACAGAAGAGGCTATTCCTCTTCCTCTTTTACCTCTATCAATTCAATGGCATCAGAGTCAACCATACCTGTACCAACAGGGATAAGACGACCAATAACAACATTTTCTTTTAAATCTTCAAACATATCAATCGTACCTGCAATAGATGCAGAGGTCAATACTTTTGTAGTATCTTGGAACGAGGCTGCCGAGATAATAGAATCTGCTCCAACAGCTGCTCTGGTAATACCGATAAGAAGTGGTTCAGCAATCGCTGGTTCACCAAATAGTTTGATAACTTTTTTGTTTTCAAATACAAACTTCTTTTTAGAAACCAAGTCGGCATCAATAAACTTAGAGTCACCACCATCAATAACTTTTACCTGACGCATCATCTGAGAAACAACAATTTCGATGTGTTTATCTGAAATATTAACCCCTTGACGACGGTAAACTTTTTGAACCTCTTCAACAATGTACTCATACAATGCTTTCTCACCAAGAACAGCAAGAACATCATGACTTGAAATCGTACCATCGGTCAGTTTTTCACCCGTATGGACAAAGTCACCCTCAGCAACAACCACAGAACGCTGTTTGTCAACAAACTGCTCTACAGGTGTACCATACTCAGGGGTAATAATAATACGTTTTTTACCTCTAAGTGGCTTACCAAAGGCAATCGAACCAGTTACTCTAGCAATCAGTGCTGGATCTTTTGGACGACGTGCTTCAAACAGTTCTGATACTCTTGGAAGACCCGAAGTGATATCACTTGATTTTTGAGCAGCTTTTGGTGTTTTTGCTAAAATATCTGCAATTCCCACTTTTTGACCATCTTTAACGAAAATAGACGTTTTAGGATCAAGACTATAAGAGATAATCTCACCATCATCTGTTGCCAAAATAATAGCAGGACTGTATGAGGTAGGGATATAGTCATTCAATGTTAAACGACTCTCACCTGTCAACTCATCAAACTGTTCAACAACCGTAACACCTGGAATAATATCTTCAAACTTCAATGTACCATTCGATTCAGCAATCATTGGCTCTGAGTATGGATCCCATTCAGCAATAACCACTTGCTCATCACGTCCAGCTTTGGCAATAATATCTCCTCTTCCAACAATTGAATTGTCATCAATAGAGATAACAGAACCTCTCGCAATGTAGTGTCTCGCAGCTTCACGATCATTTTTATCAACAATAACAGCAAAAAGACCTTTTTCATCAATCGCTTTACCATTTTGAACCGTCTCAAGTCTCTCTAGGTAATCACCTTTTAACAAGAAGAACTTAACTGTCCCTTTTGCTTCAGCTTTAATATCTTGAGTAATTGGAGAACCATCTTCAACAGTTAATTCAGAAGCGAAAGGGATACGAGCAGGAACTGACCATGCCTCTTTAATCACTTCGATAATCGAATCACCCTCTTCGATAATCTCACCACTCTCAAATGGGATAAATAGTTTTCCATCTACTTTTCCACCAACACCTGCCAGTTCATTTGTTTTCGCAATATCATTTTTTCTAACAGTATAACGTTGCTCTTTAGCACCTTGTTGTACCGTTAAAACTATCTCGTCATGTGCATGAACAATGGTTAATTTACCTCTTGTCAATGACTTAACTTTAGGCTCAACCAAAAGTACACCAGCATTTCTTCGGTTAGAAACAAGCATTTTCTCTTCGTTGTTTTTGTAAACATTTAGGTTATAGTAACGGATAAACCCTTCTTTGTTTGCAATAACCTGACGCTCCTCTTTACCAGCAGTCGCAGTACCACCTGTGTGGAATGTACGAAGTGTCAACTGTGTCCCTGGCTCACCAATTGATTGTGCAGCAACAACACCAACAGCCTCACCACGTTTAACAATCTTATTTTCAGCCATGTTCAGACCGTAACACTTAGCACAAATACCTTTTTCTGCTTTACAAGTAACCGATGTTCTAATGTTTACAGAACGTACACCTGACTCAGAAATAAGTCTGGCTCTCTCTTCATCAATCATCGTCCCTTCACTTACCAACACTTCAGAGGTGATAGGGTCAATAATATCTTGTGAAATTACACGTCCATAAACTCTATCTGAAAGTGGCTCAATAAGCTCATTACCAACATATATATCTGAAACATCAACACCCTCATGAGTACCACAATCATGCATAATTACTTTAACATTTTGAGCAACATCAATAAGCTTTCTTGTCAAGTAACCAGCTGACGCTGTTTTCATCGCTGTATCGGCAAGACCTTTTCTCGCACCGTGAGTTGAAATAAAGTACTCTAGTACATTTAGACCTTCACGGAAGTTAGAGGTAATTGGTGTTTCAATAATCGAACCATCCGATTTCGCCATTAGACCCCTCATCCCTGAGAGCTGTCTAATCTGAGCAGCTGAACCCCTAGCCCCAGAATCGGCCATCATGTGAACCGAGTTGAAACCATCTTTATCTTTTTTAATCAAACTCATAAGCTCAGAGGCTACTTCGTTGTTGGTATCTGTCCAGATATCAATAATCTTATTGTAACGCTCTTGCTCTGTAAGAAGACCTTTACCATACTGTTTCTGAATCTCAATCACATTCTCTTTTGCACCATCAACAATTGCATATTTTTGTTCTGGAACTTTAATATCATCAATAGAGATAGATACCCCTGATTTGGTTGCATATTTGAAACCGATATCTTTTAAATCATCAAGAAAGGTAGAGGTATGAGAGATACCACTTTGAGCATAGATAAAGTCAACCAATGCACCAATATCTTTTTTCTTCAATACTTTGTTCCAGTAAGATTCAGGTACATAGTCAGGGATAATCGCTTTTAAAATAACTCTACCAGCTGTTGTGTTAACAATATGTCCATTAACAACGGTTCTAATTTTCGCATTTAAATCCAATCCACCTTGCTCATTGGCAATAAGAATCTCATCAACATTCGCAAAAAGTTTATGTTGTCCCACCACATCATCTTTTACAAGTGTTAGGTAATAAAGACCCAAAATCATATCCTGAGAAGGTACAGCAATCGCTTTACCAGATGCAGGAAGAAGAATATTCATAGAAGCCAACATCAAAATTTTTGCTTCAGCAATCGCTTCATCTGACAATGGGATATGAACAGCCATTTGATCCCCATCGAAGTCGGCATTGAAGGCGGCACACACCAGTGGATGAAGCTGAATCGCTTTACCATCAATCAGTTTTGGGTGAAACGCTTGAATAGAAAGTTTATGCAATGTTGGTGCACGGTTCAGTAGTACTGGGTGACCATCAACAACATCTTCTAAACATTCCCAAACTTCATTTTGTTTGGTTTCAATCATCTTTTTAGCTTGTTTAAGTGTGGTAGCATACCCTCTATCTTCTAGTTTTGCCATAACATGTGGTTTGAAAAGTTCAAGTGCCATAATTTTTGGCAATCCACATTCGTCCATCTTAAGGTTAGGTCCAACAACAATAACAGAACGTCCAGAGAAATCGACCCGTTTACCAAGTAAGTTTTGTCTAAAACGCCCTTGTTTACCTTTAATCACTTCTGAAAGAGATTTAAGTGGTCTTTTGTTCGCACCCTTAACTGAGTTTCCTCTTCTACCGTTGTCGAAAAGTGCATCAACTGACTCTTGAAGCATCCTTTTTTCGTTTCTAACAATAATCTCAGGAGCATCAAGTTCAACAAGTCTTTTAAGTCTTTGGTTTCGGTTAATAACTCTTCTGTAAAGGTCGTTAACATCTGAAACAGCGAACTTACCACCATCAAGACTTACAAGAGGTCTAAGGTCAGGTGGCATAACTGGTAAAATAGTTAACATCATCCACTCTGGTCTGTTACCTGAGTTTAGGAAAGATTCAATAACTTTAAGTCTTTTTACAATGGTCTTCTTTTTAGCTTCCGATTTGGTCGCTAAAATATCTTCTTTAAGCGATGCAAACATATCTGCAAGGTCAAGGTCAGCTAGAAGTTCTTGAACAATCTCTCCACCCATTCTCGCATCAAGTCCAACATCAGGAAAACGCTGAGAAATAGACTGAAACTGCTCTTCGTTAAGGACATCATATTTACTTAAAGGTGTTGCACCCTCAGAATCGTAACATGCATCACCAGCTTCTTTTACAATATACGCTTCGTAATATAGTACACGTTCTAAATCTTTCATTTTCACACCCAAAAGTGTTCCAATTCTTGATGGCAATGAAGATACATACCAAATATGTGCCACAGGAGCTACTAAATCAATATGCCCCATTCTGTTTCTTCTTACTTTAGAGGTGGTTACTTCAACTCCACATTTTTCACAAACAACACCTTTATAACGCATCTTTTTGTATTTACCACAAAGACACTCATAGTCTCGTACTGGTCCAAAAGTTTTGGCACAAAAAAGACCATCTCTCTCAGGTTTTAAAGTTCTATAGTTAATGGTCTCTGGCTTTTTTACTTCACCATAAGACCACGACAAAACTTTCTCTGGACTTGCAACTTTTAATTGCATCGCCATAATATCTTTTGGTCTATCTTCACTCGTTAAATCAATAGGGTTTAAATTATCTAAAAAATCACTCATTATACATCTCCCTCTTTTTTCTTTTCATATAAGTCTACATCAAGACCCAGTGCTTGAAGCTCTTTGGTAAGTACGAACATCGTTTCAGGTACACCTGATTCTGGTACGGATTCACCTCTTGTAATGGCTCTATAAGCTCGGGTACGTCCATCTACATCATCTGATTTAATGGTTAACATCTCTTTAAGAATATGTGAAGCACCGTATGCCTCTAAAGCCCAAACTTCCATCTCCCCAAATCTTTGTCCACCAAAGAGTGCTTTACCACCAACTGGTTGTTGTGTTACCAATGAGTAAGGTCCAGTTGAACGTGCGTGAACTTTTTCATCAACAAGGTGATGTAGTTTTAACATGTACATGTACCCAACGTTGACACGCTCTATCATTTTCTCACCTGTTTTACCATCGTAAAGCTCTGTTTTACCATCAGCATCTAGTTTCGCTAAAGCAAATAATTTATCAAACTCTTCTTGATTTGTTCCTTCAAATACAGCTGCTCCAAACTTAACACCATTTGCCCAGTCTCTAGCATAAACAAGTAACTCATCATCGGTCAATTTACCCAAAGTCTCTTTTGCATTCATAAGTTTTGCAACATCTGCAATTTCAGCCATCTTTTCTCTAAGGTCTGTAATCATTGTCTCTTTGTGTGCATCAAACATCTCTTGAATTTGCTCACCCAAGTTTTTCGCAATCATCCCTAAGTGAACTTCAAGAATCTGCCCAATGTTCATACGAGAAGGTACACCCAGTGGGTTCAAGATAATATCAACCGTTTTACCCTCTTTTGTATAAGGCATGTCGATTTCAGGAACAATGTTAGAGACAATACCTTTGTTTCCGTGACGACCCGCCATTTTATCACCAACTTTTAACTTACGTTTCGTAGCGATATAAACTTTTACAAGCTTGGTCACACCATTTGGTAAAATATCATCTTTCTCTAAGATATGAAGCTTCTCTTCATGTGCATCTTTAAGTTTCTTTTTCTGTCTTTGGAAGTAGTTTTTAGCTGAGTTGTACTCTGACTGAATTTCAGAAGAGTAAGACTGAACCACATTTCTAAGTGCAAATCTGTTTACTTCTAAAATAACTTCAGCAGGAATTTTTGTACCTGATTCATAAAATGTTTCACCAATATTTACATCAAGTGCAAGTTCAGCTTCAGACAACATCGCTGCGATTCTAAGTAACTCTTCTTTATCAATCATCAGCAATTTATCGTGATGCTCACCATCAAGAACTGATTTTTCCTCTTCATAAGACTGAACAGCTCTTGCATCTTTCTCTTGACCTTTTTTGATGAAGACTTTAACATCAACAACAACACCTTCCATAGAAGCAGGACAGTAAAGTGATTTGTTAACAACATGACCAGCTTTGTCTCCAAAGATTGCTCTAAGTAAACGCTCTTCTGGAGTTGGTTTAATTTCACCTTTTGGAGAAACTTTACCCACCAAAATCATCCCTGGTTTAACATGTGTTCCCACTTTAACAATCCCAGAATCATCAAGATGAGTTAGCTCAGTTTCACGAATGTTCTGAATATCTCTTGTAATCTCTTCTGTACCATGCTTAAGCTCACGAGCTTCAATCTCTTTTTCATAGGTGTGCACTGAAGTAAACGTATCTTCTCTTAAAATCTTCTCAGAGATAATAATTGCATCTTCGTAGTTGTATCCATACCAAGGCATAAAGGCAACTCTCATGTTCTTACCAATAGCAAGTTCACCCATGTCCATGTTTGGACCATCAGCAATAACTTGACCAGCTTTTACAACATCACCAAGCTTTGCAGTTGGAGACTGTGTAAAGGTTGTATTTTGGTTGGTACGCATATTTTTTTCCATTGGATAATGGTCAATATATACTCCACCTTCGTCTTCACCTAAAATATAAATATTTTTAGAATCAACTTTTTCAACTTTACCTGAACGTTTTGCCTTAACAGACTCCCAAGCATCTCGGCTTACAATCGCTTCCATACCAGTACCAACAACAGGTGCATCTGTTTTAAGAAGAGGCACGGCTTGACGTTGCATGTTTGAACCCATCAATGCACGGTTGGCATCATCGTGTTCTAAGAAAGGAATCAATGCCGCAGCTGAACCTGAAACCATTAAAGGAGAGATATCAATTAAAGAAACTTTAGCAGTTTCATTCAAAAGAATTTCACCATTACAACGTGTTTCAATAAGCTCCTCTACAATCTTTCTATCAAGTACTTTAGTAGAAGCAGGTGCAATAACTAAGTCTTCCTCTTGTGTTGCAGTAAGGTAAACAATCTCATCTGAAATAACACCATCAACAACTTTGTTGTATGGAGCTTCAATAAACCCTAAATCATTTACTTTTGCATAGGTTGCCAAGGTGTTGATAAGACCAATATTCTGACCCTCTGGAGTCTCAATCGGACAAATACGACCATAATGTGTTGGGTGAACATCCCGAACTTCAAAACCAGCACGTTCTTTAACAAGACCACCCTCACCTAGAGCAGAAAGTCTTCTTTTATGGGTTACTTCTGACAGAGGATTGGTCTGATCCATAAACTGTGACAACTGACCTGACGAGAAAAATTCTAAAATAGTATTTGTAATCATTTTAGAGTTAACCAAGTCATGAGGCATCAACTCATCTAACGCTCCTGAAAGTGTTGTCATTTTGTCTCTAATCGCCTTTTGCATCTTAGTAAGACCATTGTACAACTCATTACCAAGAAGCTCACCAATCGCTCTAATCCTTCTGTTTCCAAGGTGATCTCTATCATCTATGTGTCCCGAACCATTTTTAACTTTAGATAAGTATTTAACCGTGTGAATAATATCTTCAGCAGTCATAACAGTCACATACTCAGGTACATCAAGCCCCAATTTATGGTTCATCTTCATACGACCAACTTTTGTTAAGTCATATCTCTCTGGATCAAAGAAAAGTTGCTTCAAGAATGTTTTTGCAGCTTCTGGAGTTACAGGTTCACCTGGTCTCATAACTTTATAGATACGGATAACAGCCAAAGCATTTTCATCTTCTATCTCTTCCGTTTGCTTAAGCAATCTCAGTGATTCTTGGTCAGCAATAAACGATTTAATAATTGAATCATCAGCACCTTCAGCCAAGTCATCTGCAATGTGGAAACTCTCAACACCAGCATCAATTACTTTTTTAAGTTTAAGCTCATCCATCGCTGTAACAACATCGTAAATAACCTCTCCACTCTCTTGGTCAATAATTGGTGAAGCCAAATGTCTTTCAACCAATACATCTAATGGATATTCAACCCACGATAAACCATCATCAACAAGTTTTTGAGCTTTTTTCTTAGTCAAACGTTTTGCAGCAGCAATAACAATGTTACCCTCTAAATCACGAATCTCATAAGGGGCACGTCCAGAAAACTCTTCTACTGAGAATTTTGTTACAAATCTGTTGTCTCTTACAAAAACCTCTTTTGAAGCATAGAAAAGTTTCATGATATCTTCTTTAGAGTAGTCTAAGGCTCTAAACAAAATGGTTACAGGTATTTTTCTTCTTTTATTAATTCTTGCATATAAAATATCTTTTGCATCATACTCAAAGTATAACCATGACCCTCTATCTGGAATAATTTGTGCAGAATAGATAAGTTTATTAACAACAGTTGTTGCCTCTTCCTCTTTAAAAATAACACCTGGTGATCTGTGAAGTTGGTTTACAACAACTCTCTCAACACCATTAATAATAAATGAAGTTCTATCGGTCATAAGAGGGATATCTCTTACGTAAACTGCTTGTTCTTTTATCTCTTTTGGATCTAACTTTTCACCTGTTTTCTCATCTCTGTTCCAGATGGTTAAAGATATATTCATTTTTAATGATACAGAGTAAGTTAATCCACGTTCCATACACTCACGGATGGTATATTTAGGTTGAACAATATCACTCCCTTTATATTCTAAAGTTAGTCTGTTTTGGTGGTCGTTAAGTGGGAAAACTGAACGAAATACTTTTTCAATGGTTGATTCAGTTCTATTTTTAGAATCTATCATCAAGAAATCGTCATATGATTTTTGTTGTAGTTGAAGTAAGTTAGGAACAGCAATTTGTCTAGGGGTCTTAGAGAAATCGACTCGGAGTCTATTTCCAGAATGTAAAGTATTTAACATGGGCGAACCTTATTATAGTATGTTATGTTAATTAGATAAATGTATAGATATACAAAAAAACTATTGCGCAATAGCTCATCGCTATATCTCAGATAATTCCACTTATGATAATAATATTTTGATTTTGTACTGTTACTAATGCAATACAAGAGTTATAATCTACTGTTACTAATGCAGTAGAAGAAAGAGTTTTAACGGTTAGTATGTTTTACTTTCAAGCGAAATAAATTCGCTTGAAAAGAAGGAGTTAAATAATAAAAATTATTTAAGCTCACAAGCTGCACCAGCTTCTTCAATTTGTTTTTTGATTTCTTCAGCTTCATCTTTAGAGATAGCTTCTTTAAGAGTAGTTGGAACATCTTCAACTGCTGATTTAGCTTCTTTAAGTCCAAGACCTGTAATCGCTCTTACTACTTTAATAGCATTGATTTTCTTAGCACCTGCATCTGTAAGTACTACATCAAATTCAGTTTGCTCTTCAACAGCTTCAGCTACTGCTCCACCAGCTACTACAGTAGCTTGTGCAGATACACCAAATTTTTCTTCAAATTCTTTTACAAGCTCAGAAAGCTCTAATACTGACATGTTTGAGATAAATTCTAAAACGTCTTCTTTAGTTGTTGCCATAATTAATTCCTTTAATCATTCTATTTTTAATATTTTTTGGATAAATTTTATCCTATTCAATGTCGGCTAAAGCCAACCCTACGCTTCTTCTTCTAGCTTTTCAGCTAAAGCACTCATACCAATTGTAAAGTTCTGCACTGGTGCATTCCAAACATTAAGTAACATACCAAGAAGTTCATCTCTACCTGGAAGTTTAGCCATAGCATTAATCGTAGCGATATCTGCAACTTTAGACTCAATAACTCCAGACTTGATTGAGAAGTTATCTTTATTTGCTTGTGCAGATTTATCAGCAACTTTACAAGTTGCAATCTGATCTTCACCCCAAATAAAAATATTTGTATCTACAAGTTCCATCTCTTCACAGTTAGCATTTTTAAGTGCAATCCCTGCAAGTGTATTTTTTACAACACGCACTTGTACATCATTTTCTCTGGCTAGGTTACGAACACCCTCTAATGCTTCAACAGTCATACCTTTATAATCACAAACAATTACAGCACCCTGATCAGCAAAAGCAGTAGTTAATTCATTAACAATAGCTTCTTTTTCAGTTCTAGTCATTTTTTCTCCTTTCGATCTCTAAAAGGGTGGTTTTCACCAACAAACTTCTTTCAAAGTTTTATATTAAGCTTTCGCCCCAATTATCTTCAACCTAGATTAGTTATGCCAAGCATAAAGGAAAAGGCATCAAACCGTAGGGGTAAACCAATGTGTTTACCCTAAAAATGGACAGACACATCGGTCTGCCCCTACAATAAAAATATGCCCTAAGCTTTACGCTTTTGCTTTCATATCCATAAGTTCAGAAGCATCCATAGTCACTGCTGGACTCATTGTTAAAGACAATGCACCATTAAGGATGTATCGACCTTTAGCAGATGCTGGTTTAACTTTGTTTATGGTCTGAATAAAAGTTTCTAAATTCTCTAAAATTTTCTCAGAACCAAAACTTACTTTTCCAATTCCTGCGTGAATGTTACCTTTTTTGTCTGTTCTAAAGTTAACTTTTCCACCTTTAGCTTCAGTAACAGCTTTGGTAACATCCATAGTAACTGTCCCAGTTTTAGGGTTAGGCATTAAACCTTTTGGTCCTAAAATTCTAGCTACTTTACCCAGTGTTCCCATCATGTTAGGAGTTGCAATAACAGTATCGAAATCAATCTTACCTTCTTTAATAGCATCAATTAACTCATCAGAACCAACCAAGTCAGCACCAGCTGCTCTTGCTTCATCTGCTTTATCATCTTTTGCAAATACTGCTACTCTTACAACTTTACCTGTACCATTTGGAAGAACAACTGAACCTCTAAGCATTTGATCTGCATGTCTTGGGTCAACATTTAAGTTTAACGCAATCTCAACAGTTTCATCAAACTTAGCTGATTTTAATTCTGTAATAAGCTTTGTAGCATCAGCTACAGAATAATTCTTCTCAATTTCTATTTTCTCTAAGAGCGCTGCTCTTTTTTTATTTACTTTCTTTGCCATCTATCTCTCCACGATATAAAAATCTCCCACTATTTAGTGGTCATTATAAAAAGGATACTACTTATGCAGTAATATCAACACCCATACTTCTACAAGTTCCAGCTATAATTTTTGCAGCCATCTCTTTGTCATCTGTATTTAAGTCAGCAATTTTCTTTTCAACAATCTCATCAATCTGAGCCGTTGTTAAAGATGCAACTTTATTTTTAAGAGGATTATCTGAACCACTTTTAATGTTTGCAGCTTTCATAATAAGTTCAGATGCAGGTGGTTGCTTGGTTTCAAATGTAAAAGATCTGTCAGCGTAAACTGTAACTTCAACAGGGATTTTAAAACCCATTTTATCTTTAGTTCTTTCGTTGAATGCTTTACAGAATTCCATAATGTTAACACCACGTTGACCAAGAGCTGGTCCTACTGGTGGTGATGGGTTAGCTGATCCAGCAGGGATCATCATTTTGAACTTTTCAGTTACTTTTTTTGCCATCGTTGTCTCCTTAGATTAAATAGTCGTTTATTTTCAAAAAATAAAAACTTCAATAATAAAAATCTGATATTTTTATTATTGAAACTTTAAGAAAGACAATCTTTTTAGATTGTCCTATTATAATTTATATGATTTTTTCTACTTGTGTATACAAGATTTCAACGGGTGTATTTCTACCGAAAATAGAAACATTTAACTTTAATTTCCCATGGTCAAGATCATACTCTTCAACCATCCCTGTAAAGTTAGAGAATGGACCATCAATAATACGAACCATTTCACCATTTTCGAAGTCAACTTTAGGTCTTGGTGCAGTTTTCTGCTCCATTTTTTCTAAAATAACTTTAATATCTGCATCATTTAGAGGTGTTGCTGTTTTACCTTCCCCAATAAAACGTGAAACACGTGGTAAAGATTGAACTTTATGCCATAAAGCTGTATCTAAATCAACATGAGCAAAAACATAACCAGAATAAAGAACACGCTCTGTAATCTTTTTTTCTCCGTTTTTAACTTCAATTACCTCTTCAGTAGGAACAATAATGTTTTCTACTTGTTCTTCTATACCATTTTCAACTGCAAGAAGTTCTATACCTTTTTTAACTGCTTGTTCTGATCCAGAATAAACTTGAATCGCATACCATTGAAGTGACATCTTAACCAACTACTGCTGTTACGATAGATGACATCAATAAATCAACAAGTGCTAAAAAAATTGATATAACAGTTACGACTAAGAAAACGGCAAAGAATGCCTGTCTAATCTGTACTTTTGTCGGAAATATAACTTTTTGAATCTCTTCTTTAACGTGTGCAAAATATGTTGTTAATTTTCCCATTGTAATTACCTTTAATTTGTGGCAGGCCAAGAGGGACTCGAACCCCCGGCACCTGGTTTTGGAGACCAGTGCTCTACCAACTGAGCTATTGGCCTAAGAATAAGAGAGAGCCTAAACTCTCTCTAGTAAAAGCAAAAACTGATTACAGTTTCATCTCTTTATGTGTCGTATGACACTTACACCACTTACAGTACTTTTTTAAAGCAAGTTTTTCAGCAGTGTTTCTTTTATTCTTAGTGGTGTGATAGTTACGTCTTGTACACTTCTCACAACCTAAGTGAATTGTTTCTCTCATAATGACTACTCAATAATGTCAGCAACAACACCAGCACCAACAGTTCTACCACCTTCACGGATAGCAAACTTAGTACCTTGCTCAAGAGCAACTGGGTTGATAAGTTCAACAGTAATAGTAACGTTATCACCAGGCATAACCATCTCAACACCCTCACCAAGAGTAATTGAACCAGTAACATCTGTTGTTCTTACGTAGAACTGAGGTCTATAGTTGTTAAAGAATGGAGTATGTCTACCACCCTCTTCTTTTTTAAGGATATACACTTCAGCTGTAAACTTAGAGTGAGGAGTGATTGAACCTGGCTTACAAAGAACCATACCTCTTTCAACTGCATCTTTATCGATACCTCTGATAAGAACACCACAGTTGTCTCCAGCTTGACCACAATCCATCTCTTTACGGAACATTTCAACACCAGTAACAGTTGTTTTTTGGTTATCTCTAATACCAACGATTTCAACTTCGTTACCAACACATACAGTACCACGATCAATTTTACCAGTTACAACAGTACCACGACCTTGAATTGTAAAGATATCTTCGATAGGCATTAAGAAATCTTTATCAGTTTCTCTTACTGGCTCAGGGATATACTCATCAACAGCATCCATAAGTGCAAGAATTTTTTCTGACCATTCACCAAGAGTTCCAGCTTTAGCTTCTTCAAGTGCTTGGAACGCAGAACCAGCAACGATTGGTGTATCATCACCTGGGAAATCGTACTCAGAAAGAAGTTCTCTAACTTCCATCTCTACTAGTTCTAACATCTCTTCTTTATCTTCATCATCAAGTTGATCTTCTTTATTTAAGAAAATTACAATGTATGGAACACCAACTTGCTTAGAAAGAAGGATATGCTCTCTAGTTTGAGCCATTGGTCCATCAGTAGAAGCGATAACAAGAATAGCACCATCCATTTGAGCAGCACCAGTAATCATGTTTTTAACGTAATCGGCGTGACCTGGACAATCTACGTGAGCATAGTGTCTTGTCTCTGTTTCATATTCAACATGAGAAGTAGCAATAGTAATTCCTCTTTCTCTCTCTTCTGGTGCATTATCAATTGCATCGTAATCCATAAAAGCTGAATTGTTTTTAGTTGCAAGAACAGCTGTAATTGCTGCTGTTAATGTAGTTTTACCGTGGTCAACGTGACCGATTGTACCAATGTTAACATGTGGTTTGGTTCGTTCGAATTTTTCTTTAGCCATCTCTGTCTCCTAAGTTTATTGTTAAAAATTTGCTGACATTATATCAGACATAACTCAATATTGCTTTAAATATCAACAATATGGACAAAACTATGCTCACTTTATAAAATTCTTCTCATAAAGAGAGTATTTAATGAGTATACTTTTGTCCATAAGTTATATGGGGCCCATAGTGAGACTTGAACTCACGACCTCTTCCTTACCAAGGAAGTGCTCTACCCCTGAGCCATATGGGCATACGTTTCTATAAAATTTTTATAAATAAAAATTATTTTTTTGTAATAATATGAGTGATTGATTAATTATAATGTGAAAGTAGTAATAAAAATTTCACATCAGCTTCCAGATTTCTTTAATACTTTTTGGAGCGGGAAACGAGATTCGAACTCGCGACATCCTGCTTGGAAGGCAGGGGCTCTAGCCACTGAGCTATTCCCGCGTCGTATATGTATTAAATATATAACATGGTGGTGAGTGAAGGATTCGAACCTTCGAAGACGTAGTCAGCGGATTTACAATCCGCCCTCGTTGGCCACTTGAGTAACTCACCGTCATAATGTATATTTCTGGTCAAACACTGATAAAATTTTAATGGAGCTGATGAAGGGACTCGAACCCCCGACCTGCTGATTACAAATCAGCTGCTCTAGCCAACTGAGCTACATCAGCACCATTCATTTAAAGATTTCTTTTAAGTCATCGTTTAAATGGAGTCGCATTATAGACAAAAATCATATTCATGTCAAGCCTTTTTGTAAAAAAAATGAAAATTCTTTGAAATTCGCTATAATTCATGAAAAACAAGGCTTTTTAATGAAGATTCTTCTTGCTCCAAGTGAAACAAAAATAAAAGGGGGAATCAATAACTTTGATTTAAACTCTTTACTGTTTCCAGAATTAACCTCTATAAGAAAAGAAATTTTACACAAATACATCAATATTTTACAAAAAAATGATTTTCAAGAACTTTCTAAAATGTTTGGATTAAAAAAAGAGAGTGATATTAACTATCATAATAGAGATATTATTCATGAATTAACCATGAAAGCAATAGAACGTTACACAGGTGTTGCTTTTGATTATTTAAATTATAAAGATTTAACAGAGGATTCTAAAGCTTATATAGATAAAAATGTTATTTTATGCTCCAATCTTTTTGGATTTTTACGTGCCGATGATATGATTCCTGAATATCGTTTAAAACAAGGGGAAGCTGTAGGCGAATTAAAACCTGAAAAACTTTATAAAGAACAGAGCCATCTCATGGAAGAGTATCTACAAGAGGAAGATATTTTAGATTTAAGAGCAGGATTTTATGATAGATTTTACAAACCTACCAAAAACTATACCACTTTGAAGTTTATAAAAGGGGGAAAAGTTGTCTCACATTGGGCAAAAGCTTACCGTGGAATTGTTTTACGTGAGGTTGCTAAAGCAAAAATTGATAGTTTAGAAGATTTTATGAAACTTTCTATAGATAATTTATCTATAGAAGAGATTCAAACTAAAAAGAATAAAACAGAGATTATTTATAATATCGTCGGCTAAAACCAATCCTACATTTCAGCCAATAAGGCACGAACAATTTCACGATCATCAAAATGAAATTTTTCACCTTTGATTTCGATGGTATCTTCATCACCTTTGCCCAAAATCATAAGCACTTCATCCTCTTTTAACTCTTTAAGTGCTTCTTGGATGGCAAAGGCTCTATCTACCATCGCACGTGTATGGGTTTGGTCTTTAATTCCAGAAAGGATATCTTTTAAAATCTCTTCAGGCTCTTCCGATCGAGGATTATCTGAGGTAACATAGACTTTTGTTGCAAATTTTGCTGCAACAGCTCCCATACGTGGTCGTTTCTCTCGGTCTCTATCTCCACCTGCTCCAAATACGACAGAAACATCCACATCTTTCATACTGTCTAGTACCTGTATCATCCCATCATCTGTATGAGCAAAGTCTACAATAACCAAAGGTTTTCGACTCACCACTTCCATCCGACCTGCTACCCCTGCGAAGTTTGCAACCACTTCACATATTTCACTTACATTACGTTTGGTTAACATCACCGTTGCACCAACGGCTGCCATAAGATTAAACAAGTTAAAAAGTCCCACCATAGGAGAGTGGAAAGTAGCTTCGGTACTAAGGTGTTTAATTCCTGCTGTAATACCATGTTGTAAAGAGAAAGCTTGAACTTTAAAAGTTGCAGGTTCATCTACACCATAACTTTGAGCCCCTATTGGATTATAGACGACATTTTTTATGTCATCTTTATTTAAAAGCTTTGGAGAATCATCAGAGAAGAAAGAACTTTTAACAGCTCGATACTCCTCAATTGTTCCATGATAATCCAAATGATCAGAGGTTACATTGGTATGTACTTTTAATGCAAACTCAATCCCCTCTATCCTCTTTTGGTGAATTGCATGGGAACTTACTTCCATAATAAAGTAATTACACCCTTTATCATGTGCAATTTTCATAGTATTTAAAATATGTAAAATTGAAGGTGTTGTCATAGACTTCTCTTCAACCCTTTCATCATTTGCAAAAAAACCTCTTGTCCCCAAAAGTGCTGGTTTCTCACCCAAATCTAAAAGAAAAGAGTAAATAGCTGCGGTAACCGTTGTTTTACCATTTGTTCCAGTTACCCCAACCACTTTTAAATTAGAGAGTTCCCATTTTTTTATTAAATCAATAGGTGTTATATACTCTGGCTTTTTATCAAGTTTTTCAAAATATTTTTTATTTTGTGCTGTCAAAAGAAACAGTGTGTTTTCATCTATATTATTACTGTCATCTGTGATATGTGTATAATTATCTATATTGTAATCTAGTTTCACTTTATTAAATTCTCTTTCTTAGTGTATGTAGAACTTTAATTCTCTTTTAGCTTATGGTACAAGGCATAGATATCTTGATCTTGAGAAAATGCATTCATGGAAGAATCTAAAAATTGGATAGCCAACTCTTTCTGCCCCCGTTCAATCAATGCGTTAATAAAGGAGATATACTCCTCTTTATCTTTTAAAATCACTTTTGTTGAAAACATTACATCTTCAAAAGCTCTTTTAAAATCTCCCCTTTTATCTATAAAATCTAAAAAATCTTGATATCCAATCCCATCTTTATACTCAACTTGATCAATGTCTAAATTTAATAAATCGGAGATTTGTGTTTTACTGGTATCAAGTGTACTTAAAAGATTCACCATAACTTCACTGGCATCACTTTGTTCATTTTTAATAATTTGATAGTAATCAAACAGTGCTTGAGCCTCTTCCCCACTCTCCATCCCAATATCACATAAGAAAACACCTATTTGTGCATCACTATGTGTAGGATACTCTTTTAAAAGTAATCCATAGGTAGTTAGTGCATGTTCATACTTTCCCAATGTAAATTGTTCTTCTGCTCTGGTAAGAAGTGTATCAAGACTTATTTTCGCCATAGTTATCCTAATTGTTCCAATTTATCTTCCCAACCGTGGGGAACATTCATCACTTTAATCTCTGGATGGATAAAGGTTTTCATCTCTTTTTCAATTCCAAACTTAATCGTTGTTCCAGAACTACCACATCCAACACATGCACCTTGAAGTTGAACAAAGACTGTACCATCTTTGATATCAATAAGAGTAACATCTCCACCATCTTTTTTAATCCAAACACTTGCTTTATCTAACATCTCAGCCACAATTGGCTTTAATTCTTCATCTGTAAATGGAAGCACTAGCTTCTCCTTAATTTATAATTATTCTATTTATACATTATATTTATTACTTTGTCAAGCGAATATGCTAATATTTGTTACCTTAAACCCCTAGCTTATAAATATCCTCAACTTTCATTAACATATAATCATATAGTCATTAAAATACACAATAAATAAAATAGTGGTTAAAGTAATGATTCGTAATTTTTTTAAAAAGAAAAAAATAAATGGTAAACTAAAACAATTTATTGAAAAGTATAAGATACCAAGAGAGTACTTATCTGTGAATCGTAAGTCTATTACCAAAGGTATACTTATAGGACTTTTTTGGGGTTTTATTCCTATGCCAATGCAAATGTTGGCTGTTCTTGCTATGACACCATTTTTTAAATTTAATGTACCCATAGCTATATCAATGGTATGGTTAAGCAATCCTATTACTATGCCTTTTATGTATTACATGGAATATCAAACAGGCAATTATATTTTAGGTATAGATGGAATTGAAACGATAGAATATACTTTAGACTGGTTATTTAACCACTTTTGGGAAATATTTAAACCACTCTATTTAGGTACAGCTGTTTACTCTATTGGTGTCTCTTCACTTATTTACTACATTATCAATTTTTTATGGATCATCTCTGTACATAAAGAGAAGTCAAATAAAAGAAAGAAATCTAAAAAAATATAAGTTAAGGTTTCAACAGACAGATTTGTACTTCTGGTAATTTTGGTGGTTGTCGATAAAGAAGAAACAATACAAGTTTTGATACAATTTTTTTCATTAAAATAATCCTTTTGTGTTTTTTTATATTAAGAGTAATTTTTAATATAGTTATTTTATATTTTAATTATATTAGCTTATTTTTAAAATTGTATTAAATTGGTTCACTTTCCATAAGTATAAATTATACTTTAAAATATATATATAAAATTTATATTTTTGATTTTTTTAAGAAAATATTTTTATTAAAATAAGAAGGGGAAATGGAGAGATTTTAAATTTATCTCTCCATCGTTAGAGAATTATACCAACTCAATGATTGCCATAGAAGCTGCATCGCCTCTACGCATACGAGTTTTAATAATTCTTGTATAACCACCATTACGCTCTGCATATTTAGGTGCAATTTCTGTAACCAATTTATTGGTACAAGCTTTATCTTGTAACAGTGCAAAAACAGCTTTATGTGCATTATCACCTGATGCTGCTTTTGTTATAAGTTTCTCAAAATATCTACTAAGCTCTTTTGCTTTTGGAAGAGTTGTTTCCATCTTTCCATATTTAATAAGAGCAATAGAAAGGTTCTTTAGCAACGCAGCTCTATGAGCAGAAGTTCTGCTCAGCTTACGATATCCGTGCTTATGTCTCATATCTTTCCTTTTCTAAGAGCTACTCTTTAAGTTGCTCAATTTTCTTAACAAGATTTACTCTTGTATTGTCTGCTAATTCAAAATCTTCACCATACCCTAGAGTATCTAAACATTCAGCAATTTCATCTAATGATTTTTTACCAAGATTTTTAATATTTTTAATCTCAGTTGTTGTCATCAATACCAATTCACCAACAACTTTCATTCCCGCTCTATCTAATGAGTTAAATGAACGAGCTGATAAACCTAATGACTCAATTGGTTCAAGATAAGCTCTGATTTCAGAATCATCATTATTCCGTTTAATTGGTGCAGCATTGATTTCAACATCAAGTACGCCATTAAAAACTGAAAGTTGTTTATACATAGTTTCTAGTGCATTAGTAAAAGCATCAACAGGTGATACTTGTCCATCTGTTTCAATGTCAAAAACAATCTTCTCATAGTTAGGATTGTCTTCAACCAAAACATTTTGAATATCATAGTTCGCTTTTTTTACAGGTGTAAAGAAAGCATCCAGTGCAATGCTATCACCTGCTACATCATCTCTAAGGTCTTCACTTTGAACATATCCTAAACCTTGTGCAATAACCACAGTAAAGTTTAATTCGGCATCTTCATTCAGTGTCGCTAAAAAGGCTTCAGGATTAACAATTTCTACATCATCATTTGCTAAATCAGATGCAGTAATCTCTCGTGGTCCTGAAAAACTATAATTTACTTCTAGTTTTTCAACACCCTCTTGAAGTTTAAAACGGATATTTTTAAGATTGATAATAAATACAGCAACATCTTCATGCATTCCACGAACAGAGTCGAATTCATGTGCTGCACCATCAATTTTAATAGAGATCGGTGCGAATCCAACAGAAGAACCTAAAATAAGTCTTCTTAATGGATGAGCAAGGGTAATAGCATAACCACTCTCAAAAGGGTAGGCAATAACTTCAGATCTATTTGTTCCTAGTTCATTCACTTCAACATTGGTTGGAAGTGATGGAGCTACTTTAATTTTTTTCATTCTTTGCCTTTTTAACTAATACTTACTATTTTGAGTAAAGCTCAACGATCAATCTCTCTTCAACTGGAATTGAAATTTCATCTCTATTTGGAATTCGTGTAAAGATACCAAAAAGTTTTGCTTGTTCAACATCTACCCATTCAACCATACCAGTTTGGTTAGTTAATTCCATTGCTCTCACAACTTGTGGATTTGCCTTACTTTTTTCTCTAATTTCAATCTTTTGACCAGCTTTAACTCTAAAAGATGGAATATCAACTCTTTTACCATCAACAAGAATGTGTCCATGGTTTGTAAGTTGTCTTGCAAATCTTCTAGTGGTTGCAAAACCCATTCTGTAAACTACGTTGTCAAGTCTCTGCTCTAAAAGCTGGATAAGAAGTGAACCTGTGTTCCCATCTTGTCTTTTTGCTTCAGCAAACAATGCTCTAAACTGTTTTTCAGATACACCATACATGAATTTAGCTTTTTGCTTCTCTTGAAGTTGCTCACCATATTCACTTAATTTTGTTCTTCTTTGACCATGTTGCCCTGGTGGGTATGGTCTTTTTTCTAAAGCCGATTTACCTGCAAGTCTTCTCTCACCTTTTAAGCCGAGATCAACACCAAGTCTTCGCTCTAGTTTTTCAACTGGACCTCTATATCTTGCCATTTGTAATACCTTTAATTATTCTATTAAATATGAATCAAATCACGTAACGTGATTAAACTCTTCTCTGCTTAGGAGGACGACAACCATTATGAGGAAGTGGAGTAATATCTTTTAACCAAGCTACTCTAATCCCTTCAGTTGCACCGATTGACTTAACAGCTGTATCTCTACCAGAACCAGGTCCTTGTACTTTAATACCAACTTCTTTAACGCCATGTTCCATTGCTTTGGTCATTGCATCTGCAACAGCTTCTGCAGCTGCGAAAGGAGTAGATTTCTTAGAACCTTTAAAACCTAATGAACCAGCAGAACTCCAAGAGATTACATTTCCCATTTCGTCAGTAACTGTAATTACTGTATTGTTAAAAGTAGCAGCTACGTAAACTACTGCTTTAGCAATATTCTTTTTTGCTTTTTTCTTAGCCATTAATCATCCCTCGCTTATGCTGCGCCAACAGTTTTTCTTTTACCCTTACGAGTTCTAGCATTTGTCTTAGTTTTTTGACCTCTACATGGAAGACCACGTCTATGTCTAAGTCCTCTATAAGAACCAAGATCCATAAGACCTTTGATATCCATAGTTACTTTTTTTCTAAGATCACCTTCAACCATGAAGTTTTCTTGAATCTCGTTACGGATTAAAGCTGCTTGTGCATCTGTCAATTCGAAAACTCTAGTATTATAGTCAATACCTGTTGCATCAAGAATTTTTCTTGAACTATGTAAACCTACACCGTAGATATATGTTAGTCCGTACTCAATTCTCTTTTTCTTAGGTAAATCAACACCTGATATACGTGCCATGCTTATCCTTGTCTTTGTTTATGTTTTGGATTTTTGCAGATGATTCTAACGATACCTTTTCGTTTGATTATCTTACAATCATCACACATTTTTTTTACTGATGGTCTAACCTTCATTGGTTACTCCTAAAGTGTGTTTTTGCACTTGCGTTGCGTCATGGTTGGATGAGTATATTATTGAGATAAATCAATAAAAATATCCAACCAACTCTTATATAATTAGTGCCTATTATATAAAAATTCTTCACGCAGAATTACTCTAAACCGAGATTTAGGTCGCGAATATTAACAAAAGCGTTATTAGATGTTGCTGATTTTTAGTAAAAAAAGAGTAGTTTTCTTTATTGGTCGGATTTAACCGACCATATTAAGTGAGAAAGTAGGAAAAAAGTGGGTTATTTCATCCCAAAAGGGTTCATTCCACCCATCATCCCACCTAAGTTATTCATCGCTTGAGATTTTTTATTGTCTTCTACCATTTTAAGAACATCATTGGTTGCTGAGATTAACAAAATTTGTAACGAAGACTTATCATCTAAAAGGGAATCATCTATGGTGATATCTATGATTTCATTTGCACCATTGGCTGTTACTTCCACCATACCCCCACCAGCTTTGGCTGTCATGGTAATATTTTTAGACTGTTCCTCCATCTCTTTGGCTTTAGATTGAAGCTCTTCCATCATCGCTCCCATCTTACTCATATCGAGTCCTTCAAACATTATTTAAGTCCTTTAAATTCTTGGGCGATGCTGTTGTCATCTTCTAAAATAACTATTTTAGGTTCAAACTCATCTGCCTCTTTTTCACTCATTGTTGCATAAGCAATCACTATAATTTTATCACCAACATGTACTTTACGTGCAGCAGCACCATTAAGACACATCTCTTTTTTTCCCCGTTCTCCAGGGATAATATAGGTTGAAAATCGCTCTCCATTATTAATGTTCACAATATCTATTTTTTGCCCCACCCTCATGTTGGCGGCATCAAGTAAATTTTGGTCAATAGTAATAGAACCTACATAGTGTAAGTTGGCCTCAGTTACTGTCGCTCTGTGCAGTTTACTATAGAGCATGGTAATATTCATTACAGTTCTCTCCGTGATTTATAATTTAGATTTTTATTATTATAGCAGATTATTAATTGTGTTTAGGGGGAAAATTTAATTTTATAAAAAGAAGGATTTCCCCTTCTCTTTTTATTTGCAAGGGTTAGTTTATCTTGCCATTTGAGCAGGAGAAACAGCTTCACCCCACATCTCATCTGGAATCACATATTCAGAAACAACATTTCCACCAATAATATGCTCATCAATAATTCTATCTATTTTCTCTTTTGTTAAAGAAACATACATTGTATGTCCTGGCTCTACCAAAATAACTGGACCTTGTTGACAACGGTTTAAACATGAAGTTTGAATCGGTTGAACTGTTCCAATAATACCTTTTTGCATCAGTGTCTGAGAAAGATGTTGCATAAGTTGTTGAGACTCTGGGTTATTTTGACTCACACAGCTTGGTTTTGGCATCCCTGGAGGTGCTGATTGTTGACATTTAAATATATAAAATGCTGGTTGTGGTATTCCCATCATAGTTAAAATCCTTTTTTATTAATTAGGAGTATTTTACTCTGATTTGGTAAAATAAAACTTAATTCAAAAAAATTAATATCTATCTCCCAAGTTTTGTGTCCAATAAATACCATATTTACTCTCTTTATTTATAACTATAGCAACTCCAACTTCAGCAAACACTGGACTCATCAGATTCGCACAATGTGCAGGACTTTCTAACCATGCTGTTAGAACCTCTTTTATATCATCTTGCCCTGCTGCAATATTTTCGCCTACAGATGAATAGTCTAAATATCCATTATATGCTATTCTTTCATCAAAATAACTTTCTCTATTTAATGTTTTTCCTGTTTTATCGTACTTTGTACCAGAACCTACATGAGAAAAGGTATTGGTATATGCCAAGTCTTGACTGTGTTCATAGGCTGAAGCATAGAGTGCTTCATTCCATACAAGTGGATTACTAGGACCAACCAAACCTTCTCCATCTTTACAATCGCGTTGAACAGCACGTACTTTGTTAATCGCTTCTAAAATAACTTGATTACTCTCAGGAGTGTAAACTTTTAATTTGTCTATATTTTTTGGTTGGGCTACAGGTGAAGTTCCACATCCTATGAAAAAAGATGTCAGTGATAAGATTAGTAAGTTTTTAATTATTTTCATGTGTTCAACTTTGTATTTATTTGTTATATTAAATTGTAACACCAAATAACTTAATTATAATTTAATATTTTAAAATAAATAATATTATTTATTATTATTTTATATTAAAAATGAATTTGGAGGGGAAGAAAGGACTAAAGGAAGAAGAAAAAGATAAATAAAATATTATCTTTTTCTTCCATAAAAAATATAACAACTATTATAAATAAGGACTCGCAGCTCTAAAACTAATTCCATCATGTTTACCGTTGGCATCAGAAATACTTCCAACTACACCAATGGTTAAGTCAAGCACTTCACCTGCTCTTACCAAAACACCATAATCATCTTGAGTTGGTCCCACACCCATACCTACATTTAACTTACTATCTGTACCTCTAGCCTTCACTGAACCATCTGGCTGAATCTCATTCGGATTTTTCAATAGTCTATCTTTATTTATTCCCATCCAAGGTTCAACCCATGGACACCCAGTACAGATAACTATATCTCCCTCTTTCATCTGCATAATACTATTTAAATATTCTTTATATCCCTCTCCAAACTCATGAATGGTTATCCCATAATCTATTAATGGAACATTTTTATCTACACCTAAAAGTGCATTACGTATGGTACTTCCATTCCCTCCATTTTTTCTATCTGCATCTAATAACATCTGAATATGTACATACTGTTTTAAACTTGGTAGAGTTAAAGAGAGTCCTAAATTACTGTTGTTGCTATCTCTAACCTCATATTTAGATAAAGAAACCGTTGCAATAAGTGGGGTAACTCCACTTAAACGTTTTTTTACTTCAGGATTTAAATTGCTACTAAACTCTAATATTCTAGCAAAAGGGACCGATTCATTTACCAAAGTATCATCTAATGTTTCATTACTATATCCATGAATAATTTTACTAATTGTTTCAGTTGCATTAACCATAAAAAACTTTTTCTGAATATAGGGATTAAATTTACCAACAATAGTATTAACCTCTGTTGCTTCAATCTTTTGATTTTCTTTGGTTCTAGCATGATAGGCTGATACCCAGAAACCACTCTCATTAATACCATCACCATCAACATCGAATCCTCCAGGAACATAAATAAATCCTGCTGAAACCAAAGAATCTCCCAAAGTTGAGTTTATGATATAGGGACAAAGCTTATTAATATCTTTAGGATTACCCCCTTCACATTCCAACTCTTTAAAATTGGCTTGTTTGTCACCATCACTATCATTTAGTGGGTCTAAAGCATCAATAACATCAGGATTGGTCAAATTGTCTTGAGCTGGATTTAGATTAACACCTCCCACTAAACTCTCTGGTTCATTAATACATGAGGTTTCCAAATCTCCATAAATTTCGATCCCATCCTCTACACCATCTTTATCTGTATCTATATCATTAGGTTTTGTTTTATAGTTATTCACCTCATAGCTATCTAACAAACAATCCCCATCGGTATCTGAATTACTTGCATTTAAATCCTCTCTTTTCACTTCTATAAAGTCAGAAAGTCCATCACTATCACTGTCTTTCTTAAGAGGATTGGTTGGTTCGGTTAAATGATTTACTTCTGAACCATCTTTTAAACCATCACTATCTGTATCTGGATTTAAAGGCTCGGTACGATAAAGAAGCACTTCTTCTCCATCTGTTAATCCATCATTATCACTATCTGAAGAGAAAGGATTTGTACCATACTTATCTTTTTCATCCTTATCACTTATCCCATCACCATCACTGTCTTTTTCTCCAATTCTTGGATCAAGTGCATTGATAATATCTGGAGATTGAAGATTATCTATCGCTGGACTATGATTATAGGGTGTAGCCAATGTTTCAGGAGTTGATAAACAGGTTAAATTTGACTCACCCATAACATAAGAATAAATCTCTATACCATCAGGAATCATATCTCCATCGGTATCTTTATTCGTAGCATTTGTTTCATAATATTTGATTTCATAACTGTCTAAAAGGCAATCGCCATCAGTATCAGGACTATAGGGATTGGTATGAGAAACATTTATTTCATAACTATCTGTTAAACCGTCTTTATCTGTATCTATATCTTTGTTTCTATCTATATCAGTATTTATATCTATATTTTTAACAGTTAATCGAGCATCAAGTGCATTAATAATATCTGGGGACTGAAGATTATCTATTGCGGGACTATGATTATAGGGTGTAGCCAAGGTTTCAGGATGTGATAAACAGGTTAAGTTAAAGTCCCCCAAAACATAAGAATAAATCTCTATACCATCAGGAATCATATCTCCATCGGTATCTTTATTCGTAGCATTTGTTTCATAATATTTTACCTCATAACTGTCTAAAAGACAATCGCCATCGGTATCAGGACTATAGGGATCAGTATGAGAAATATTTATTTCATAAGCATCGCTCAGACCATCTTTATCTGTATCTTTTTTATTCTCACCAAGAACGTTAGTTGGATGAGAAGAGGGAATTGGTGTTGCCATAACTGTCAAATTACTATCATCAGATAGACTTGATGACCCTGCCCTATCTGATCCACATCCATTAAGTAAAAAAACCATTCCCAAAAGAAAAGGAAAAATTAAACTTTTATCTATTTTATTATTCAACAACATTATCTTCTCCCCCTTGGATATGTTAACTCAGCTTCTATTCTACGATTCATTGCTCTACCTTCAATACTTTCATTACTTGTAAGAGGGACTGACTCCCCTTTTCCTTCGGCTCTTAGTCGTGCTGGACTAACTCCTTTCATAATCAATGCCTGCATAACAGCATTTGCTCTTCTATTTGAAAGAGCTAAATTATTACTATCTGTCCCAACATTATCTGTATGTCCCACTATTTTTACAATACTCCCTTTATTATTCAGGAGGAATTTAGCAAAATTATCGACTTTATACATTGAGTTATACTCAATAATTGATGAGTTTGTTGCAAAATTAATTTTTAATGTGGCTTTTACAGGACAACCATAAGCATCCACTGTAAAATTACAAGGGGTTGCTGGACATTGATCAATACGATCTTCAATACCATCTCTATCTAAATCTGGTAAGTCAATTTTTATAGAACACTCGTTATTATTAATATACATAACTTTGGGTGCAGGTTTAACAACTGGTTCAGGTTCAATAATAGGTTCAGGTTTAACAGCAGGTGACATAACTTGAATAATCTGAGGTGAAGGATGTACCACTGTTCTTACCATTATAGGTGGTGGTGGAGTTGCTTTCACTTCCTTATAAGATAAAGGTAAGCGAACACCAGCTGTAAGAATCACTTCATTTGCTTCATCCTCTCCACCTACAACTTGAAGCATTTTACCTTCCAGATTAATTTTGAAATCATTCTCTAAAATAAACTTCAATCCCCCTCCTGCTTGTATAAAAGGGTGACTTTCAAACACATTTTCTACTCCACCTTGTACACTTTCATACCCTACTCCTCCAAGGAGATAAGGTAAAAAATTTGTTTTATTTTCAAGTTCATAAATACCATTTATAGAAGCCTTTACAAGAGATTTTGCTTTATCTCCCTTAATAGATACATATTCTAAATCAAATCTTGGCATTAAAACATAGGTATTATTTTGATAACTCAAACCTAATGTTGGATTTTTAAATTTTGAGCCATCACTATTTTTAGTCGCTACCATTCCTATATCAATACCAATTTCACTTTCAATACGACTTGCGTGTAACAAACTACAACAAACCATTGAAGTGAGTATCATATTTTTCCATACTTTTTTTTTCATCACATTTCCTTTGAAAAATTTTACAATAAAATCTTAAGTTAAAATTTTATCATAGGTTAAGAAAAATATCAAATATAATCATATAACTTAAGGTATTATAAAGGATTTTCGTAATGTTATAGAACAATTTTATATAAGCCTATATTTTTGCTATTTTTTTTTGTTTAGCTATAGTATGTAATTAACGAAAAATGACAATTTGACATAAAATCTTAGTTTTACAGTCACCTTTTGCTACTATTGCAAGATGAATAAACTTGAAACACTACATCACTACTTTGGACATGACACATTTCGATCACAACAAGAAGAGGTTATTGATGCTATTTTAAACCAAGAAGATATCCTTATGATTCTACCAACAGGGGGAGGGAAATCCCTTTGTTATCAACTTCCCTCTTTACTTATGTCTGGTGTAACCGTAGTTATCTCTCCCCTTCTTGCCCTTATGCATGACCAAGTGGTTGCATTAAGAGAAAATGGGATACCATCAGCGATGTTAAGCTCCATGCAAACGCTTGAAGAGAGTAAAATAATAGAGCAACAACTTCGTTCAAATCAAATCAAACTTTTATATGTTGCTCCTGAACGGTTGATGAATGACTATTTTTTAACATTTTTACTCGATTTAAACATTAATTTTTTTGTGGTTGATGAAGCACACTGTGTTAGTGAATGGGGTCATGAATTTAGGGAACACTATAGAATGCTATCTCAGCTTAAAGTATCATTTCCAAATACAACCATCACAGCCTTTACAGCCACAGCCACCCCTCTGGTTCGAGATGACATAGTCAATAACCTTTCACTTCAAAATCCAAAAGTTATAACAGGTTCACTTTTTAGAAAAAATTTGACCATTACAGCTGAACATCGTCAAAGTGATGGACGGAGACAACTTATAAACTTCTTAAAAGAGCAAGGGGAAGTTGCAGGAATTGTTTATGCTTTTTCACGTAAACAGACCGAAACCACAGCCAAGTACTTACAAAAACAGGGGTACAAAGCAGCAGCCTACCATGCAGGACTTCCGACAGAGGTTAAAAATAAAGTTTTTGCTGACTTTGTTTCAGACAATCTTAACATTGTTGTTGCCACCATCGCATTTGGGATGGGGATTGATAAAAGTAATATCCGTTTTGTGGTACATATGAACCTACCCAAAACATTAGAGAACTATTACCAAGAGATAGGACGAGCAGGGAGAGATGGTCTTGATGCGAAAACCCTACTTCTTTTTTCTACAGCTGATATAGTTCAACAAAAGTCTTTCATAGAAGCCTTACCTGATACTCCCTACAAAGAGAATGCTTTTGGTAAAATAGAAACCATTTCACGTTTTGCCAACTCTGAATCGTGTAGACATCAACAAGTTGCTGCCTATTTTCATGATAAGATTGATGAATGTGTTGACCGATGTGACAACTGTATCAATCCAGATAAAAATAAAATAGAGATTACAGAAGATGCAAGAAAACTACTCTCTGCTATTTTTAGAACAAAACAATCATTTGGGATGCAATATGTGGTTGATGTTTTACGAGGGAGTAAAGAGCAACGGATATTGACTAATGGACATGATACCCTTTCTGTTTATGGTATTGGGGAATATTATTCTAAAGCTCAATGGCTAACCATTACCGATAAACTCTTAGAATTAAATGCTGTTGCAATTGGAGAGTATCGAGTGTTTCATATTTTAGATAGAGGGGTCAAAATACTTAGAGGAGAAGAAACTGTTTCTATCCGTGAAGAGCGTATGAGCATTAAAAAAGTTAAAGTTAAAAAGAAAGTTGACTTTTTTGATGACTATGAAGTTGAAATATTTGACCAACTGCGTGAACTACGAAAAGAGATTGCCTCTGCCAATAAAGTTCCACCTTATGTTGTATTTTCAGATAAAACACTTAAAGAACTCTCTAATAAGATGCCAAGCAACAAAGAGGAGATGTTAGAGGTTCATGGAATCGGTGAAGTTAAATTTGAACGTTATGGTCAAGAATTTTTAACATTAATAGAGGAGATAGAAAATGGCTAGTTTATGTGGTATCGACGAAGCAGGTCGTGGACCTTTAGCAGGTGATTTGGTTATGGCTGGAGTTATTTTAAACAAAAAAATCGTGGGACTGATGGATTCAAAAGTTCTTAGCGAAAAAAAACGGGAAGAGCTTTATCCTAAAATTATAGAAAATTCACTCTATCACATCATCTCTTTTTCACCTGAACAGATAGATAAAGATGGACTCAGTTCCTGCTTAGGTAAAGGGCTAGAATCTATTCAAGAACATTTAACAGCTGAGATTTATCTCTTTGATGGAAATCAAACTTTTGGAGTATTGGGTATTTCAACAATGGTAAAAGCTGATGGAAAAATCCCTGAAGTCTCGGCTGCCAGTATCTTAGCAAAAGTAACTCACGATAGAGCCATTATAAAAGCTTCTAAAATATATAAAGAGTATGGATTTGAAAAACATAAAGGGTATGGGACCAAAGCCCATATAGAAGCCATTAAAAAACATGGCTTCTGTAAGTTACATCGTCGCTCTTTTAAAATAAAAGGGATTAACTAATTAATCCCCTCCTCTTTTAATTAAGCTTCTTTTCGTGTAAAGAACATCCCAAGGAATGAACCAAACAATAACATGAAGAGAGTACTTAGCCCACTAAATACAGGTATGCTTTCATTGTAGTCTTCACAAACACATTCTGCTGTTACAGCCTCACCTATTATAGGAAGAGTAACTGTTGCCTCAGAGCCTCTTACACCATCGCTATCCAAACCTACATAGTTAAAGGTAGCATCGCCAACAAAACCTTCTTTTGGATCAAATCGTAATCCATTTGCTTCTTCTAAGCTCAGCTCTTGATTTAAAGTTACAGGAGTTTTCCCATCTTCCATATAAAGTACCCCTTGGTCAGCTGATGGTAATGAGGTAATTACAAATCTTTCAATCGCCGTACCATTTGCATCTGTACCTGATAAGTCAGTAATGTTAACTGCCCCCATGGTATTTAAAATTGGAGGATTGCTTCTATTGTCTGAAACAGGTTTAATAACACCAGCATGTTCGGTAACAACTGGAATTGTAACTGTTGCTTCTTTACCTCTTAAGCCTTTGCTATCAATTGATGCATAATTAAAGGTAGCATCTCCAACAAAACCTTCTTTTGGATCAAACTTTAATCCATTCGCTTCTTCTAAGGTCAACTCTTGGTTTAAAGTCACAGGAGTTTTCCCATCTGCCATATAAAGTACCCCTTGGTCAGCTGATGGCAATGAAGTGATGATAAATCGTTCTACAGCATTTCCTTCTGCATCTGTTCCAGATAAGTTTGTAATGTTGGTCGCACCCATAGAGTTTAATAACTCTGGATTTGTTTTATTATCTGTGGTAGGTACAATCTTATTGTTACCTCCAATAATAGGAAGAGTAACTGTTGCCTCAGAACCTCTTACACCATCGGCATCCAAACCTACATAGTTAAAGGTAGCATCGCCAACAAAACCTTCTTTTGGATCAAATCGTAATCCATTTGCTTCTTCTAAGCTCAGCTCTTGATTTAAAGTTACAGGAGTTTTCCCATCTTCCATATAAAGTACCCCTTGGTCAGCTGATGGTAATGAGGTAATTACAAATCTTTCAATCGCCGTACCATTTGCATCTGTACCTGATAAGTCAGTAATGTTAACTGCCCCCATGGTATTTAAAATTGGAGGATTGCTTCTATTGTCTGAAACAGGTTTAATAACACCAGCATGTTCGGTAACAACTGGAATTGTAACTGTTGCTTCTTTACCTCTTAAGCCTTTGCTATCAATTGATGCATAATTAAAGGTAGCATCTCCAACAAAACCTTCTTTTGGATCAAACTTTAATCCATTCGCTTCTTCTAAGGTCAACTCTTGGTTTAAAGTCACAGGAGTTTTCCCATCTGCCATATAAAGTACCCCTTGGTCAGCTGATGGCAATGAAGTGATGATAAATCGTTCTACAGCATTTCCTTCTGCATCTGTTCCAGATAAGTTTGTAATGTTGGTCGCACCCATAGAGTTTAATAACTCTGGATTTGTTTTATTATCTGTGGTAGGTACAATCTTATTGTTACCTCCAATAATAGGAAGAGTAACTGTTGCCTCAGAACCTCTTACACCATCGGCATCCAAACCTACATAGTTAAAGGTAGCATCTCCAACAAAACCTTCTTTTGGATCAAATCGTAATCCATTTGCTTCTTCTAATGTTAACTCTTGATTTAAAGTTACAGGAGTTTTCCCATCTGCCATATAAAGTACCCCTTGGTCAGCTGATGGTAATGAGGTAATTACAAATCTTTTAATCGCAGTACCATTTGCATCTGTACCCGATAAATCTACAATATCAACAGCTCCTAAATTATTAGCAATAGGTTCATTTTTCTTATTATCTGCTTTTGCTACAATTTCTTGTCCATTACTTGCAACTACAGGAATAGTAACGGTTGCCTCATTTCCTCTTACACCATTTGTATCTAATCCAACATAATTAAATGTTACATCACCAACAAAACCTGCTTTTGGGTCAAATTTTAATCCATTGGCTTCTTCAAGGGTTAACTCTTGGTTTAACGTTACAGGAGTTTTCCCATCTGCCATATAAAGTACCCCTTGGTCAGCTGATGGTAAAGAGGTAATAACAAATCGTTTGACAACATCTCCTTTGGCATCAGTTCCTGATAAATTTATAATATCTACAGCCCCTAAATCATTAGAAATGGTCTCATTCTTTTTGTTATCTATTTGTGGAGCAACAGGGGATTGCCCCTCTCTTTCAACAACAGGAATTGTAACCGTTGCCTCGCTTCCTTTCACCCCTTTTGAATCAATGGCACTATAATTAAATGTTACATCGCCAACAAAACCTGCTTTTGGATCAAACTTTAATCCATTGGCTTCTTCAAGGGTTAATTCTTGATTGACAGTAACAGGAGTTTTTCCATCTGCCATATACAAAATACCTTGATTGGCTGAAGGTAATGAAGTGATAATAAATTTTTCTACTGCCTTTCCTTCTAAATCTGTTCCTGATAAATTTGTAATATTGGTTGCACCCATATCATTAAATAATTTACCACTTAATCGATTATCTGTTACTGGTTTTTTATCATTCGGAGTAACTGTTGAAACAATAGGCAAAGTTACTGTTGCAATGTTTCCTCTCACATTTTTTGCATCAATGGCTTGATATGTAAAGAGGCTATCCCCTTCAAACCCTGCTTTGGGATCAAACTTTAATCCATTGGCTTCTTCTAAAGTTAACTTTTGATTTATGGTCACAGGTGTTTTTCCATCTGCCATATATAAAGTTCCTGTATTGGCTAAAGGTAATGATAAAATAACAAAAGTTTCTACTCTATTTCCTTCTGAATCAGTCCCTGATAAATTTACAATATTAACTGCACCCAAGGTATTTAACATTTTAGGGTTTGTTTTGTCATCTGTGACAGGTGCTTTTTTCTGATTACCTTCTGAAACCACAGGGATAGTTACCGTTGCTTCATTTCCCTTAATCCCTTTTGAATCAATGGCTCTGTAGTTAAATATCACATCACCTACATATCCTAATTTTGGATCAAATCTTAGTCCATCTGCCTCTTTAAGTGTTAATTCTTGGTTAAGGGTTATAGGAGTTTTGGCATCAGCCATATATAAGACCCCTTGGTTAGTAGAGGGTAATGAAGTGATAATAAACCTTTCTACTTTTTTCCCATTGGTATCTTTACCTGATAAATTTAAAATATTTACAGCACCTAAAGTATTGGGCATATTTTGATTCACTTTATTATCGGTTGTGGGGATTGCACCTTGAGCATTACCTGATACGAGAGGGATAGTAACGGTTGCTTTATCTCCTATCAAACCATTTGAATCAACCGATACATAAAAGAAAGTCACATCCCCTTCAAAATTTTCATTGGGGTCAAATTTTAAACCATTTGCTTCTGCCAATGTTAATGTTTGATTAACTTCTACAGGTGTTGTAGCATCCTCCATATAAAGGATACCTTGATTGGACTTAGGGAGAGAAAGAATAGTAAACCGTTCAATGGCAACCCCATTGCTATCTTTACCTGATAAGTTTAAAATATTAACAGCACCTAAAGTATTGGGCATTTTTGGATTTAATTTATCATCCGTAGTTGGTTTAACATTGATATCTCCTTCAGTATAAGTACAAGAGATAGACTCTATATCATTCTTTGATATATTATTCTCCCCAGGAAGATAGGCAACCAAGGTTACACTTGCATCCTTTGTACTGATTTCATAAATACTCCTTTTCTCCTCTTTTCTCTCATTTTCAGTATAAAGCTTTCCCTCCCCTCCAAAAGAGAGAGATTCTGCATCAAAATCATCATTTGATAAAACAGATACAGATTTTAATGCTCCACTGGTCAAATCTAATTTGAATAATTCAGCTGCCTGAGTTGGATGTTTGTCTCTATCATCCATAACATAAGCTTCTCCTGTTTTAGTATTAATAGCAAAACCTGATATCTCTTTTTCTATATTTAATTGTGATTCCACTTTCCATGTTTGAGTATTGTATATAAATAATGTTGAGTTTCGATCCTCCTTTATAACATATAACTTTTCATTATAGTAGTCAGCACCTGTCGGTTCAAAGTCTATAAAATTCTTTTTAATAAGTTCTTGCTTCGGATTTGTAGGGTCAGAAATATCTACAGAATAAAGATTAAATTTATTCTCATCATCTGTCGTACCTAAAAAGGGATTATTAAATAAGTAAAGCTTTTTTGTTTTAGAATTAAATGCAGAAGCTTCACCATTATACTTGCCTTTACTACCCTCATGAATAGCACTTGTACTTATAATAGTAGCTTCCTTAACATTTGTGCTATTGGGTTTAATCACATAGATTTCTTTAACATCATCGCTAATTGCATAACATGTTGTATCTATATTAGTTGTCTCACCTGTAGCATATGCCACACCTGATAATCCAAGGGTTACAGAAACACCTATTATAGATTTTATAACTTTTTTCATTTCAAACTCCTAAACATAATATAATATGTTATTTTATAATATGAATATATTTTAACATATTTAAATAAAATTTAGCATAAACAAACTTAAAATCTCTATTAAGATTTAAAAAGTTTATTTAAATTATTTTTATTATTAATAAGAATAATCATTTTGTAATCATTTTGTAATCATTTTATTTTATACTTCGCTCAATATACTAAAGGAGTATCTAAAATATGAAAAAAATTCTACTTTCTACCATTGTTATTGCAACTGTTGCCACAGCAGAAGAGTCTGTTGTTAAGTCACATGTACCTGTACTAAAATTTTCAGGAACACACTATCTTGGTTTTGTTAATAGCACACCAGAAGAGGGTGAAGATACAAATAAGTTTGAAACAAGAAGAAACTACTTACAAGTTAAAGCTTATTTTAAAGAAAATCCTAAAGATTATATGAGAATTACACTCGATACGCATGATCAGGATGGAGAAAGTGGAGTAAGACTCAAATATGCATACCTGTATTTAGATAATGTATTACCAAATACAGGTGTAGAACTGGGTCAGGCACACAGACCATGGATCGACTATGAGGAGCATAATGCTTGGAACTACCGTTCAATCTCTAAAGTTTTTGTAGAGGAAAAGAATGCAGGTCACTTAACAAACTCTGCCGACAGAGGAGTTAATTTTAAAACAAAAACACCATTTGTTTCAAGTGAACTGGGTCTATTTAACGGTGAAGGTTACCACAACGAAGAGGATGGTTCAAATCTAAGTGGAGAGTGGAGAGTTACTGGTCACATTATGGGAACAGGTAAGAAAAAAGCTAAAAAATCCTTAACCTATGCAAATGTTTCATTTTTTGGGCAACAAAACAAAGAGAGTAACAAACATAAAAATGAAGATTTAAACTGGATGGGTCTTCACGCTGTATACAACCAAGAGAAATTCCTAGTTGCAGGACAATACATTGATGTTCAAGATGCAAACCCAGCATATAAAGGTACAGGATACTCAGTAAATGGTGAATTTAGAGCAACCGATAAAATCAACTTAATTGCTAAATATGATTACTTTGATATGGATGATAACAGTGGAGATAAAGAGAGAACATTGGCAGGTGTTTCGTATGAATATAACAAAAACGTAGAATTTATTGCCAACTATTTAAAAGAGGAAGGTTCAGCACTTAGTGATACTAAAAAGCGTGATGCCATTATGTTAACGGCTCAGGTTGAGTGGTAATAGCTATTATACCCATCAAAAGATGGGTATGGTTTTTCTATTTTTTCCAAATAACGAGTGTTAATGCCATGATTAAATACAAGACAGGTATTTCAATCGCCCATTCACCATATTCACCTAAAGCAAAAATATTGGCTGAATGCATCAATCCGATGGCAACCAACATATTAAGAGCAATTAAAATCCCTGCAATACGCACATAACGCCCTACGATTAACATGATAGGAGCAACAATCTCACCAATATAAACTCCATATGCTAAATACTGAGTATATTCACTATAAGGTAGACCTAATTCTCCAATCAACCCCATAATATCTTCTATCCCATTAAAAAGTTTATCAACACCATGAAATAAAAGAAGAAGTCCCAATCCTACACCTAAAAAACGTTTTGCATTATCTGCATTCATCATAAATCCTTTTTAGCTAGAATTATAACCAAATAAATAATTTTTTTTATGCTTTTAAATTTTATTTTATTGAAAATTTAAACATTTTCTCCATCGCTATCGCTTCATCTCTTCCATAGACAATAATTTTATCATCTACCACAATCTCTTTTGCATCTATTTTGTCTGGATAATCTACAAAATTTAAAATATGTTTTATCGCATTAATACGAGCTTTCTTCTTATCATCACTTTTTACAATTGTCCATGGAGCAGACTTGGTGTGTGTTGCACTCAACATCATAAACTTTGCCAAAGAGTATTCATCCCATAAACGTTGGGACTCTTTGTCTACAGGGGAAAGCTTATACTGTTTCAACGGGTCTGTTTCTCTGGCTTTAAAACGTTTGGCTTGTTCTTTTTTAGAAACTGAAAAATAAAATTTAAATATCTGAATATCCTCTTCGATTATCATCTTTTCAAATTTAGGGGCATCTTTTAAAAACTTATGGTGTTCCCTCTCTGTACAAAATCCCATAACAGGTTCAACCATAGAACGGTTATACCAAGAACGGTCAAAAAGGACAATCTCTCCAGCCGAAGGGAGATGGGTAACATAACGTTGAAAATACCATTGCGAAGACTCTTTCTCACTCGGTTTTTCAAGTGCCACAACCCTTGCACCACGAGGGTTCAAATGTTCGGTTATTCGCTTAATCGTCCCCCCCTTCCCTGCTGCATCACGACCCTCAAAAATCATAAGAATTTTAAGCCCTTTCTCCTTCACATGATTTTGAAGCTTTAAAAGTTCCACTTGTAAACGAATCAGCTCTTTTTCATACTCCAACTTCTCTTTTTTCACCCAAATTTGAACTTTTTCACTTTTGACTTTAATCTCTTTCTTTTCACCCTCTACTTTTTCAGGTTTTTCACCCTTTTTCTTTATCGCTTTTTTCTCACTTTCTTTTTTCTTTCCAAGCTCATCTTTTACCGTTTCTACGTTTAATTTACTCTCTGTACTGTTCTCTTTTGCCATCAACTCTCCTTATCCTA
>Ga0256827_10000142_pt1 | contig 39361 bp, 32 predicted proteins | sample CV84metaG_FD_185977 | JGI IMG/M metagenome (GOLD analysis project Ga0256827, IMG submission 185977) | Hydrothermal vent microbial communities from East Pacific Rise, Pacific Ocean - CV84 | ecosystem: Environmental > Aquatic > Marine > Hydrothermal vents | place: Pacific Ocean: East Pacific Rise... | reverse complement strand
GTACTAAGAATTCTTTATTGTTTTTATCTATAGTAATAAGTACGGTAGATAATATAAGAGCAGTAGTTAGGTTATCTGCTACAGGTGAGATGAAAAATGCTAAAAGACCAGTTACCCAAAATAGTTTTTTATAGCTATATCCTTTAGATACTAAAGTGTAACGTAAGGCATTAAATACTTTAAATTCAATCATTGCTTCTATGTATGTCATAGCTACAAAGAGAAAGAAAAATATTCCTGCTATTTCGACTATTAGAAGTTCAATCTCATGGTGGAGATGTTTACCATCTAATCCATTTAGTGCATAATATACACCTATAAGTATAAATATCACAGTACCAGCAAAAAGTGCTGGTTTTGCTTTATTAATATGGTACTTATCCTCTGTTGCTATAAAGTAATATGCTATTACAAATATAGCTAATGAGAGTAGTCCCACCCATGTTGTTGTTAAATCTAAATGCATTTAAACCTCCTATGGCTTATGCTTTTTGTTGAATTGTCTAAAATTTTGTTAGACAAAAACCTTTAACATTACAAAAACTTTATAAAAAAGATTTTGTTAGATATTTATAATATTTTTTACATAGAAGTCAAATCTTTTTAGATAGAATCTACCATGAAATACAACTCTTAGAAAAAAATAATATACTTGTAAAAAATTACTTAATAAAAATAGTATACAAAAAAATAGAATGTATTTTTTTATACATTCTATTTTTATGATACTAATTTATAAAATAAGTATTTTTTAATACACTTTTTTTACATCTTCTTCAATTGCTTCCTCAATCCCTTCCTTAAATTTAAGATAAATTTTTGGAGTTATAATATCTCTTTTATATAATCATTCTATAACTGATTCTTCCATTTTTAAAAGAGTCTTATTTGTAAGATTAGATTCTACAACCATAATAGTAGATTTATATTTTTTTTCTATGTTATTCATTTTAGTTTTTGCAACTTTATGTAATCATTCATAGACACTTATAATTTCTCCTATAAATTTATTATTAAATCCAAAATCTATTTCAAGTAAAAGTTTTAACTCTTTTATTACTTTTCTAGTTATAATTACTCTTGCTCTATTTCTTGTATATTTATTAATATGATCCTCTTGTTTTGAAGTTAATTTTAATCTCATTTTCTCAAAAATATCATATTGATATTCTTTATTTGTCTCATCTATTTCTTTTGAAAATTGATATGATCATGATTCCAATCTCTCTACTTGTCTAGTTACTTTTCTTAATATAAATTTAAAATTTGATTCATTTATTTCATTATACTCAAATAATTCTTTTAGATATACCTTCTCAACTCAAAGTGCATAAAGTGAAATAGCTCTAGAAATAAGATGATTTGCATTTTTTCATTCTTTAGATAAAAGATTTTGTAATCAATTTATAGCCTCCTCTAATCTTAATTCATATTTATCTTTTAATTGCGCATATTCATCATTAGTTAAATATCATTTTTCCTTTAATTTATTTAACTGTTTCAATATTTTTATATTTGCCAAAATTTTTGATTCATCATACTCAAATTCTTCTAAAGGATGCAATTTAGTAACTCACATTTTATTCATTATAAATCAAATTGTTGTTGCTTTTACAAATAACGTAAACATTATTGCTCCAATTGTGAGAATAACTATAAAATCTTTTAAATCATATTCCAATGTCCATCCTATTTTAGTTTGAAAATCTAATACTTTTTGATAATTTTCATCTCCAACTCCAGGAATCATTAAAGCCATCATAAGAGCTAAAGCTCATCTTAAACTTCACCAAGATAGTAGATGTTGCCAATTCAATGGTACTTTCTCTTCTATTTTTAAAAAATTAACAATTCATATAGGTAAATATACACTTATTGATCTTGAAATACTTACAACAAATATAACTAATAATATTGGTCATATAAATTTAATAAAATCTACATTAATATCGGCTAAGATTAATCACATTAATATAAAAACAAGTGAATTAGATACAAATGCAAAGAATTCCCAAAAAGTTTCCATATGATGCTCAACTTTTGGTGAAATTTTATACCTACCGTAATTTCAAATAATAATTCAAGCTATAACTGTTGATATTACTCAAGATATTCAAATATACTCTATATGTAAAGTATGATGAAAATAATGAGTTATTGTTTCTGCTAATATAAAAGTTAAATGAGCCAAAACCATTGTAAGAGTTATTTCTAATGCTTCATTATTTTTAATTTTTCCTATTATTCTTGAAAAAACAATTCATGTAAATGCTCAAAACAACATACCTCAAATTGCCATACTCAAAAATGAAACAGTTCATTGAGCAAATAATCAAACATTAATAGTAGTTCACTCTAATATTATTCAAAGAACAACTAAAAATAATGCCAAAGCAGTACCATCATTAAATAAACTTTCTCCTTCAAATATAAGAGCCAATCTTCTAGGTGCTCAAATACTTTTAAATATAGACAATACTGCAACGGGATCTGTTGCTGATATTAAAGTTCAAAACAACAAGCAAACTATAAATGGTACCTCCAATCAAATAACAGGAAACAATAAAAATAATAGCAAACCTATTAATCCAGAAGATATAATAAGTCAAAAAACAGCTAATGATGTTATTATTCTCCAATTTTTCATCATCTCCCTATAATTTATATTATAAGATGATTCAAAAAGTAAAACAGGTAAAAATACAAAAAATAATATATCAGGAGTCAGCTTAAAATGATTTATAAAATCAAATATTTCTGTTTTAGATAAAGGAACAAGTATCAATCAAACAATTACAAGTAGAACAGTATAAGGAAAGTTTATTTTTTTAGACAATAAAAAAACTCATGTAGACACCACAAGTAAAAAAAGCAGTGACAATACTGAACTTAAAAAAGTTATTTCCATAATTCTTTTTTAAATAAATAAATATAGATTTAAGATTTTAGCTTTTTTTTATTTAAGTCAAATTTAAAAGAGTTTTTTCTTTTAAATAAAAAAAAATTCACTACAATATAAATACAAATTATTTCCCTAAAATAAAATTATGAAAAAGATATTTATTTTTATAACATTTTTATTTATATTAATAAGCTCTACTTATGCTTGTAAAATCAGAATTTTAGAAAAAGAAATTCCTGATAATTTTAATATAAATTGTTATGAAAAAACTTGAGAATTAATTATAGAAGATGACTGATTTGATGAATTATGAAATATTAAATACTGTAATTGACAGGATACTATTAAAATAAATTCACCAAAAATAATTGATACATTTGTTTCTTGAAGATGAATAATTCCTCATAAATTATATAAAAGTACTTGAAAAAATATAAATTATGAAATAAATCTAAATTGAAATATTAAAAATTTAAAAGATAATAATAATAAAACTTTTTTAATTTATGATACAACTAAAGATAATGAAATTATAATTAAATTAGATGAATCATTGAAAGCTGATATGTTTGATTTTAGTTTTATATTTGAGTCAAATAATTTTGTAGCTAAATATGAAAGATCTGTAGACTGAATAAAATATTATTCTACAAAAAAGGGAAATATACAAAAATTCAATACTAAATTTGTAAAAATAAAATTTAATTCAAGAACAAAAAATATTACACATGAAAAAATTAAAATCAAAGAACTTAGTTTTAAAACAAATAATTATGAATATTTAATTAAAACTCTATGATGAAAATTAACAGCATATTCTAATAATATGTGTGTAAATAATAATCCTTATTTATGAAATAATCCTTCAAAATTTGACTTTGATAAAAACACAAAAAATATAGACTTAGTATTAGAAAATAACTTAAATTTCAATACTACTCTAAATAAAGACAAAGATAAAGACTGAATAATAGATTCAAAAGATAATTGTATAAATATAGAAAATCCTTTACAAAAAGACACAACTTGAAATTGAATTTGAGATTTATGTAGTGATGATGATAAAGATTGATTTATTTGAAAAAAAGATAATTGTCCATATTTATATAATCCAAAACAAGTTGATATAAATATAAATAATGTCTGAGATTTATGTGAATTTGATAAAGACTTAGACTGAATTTTTGATCATTTAGACAACTGTATAAATACAAAAAATCCTAATCAATCTGATAATGATTCCGATTGAATTGGTAATAAATGTGATAATTGTGAAAGATTCAACCCAAAACAAATTGATTTAAATAAAGATTGAATTTGAGATATTTGTACAGATTTTGATAATTATTTGAACAAAAATGATACAGATAAAGATTGAATTTTAAATAAAGATGATAATTGCAAAAATATTGCTAATTCTCAGCAAAAAGATTTAGATAATGATTGAATATGAGATGTATGTGATAATTGTAAAAGTATTCAAAATAAAGATCAATTAGATTTTAATAAAAATTCAGTATGAGATATTTGTGAAGATTCTGATAATGATTGAGTAGAATGAATTAATGATAATTGTATAAATATACATAATCCAAAACAAATAGATTCTAATAATAATGGAATCTGAGACTTATGTGAAGATTCTGATAATGATAATATAGTTGCTGTAAAAGATAATTGTCCAAATATATATAACCCTGAACAATCTGATACTGATTCTGATAACATCTGAGATAAATGTGATTCAAAAGATAATAGATATATAGAATCAAATAAAAACTTATTTATAGGATTACTAGTTTTAATTGCTCTAGTATTTAGTTTTTGAATATATAGAATGGTAAAACAATTAAAATAAAATCAATACATTTATGATTTTATTCCCTTATTAATATTTAATTAAAAATTATGTTAAAGTTATTAAATAGATTTGCTTGGTTGATATCAATAGTTTTAGGTTTCATTATTGCTTTTGTAATAATATGAAGTTCTTCTTATAGAATTGAATGAGAAGAAATATTCTTTAGTGGTTTTTGGTGATTATTTGTATGATTTTTTATAAAATGATTTTTTTTATCTAAAAACTATATAAAAAATAGATTAAATTTCTTTGCTAATTCTTTAATAAAAGACTATATATCAGACAATAAAGAAAATAAAATTTATAATCAAGAAAAATTAGAATATAAAAAGTGACAAGATAAAGAATTAGAAAATAAAGAATTAGAAAATAAAAAATTAAAAGAAGAAATAACATTAGATAAAAAACTATCTTTAACAAATGAATTAGATATCCCTAAATTAAAAGTTTCTGAACAAAAAATAGAAACAAAAGAAATATATAAACCAAGTGCATTCAATATTGCTTTAGAAAAAACATGAACATATATAAAAGACTTTTTTTCAACTAACACTATTTGAAAAGTTTGATCTATATTAATATTTTTAGCAATTATTTATTTTTTAAAATGAGTGATTTGAGATTTATGGAAAGATATCTGAGAAACATGAAGAATTACAATAGGTATAATAACCGGTTTTATTACATATTTCATATGAGTATTTATTCATAAAAAATATAAAAATGAAGCTATAATTTTAATGTGAACTTGAATACTTATAAATTTTGCTGTAATACTATGAGGAAGATATTTAGTTTGAGGAGATTGATATTTAAGTGAATGAATAACATTTTTATTTTTAATTCTAAATACTGTATTTTCAGTTTTAACTTCTCTCGTTTATAAATCAAAAACATTACTTATATTTTCATTTATTTTTGCATATTTTAATCCTTTTATAATTTGAACAGAAATAGTAAATCAAACATATACATTATTATGATATAGTTTAATAATAAGTTTGTGAGCATTATTTGTAAGTTTTAAAGAAAAAAATTTAAGCCTACTTATTATAAGTTTTATTGCTTGAAATTTATTATTCTTAATTGCTGATTTTTCTAATTCTATAGAATGGAGCTTTAAAATAATATTAACAGTTACATTAAGTTTAATAAGTATTTTTACATTATATAGTATAAATAAAGAAATAAACACTAATAACTACTTAAATAAAATAATTTTAATATTTATTTGAATATATATTTTTATAATATTACATTTATTTAAATCTTCTATTTATATTGATTCAATTCACTTAAATATGTTATGAAATAACATTTGATTTATTATTTATAATTTAATTATTTTACTATTATTTTCATTTAGTGTAAAAATTATAATTAGATCTTATATAAATAAAAACTTTAATTATTCAAATATATTATTATTTATTCCTCTTATAATATTAGTTTGAATATTATTAAGCTGAAATCTAATATTTACTTCTTATGTATTGATTTGAACAGTTATTATATATTTAATTTGATTTCTTATTTTACAAAAATACTTATCAAAAATACTTGTATATTTTTACTTTTGAAGTTTAGCATTATTTATATTCTTATTCAATTTAGATTTTACTATCATATGATTTAATAAAGATTTTAATTTAATTGAATTTATAACAATATTAACAACTAGTCTTATTTTTCTATTTTCAAGTTATTATTACTCTACAAAAAAAGATTTAACAAGTCTATATCCAATCTGAACTATTTGAACAATTTTGATATTATCTCCAATAATAATAAATGAGTATTCGCAATTAGATACTGAAACAATAAATTCAACTACTTCTAATATTATAGAATTAATTCTATCAGTATCAGCAATAATAATTTTTGCAATAACAAATTGGATCACACCATTTATAAATAAAAATTTAATAAACAGAGAAGCCTCTAAGACAAATATTTATAATTTAATGACATGAACTTTAGCTTGAGCATTGTTCTTTTCATATCAAATATATAGTTTTTGAGAAATTTATTTTGCATGAGTTACTGAATGATTAGTATTCCTTCTTTTGGCAATTATATATTTTATGCAAGCTTATTTCATATCTCAAAAAATAGGACTCGAAAAAATGAAATCTAATGAAAATATGAAAAATATATTTTATAATTTTGTGTGAATTAGTATTTCCTTATTTTCTATATCTATAGCTTTTGTATTTTCTGGTCATTCTGAAATAATAACTACAACTTGGTTATTTGAAGCTACTATATTATATTTCTTTTATTCAAAAACAGGTTCAAAGAAAATATTCTTAGCAGCAACAATATTATTTTTCATATGATTAACAAAATTTTGAATACTTATAGATGTTGTAAAAAAAGAAGAATATCTATTTTTAATAAGTTTTTCTATAATTTTTATAAGTTTTATATTAAATTTATTTTTTATTAATAAATCTAATAATAATAATAATAATAATTTAAAAAAATCCCCTGTAATCCCCTTTTCTAAAGAGGATAAAAACATTATTATTCATAATTCACATAATCTTTTACACATAGTTTGAATGATTATAATGTCATTATTACTTGTAAAAATAATAAAAACAACATGACATTGATGGAGTATTATTTGAATAAGTTCTTTTTCATTAATTATTTGATATTTTTATGCAAAATTTAAATTTAATTTATTGAAAATAGCATTCTTAATATTTATAACATTATTTTCAATTTTTCATATATTAGAAGTTAATAATATTTTCAGAAATTTAACTAATGATAATTTAGAATATCTTAAAATATTAGAATATTTAACTACATGATTAATATTAGCAAATATATTTATCTGGAAAAAATTAAATACAGTAAATTCTTACAATAAATATTTAATAATTTCATGATGATTATATGCTTTCATAATAAGTAATATTTATGTAATTGATATCTTTTGAGATTTAATATGAAATATATCTTTAACTATCTATTGGTGATTAATTGCATCAATATTACTTATTTATTGAATACAAAAAAATATAATAAAGTTTAGAACAATTTGATTATACTTCTTAATATTAACAGTTTTAAAAGTTATATTCGATATAATTTCAAAATGAAATAACAACAATATGGCTTTTGCTTTCATAATACTATGAGTAATATTAATAATAATTTCAATATTATATACAAGAAAATATTGAGATTCTCTAACTTGAGAATTAAAATTAGAAAATTTAAAGGAAAAATAATAATTCCCCTTTCTAAAACAAATAAAAAGTTCCAGATAAATCTGGAACTTTTATTTTTTTAAAGTAATCTTATTCTTGAATTCTATTTTTAAAAGCATATTTTAAAATTGCATAAAATCCTTCATCTCCTCATTGTTCCGCTACACATTCAAGTATATTAGCTCAAGGAATTGCTTTTTTATGAAATCATAAAGGAAAATGATTAAAAATAATATTTAAATCATCTCCATATTTAGCTTTTAATGTAGGTTCAACATCTGAATTATGTAATTTTGCACAATATGGACATTCAACATCTGAATATTCAAGCCAAGTTATTTTAGAATTTTTATCTCAATCAACATAAGAAGAACTTTTTATTTGTTTTAAAATTTCTAAATCAATAACTTTAAATCATTTTTCAGATAATTCTTGGAATGGATTAAATGTAGAACCTATATTTAATGAATATGCTTTATCATTAAGTTTTACTAAAAATTCATTCATTCATTTATCTAAATCTGCTTTTGTAAAAACTATTAGAGGTAAAGCTGTTATTTCATTTTCTTCTAAGTATTCTTTAACCAATTTATCAGAAAAATCATATTTTTCTACATTCATATTTTTAATATTTTCTATCTTTTTTAATTCAGATATTATTTTTTCAGATGAATTATTTAAATCTCTTTTATCAGATATAACCATAAAAGTATTATCATCAAGATTTTCTACAAAATTCTTATTACTATTTATAACTTCTTCAGTACTTTTTTCACTAAGTAAATCATCTATATTTTTTATAAAAGACTCTTTAGGATGTGCTCCTGAAATAACAACATATTCTCAAGTTTCATTATTAATTAAAACATTACCTGGAGTTCAAGTTATTCCAAAATTATCTGCTCAAACCTTCATTTGAGAATTTATTTTATTCAAAAATTTATTTTCATCTATACATTCTTGTATTTTTTCTTTATCTAAACCTATTTTTCAAGCCTCTTCAACCATAGGAGTATATTCTACCACTTCATCATTAGTATCTTCTATTTCATCACTTATTTCTACTTTAGTATTTTTTTCTGTTTTATTATTTACTATATTTAAATTATCTTTTTGAGAATATAAATATAAACCTCATGCTACAATTATTCAAACTAAAATTATTATAACAATATATAATACTTTATTTTGTCCATTTTTATCCATATATTTTTTTATTAAAATTAAAATTAACTTCTTTATTTTATTTAAAAAAAATCAAAATACAAGAAAATAAAAACATAATATATTTACATATTCTATTTTTACTTTTTAAATATTTGATATAAAATCCTTTTTATTAATACTTCTCTTCTATTTTAAAGTTTCATAAAAATCTACAGTATTGATTGGAGTTTTTATTTCTACATTTTTATATTTTCTTTTTGCATTATTATTAATTTCAAATGTCATAATAGTTTTATCTCATTCAATAAAATCTATATAAAAAATTGAATTCATATTACCATCTCTAGTATCATTTTTTATATTGAAATTAAATAATGTATTTACTTTTTTATACTCTTCTATTTCTTTTTTTATCCAATTAGTATATCAGTTTATATATCATTGGTTACTACTTATTTTTAAATTATTACCTGTATTAGAAATAGCATATTTATTTCATGTTCAGCTATAGTTGAAATTTTTTCAATCATAATTAGATTTTTTAGTATTTTCAAGACAAGTTGATAATATATATCAATTATTCTTTAATCAATTTTTTTCTCATACTTCATAATAATATCAAAATTTACATCCATTTATTTCTACATTTCAAAGTGGATCTTTTGGTAAAATTCCTGACATCAATAAATTACTAATATCTTCTCCATTTAAATTATCTGGAAATTCTCACATATCAGCATAATAAACTTCTAAAATAGCTTGTAAATTTCTAATTGTTGAAATTCTTTGTGTATCTCTTGCTCTTGCTGTTGAATTATTTAAACTATCAAAAGGATTTTTTGATAACTCTATTTTATTATTTATTTCAAAATATTTTTTTTCATATTTTCAATCGTGGGTAATTATTACAATTTCTTCATTACTGTCTGAAATTTTAGTAATTCCTGAAATTAATTTATTTTTTATTTTTATATTTGTAGAAAATAATTCTGTTCTTTCTTTAGTATCAAATAAATCAATATCATTATTTACTATTTTCAAATCTAATCATCCATCATAAATAGTATTATTTTTTATTTCAAAAAATAAATTTGATTTTAAATCTATATTTTTATCAAAATAATTATATACCATAGAATATTTATCTGATTTTTTAGAAAAGTCTATATTAATAAATTCATTATTAGATCTTTCATTCGTTCATGAAAAAGTTATTTTCAAATCTTTTAGATTATAGTTACTATCTTGTTCTCATACAACTTTTCAAATAAAGTTATTTTTAGAATAAGATGTATCTGTCTTATAATCATAACTGTATGATTGGTTATAGAATTTAACTTCACCAGTTATTTTTTTATTATTTAAATCTAAATTTGCTACAATTTCATCCTCAATATCTATCTTTGAATCTATTTTTATAAATCTATTATCTTTATTTAAAACAGAAATAAATTTAATTTGAGCTTCATTTCAAGCATTTAAATTAAAATCTAATTTTTTATTTATTATATAATTTAGGATAAATCATTCTCCATCAATTCTATCATAATTAGAGTATATTTTATTTATTTTAGTATCTGTAAAAGTTACATACGAATTAAAACTCTTTGCATCCACTTCTTCTGGATAAAAATCAAAAGATAATTTACTTTCATTTCCAATTTCTATATATAATTCTCAAACACTTATCAACTCTTTAATCATTCTTTCATATTGATTTTCAGTACATTCAGAACCATTCCATGGATCAAAAACTGCAGATAATTCTTTATATTGATCACAAGCATATTTTGTTGGAACTAAATAATATTTAGTTCCTTCTTTCTTATATGCTGTAAACATTGATTTTCATAAAATTTCTTTTCATTGTTTAGCAAAATTAGAAGGATTTATATTTTTCAAAACTTTAAATATTTCTTCATTATATTCATCTCAAATTTTAATATATTTTTTATCATCTGAAATTTTATTTAAAACTTCAATTTGCTTTCTTATTTCATTAATTCATTCTTTATTTATTATATTTAACTTTTCAAGTAAAATATAATAATTTCAATTTTTAGTAATAAGATCTATAAAAGAATTTAATTCTAATTTAACTCATTCTTTATTATTTAAAGAAACATCAACTAATGTTTCTAATTCTCCTGAAATTTGAGAATCGAACCCAGAAGCTTTTGAAGTATAATTATTTAAATTTAATTTTGTTTTTATTTTTCAAATTGCTTTATGATCTAAATTAAATTTTATTTTCAAATTACCTTTATCTTCATAATTTGTTAATTTTTCAAATTCTTTAAATATAAGGTTAAAATTTTCATTAAGCTCTTCAAGTAAAGATAATTGAATTTCAACTATTTTTTCATTTACAATTTTTTTATCAGAATCAGATAAAGAAGAATTTTTTATTTCTTCTAATTTTTTAGCTATAATTATTTCTTGTTCAGAAATAATAGGTAATTTAGACAACTCTAAATTTATTTTTACCTCTAAATATTTCAATATACTCATAACTTTTTTAATTTGAGTTGAACTATCTAATTTACTATATTTTTCTTGTGCTTTTGTTATTTTAGTTTTAATGTTTTGAAGAGATAATCTATCATTTTTTATTCTATTAATTATAGAATCTATTTTTATTACATATCATAATCATCAACTATATTTTTTTAAATCTGCCTTTGCAATAATTACTGCATAAACATATTCTATTGAATTTGTTGTTTCTATTGAATTTGTTGTTATTATTCCCAAATTTGAATCTAAATTATTTCACAACTCAATATGTCTTGCATTAGTTCAAGATATATCTATCAATGTAAAGATAGAAATTAGAACAATACTAAAAACTTTTTTTCATATATTCATATATTATTTTTATAAATTAAAAAACTAGAAAATAAATTATTTCCTAGCTTAATTATACTATTAAATTCTAATTTTTCAATTTTGTTTATTATTATAATATATTATTTTTATAATTAAAAAATAAATAAAATTTTACTTTTTAAAATTTTAAAATATTATAATAATAATAAAGTATTTAAAAGTAAGTACTTTACATAAAAGTTCCCGTAGCTCAGTGGAAGAGCACAAGGCCGCGGACCTTGGTTTGCGTGGGTTCAATTCCTACCGGGAATACCATTTTTTTTTAATAAAAAAGTATTATTTTTTACCCCTAAAAAGTAGGATGAATAAAAAAATATTCATCTACTTTTTTTAATATTTAAATTAAATATAATATTAAAATTTTAGTCAAAAAATTTTATCTACATTCTAATTCAAAATGCATATAATTTTTTAAAAAAATAGTTCTTTCTATTCAAAGCTAAACTATTTTTAAACACTTTGGCAAGACAAAAATAAATCTGAAACTTTACAAAACAATAGCTTACTATAAAATACTTTAAACCTTATTATTAAAGTACTTATAGATGTCTGATAAAAATGATAAATTATTAAAATTGATAAAAAGTAGGTATACTTGAGATATTACTACTTTTGAAATAGCTATAGCTAATCAAAAAGTAATAAATAAATTAAAAAAATCTAGTCCTGAAGAAATAAAAAAGATAAAAAAAGAAAAAGAAGAAATTGAAAAAAAAGAAGAAAAGATTAAGCAAATAGAAGAAAAAAAGGTTGTCGAAGACTTAACAAAAGAAGAAAAAGAAAAATTAAAACAAGCTGATGAAGAATATACTGAAGCTTTAGCTTTTTTAAAAGATGCAATTTCTCCTGCTTTTATGAAAGAAAGTTCTACACATATTCAAATAAATAATGTTTTTGCAAAGACTTTTTTTGTTTATGCTTATCCTAATTTTTTAGAATGAAATTGGCTCTCTCCCATAATAAATTTAGATATTAAATTTGATATGAGCTTATTTACATATCCTATTGAATCTGATTATATTCAAAAATTTCTTAAAAAAAGATTAGTTGAATTAAACTCTGAGAGAAGTATTAATGCAGATAAATGACTTGTAAATGATCCTGCTCTTGAAGCTCAAATTCAAGATGTAGAAGAATTAAGACATAAACTAGCAAGATGAGAAGAAAAATTTTTCCATTTATCAATATATATAACTATTTATTCTGATTCTGTAGAACAATTAGACAAAACATGAAAAAAAATAGAAACAATTCTTTCTTGAAGAAATGTTTTACAAAAACAAGCATACATAAGATCTATGCAATGATTTGTATCAACTTGACCTTTTGCAAAAGATGAAATTTGAGTTTATAGAAGTATGCTAACTTGAGCTGTTTCTACAACTTTCCCTTTCTCTAGTTCTACATTAAGTCATGATGACTGAATATTATACTGAATAAATAGCCATAATAATTCTTTAATTTTATTTGATAGATTCAAAACAGAAAATGCTAATATGTGTGTATTTGCTAAATCTGGTTGAGGTAAATCTTTTGCTGTAAAACTTGAAATATTAAGAAGCTTAATGATTTGAACAGATGTAATTGTTATTGATCCTGAAAATGAGTATAAATCACTAGTTGATACTGTATGATGAAGTTATTTGGATGTTTCTCTTAATTCAAATCAAAGAATTAATCCTTTTGATTTACCATTATGATTAAAAGATATAGATGAAAAACCTGGAGATTTACTTAGATCAGCTGTAATATCTTTATTATGACTTATGAACTTGATGCTTGGAAAACTTGATCCAACAGAAGAATCTATAATGGAAAAATGATTAATAACAACATATAGTCTAAAATGAATAACTCTTGAAAATGATGATATAACAAACAAAGAAATCCCAATAATGAAAGATCTTCAAGATGTCTTAGAAACTATGGATTGAGCTAGCTCTCTAGTTTTAAAACTAGAAAAATATACAACTTGAATATTTTCTGGTATTTTTTCTCAAAGAACAAATATAGATCTTTGAGAATGACTACAAGTTTTTTCAGTAAGAGATTTAAATGATATAATGAGACCAACAGCCATGTATGTTATACTTAATCATATATGGAATAAAGTAAAATCTAGTAATAGAAAAAGAATGCTTGTAATTGATGAGGCATGGAATATTATGCAACATGAAGATTCTGCTAAATTTCTTTTTTGACTTGTAAAAAGAGCCAGAAAATATAACCTATGAGTAACCACTATAACTCAAGATATTGAAGATTTTGTAGCTAGTAAACATTGAAAAGCTATAATAACAAATTCATCTATTCAATTACTATTAAAACAATCTAGTGCTTCAATTGATTCAATGCAAAATATTTTTAAATTAACGGAACAAGAAAAATACATTCTATTAAATGCTTCAGTATGACAATGATTATTTTTTGCATGAATGGAACATGTATGAATCCAAATATTAGCAAGTTATTATGAAGAACAAATAATAACAACAGATCCTAACAAATAGAAACTATGCAAAAAGATAGAGAAATATGGGATAATTTAACTTTAAAAAATGGAATAATCGGAAAAGAAAATTGTCCTTTTTGTTCATTAGCTAAAGATGAAGAACAATTAGTCCTATTCAATACAAAATACTGGGAAATAAGATATAATAAGTATCCTTATGGATGAATAAAAAAGCATATTTTAGTTTTCCCTAAAAGACATGTCGAAATTTCAAAAGATTTAAATGATTTAGAATTACTTGATTTAAAAAATATTCATAAATATTTATATGATTTTTATGAAACAAATAAATATTTTTCTTTTTTAAGAGAAACATTCCAGTGAAGAAGTATAAAACACATGCATTATCATTATTTACCATGAAATATTCAATGAGATGATTTTGCAAGCATATTAAATAAACAATGATATTAAAAAAAATATGAAACCATTTGATTTATCTAAAATATTCTGATCAAAATCTAGAGCAAAGATCCTTGAAAAATTTTTTTTGGAATATGAAAGTTGAAATAATAATGGTTTTCACATGAGATGACTATCTAGAGACTTAGATGAACAAATAAATTCAGTAAAAAGAGAGTTAGATAATTTAACAGAATTATGAATATTAAAATATAGAACTGAAATAAAGAAAAAAATGTTTTTTATAAATGAAAGGTTTGAATTAATAGATGATTTTGTACAAATATTTATAAAAACATATAACCCTACAATTAAACTTAAAGAATATTTTAAAACAAAAGAGTTACTTGAACTTATAATAATAAATAAATCTATTCAAACAAAACTAACAGGAAATTCAAAAACAATATTGGATATTTTCTTAATATGAGAAATAGATAAAGAAGATTTTAAAGATTTTTTACATAATACTTTTTATTGAAGAAAAATTAAATATGCTATTATTTCAACACCTGATCTTTATGAAAGACTTGAGTATTGAGATAAACTTATAAAAAATATATTAACTGAACCGTGAAATATTTTTATAAGAGATAACTTAAAAATAAAAGAAAAACTTGGAAAATAATCCAAGTTTTTCTTTTATTTTTATCAAAAATTTTTTATTTTATAATAAGCATTTATTCAAACCATTGCAGCATTATCTCAGCAGTAAACTTTTTTTACTGGATGTATAAAGTTTAATCATTCTTTTTCAGCTTTTTTTTCTATCAAACTAATAAGTTTATCATTAGCACTAACTCACCCTGCAAGCATAACAGTTCATACTCTTTTTTTAATTCAAGCATTCACAAGTTTATAAGCAAGAACTTCTGTAACAGCACTTTCAAACTCAAAACTAATTTCCCTCTTATCATCAATACTTAAATCATCTAAAACTCCCTCTCCTCCCAAAGGAGAGGGTTGGGGTGAGGACTTTCTTTTATCAACTTCCCTTTTTACTGCACTTTTAAGTCCAGAAAAACTAAAATCATATTCATCTTTTTTTAACCAAACTCTTGGAAATAAATCAGAATTCCCCCTTACTCTCCCTCCATGATGGGGAACTTTTTCTTTGTCTCCCTCTTGGAGGGAGATGTCCGATAGGACAGAGGGAGCTTCATATTCTCAAGCTAACTTACTTACAATTGGTCAACCAGGATAGCCAAGTCCCATCATTTTTGCAACTTTATCAAAAGCCTCTCAAGCTGAATCATCAGTTGTTCAACCAAGTTTTTGCATATCAAACATATTTTCCATATAATATATTTCATTATGTCATCCTGATACAGTCAAACATACAAGTGGAAATTCTATATCCTCACTTTTTCTCTCCATAAAGTTAGCAAAAATATGAGCCTCAATATGATTTATTTCAAGTACTTCTTTTTTCAATATATTTCACAAAGTTCTAGCAACTGTTAATCAAGTAAGCAAACTTGGCATAAGCCCAGGAGTTTTTGTTACAGCTATATAATCAATCTCTTCCAAACTAACTCAAGCTCAAACTAACACATTTTCAAGTACCTCAAAAATAGCATTTGCATGCTCCCTTGCAGCCACTTCAGGAACTACTCCTCCAGTTATATTATGAATCTTAATCTGACTTGCAGTATCCATAAAAAGCAATTCTGTACCTTCAAAAATTGCCACACTAGTATCATCACAAGATGTTTCAAAAGCTAAAATCTTTACCCCAAGGGTATTTGTTTCACTGCACATTTTATTTTTTTTTATTAATAAATAGTATAACTTTTATTATCAATATCTTCAATATTTTTATCTAATTGTCTAAAATATATTTCACTCAATATCTAAAATCTCAACAAAATTATTCAAACCAGATTTATGTTTTTCTATTTCACTTGATATATTTTCTAAAGAAATAGATTTTATCTTTTTTAAAGTTTTCAAAAAAGTTTCTGTTATTATAATCATAGTTTTTCAATTTTAGAACCTAATATTTTTAATTTATTTATAGATTTTGTGCTCATTACAATTTCATCAAAAAGAAATTCATCAATATCTATTTTTACAGCATCTGATCTTTTCAAACATCCATTCATAAATTTTCTAAGAAGCATACTTGGTTCTACACCTAAGTTTTTAGCATAATCTGAAAATTTACTTTTTAATTCAGAATCTACTCTCAAAGACATTGTTGCATCCATATATTTTTTAATTAAAAATTAATATGTAATACATTGTATTACAACATATTTTTATTGCAATTTTTTTTATTTTATTATTAATTTTTATATTTTCTAAACCAAGTTAGTTGCCTTTTGGCATAATTTCTTGAATTTTGTTTGATTTTATCTTTGGCTTGTTCAAGAGTTATTTCTCAATCGAGATATTCTATAACTTCAGAATATCAAATAGTTTTTAGTCCGAAATCTGTTTTTTTGTATTTTTTTAGTAAGCTTTCAACTTCATCTAATAATCAAGCATCAAACATCATTTCAACTCTTAAATTAATCCTGTCATACAATTTTTCTCTATCTCCATCATATGGAGTCAAAAACAAAATATCATATTTTGGGATTTTCTCTACTTTTTGTTCATACTTTGATTTTCAAGAAAGCATTTTTACCTCAATTGCTCTAATAACATATTGAACATTATTTTTATGAACTTTATGATAATTTTCTGGATCTATTTGTTTTAGTTTATCATAGACATAATCATTTCAAAATTCTTTTGCTTCATCTTCAAGTTTTTTTCTTAAATCCCAATCAGCTAAAACTTTTGGAATATCAAAATCATAAATTAAACTATCTATATAAAGACCTGTTCATCAGGCTAAAATAGGAATTTTTCACTTTCAAATTAAGTCATTTATTATATTTTCAGCCTCAGTTTGAAATTCTCAGACACTATAATCTATATCTGGAGAAATAATATCAATCATATGATGTTTAACTCCGTCCATTTCTTCAGAGGTAATTTTTGCAGTTCAAATATCCATCTGCTTAAATATCTGTCTAGAATCGGTAGAAATAATCTCAGTATCAAGTTTTTTTGCTAGATCTATACTAAGTGCTGTTTTACCAGAAGCTGTTGGTCCATAAATTATTATAATTTTATCCTTACTAGATTTTTTTTCAAGGAATGTATTTATTTTTTCTTGTAGCATTATTTTTTTTTTACAAAACATCTCCTCACATTATACACCAGTTATTTTTATTTAAATTATCATCATTTTTTACACTATTTAAATTAAAATCATTATGGTTTTTTAATGTAAAATAAGTATTTAAATTTCTTTTTATTTTTAAGTATCAGGTAAAGAAACTTTTCCAAAAATTATTTTCAAGTAAGACAACTCAAAAAATTCTATAATTATTCTCTAAACTTATATTTTTAAATGTATTAATTAGTTTTTTCCTGACAATACCTTCAAAAGAATCAAAACTAATTAAATTATAACTATTTTTTCATTTTTTAAAAATAGAATATCAAATTATTTTTTCATTTTCTGTTATTAAATAAAAATCATTTACTATTTGTATCTACTTTAACTCATAATAAATTTGAAAATCATATTGTAAATGTTTTATTATTAATTTCAAAATATAATCTCTTAGACATTTTAGATATTAATCATTTTCATATATAATCTTTTAAGACACACATATCTTGACATAAATATCAAAGAATTAAATTTTTATTCTTAATAAACTCAATAGATATATTTGAATACTGTGATATAATTTTATTATCATCATAAAAACATATTATTTTACTTTCATGATTATATATAATAAAAAAACTTCCATTTTACTAATGCTTTTTTATCAGAATTTGCAATTCTAAAGCTTTCATCTATCAAATTTATGAAACTTTCAAAATATTCATTTTTATATTTATTTAATTCCATAGCTTATTTATCTTATAAATTAAATTGTATAGTTCCTGTTAGATTCTAGAAAATAATTAAATACAAAAAAAATTAGAAATTTTAAAAATTTCTAATTTTTTGTTCTAATTTTTCCTAAAATTCAAATCATTTAGGTGGATTAGATTGAACAGAAGAATCATAATTTATAAAGAATGAATATCCAGAATCTGGATTATTCTCATCAAAACAAACTTCAGGAACTTTTCTAACAAGATTTAAATCATATTCTTTAGCTAAATCTCAATCAGAAGTTTCTATATCTCAAGGTATTTTATAAGAACCCGTTATTTTAACTGAACCTCAAATTGTATTTCTAGAAAATAAACTTCAGTTTAATATTAATTTGTCTTCTAAATTATTAAAATCATATGAATTTCAATTCACATCTGCACTTCTGAAAGCTCAGTCAGAATAGATAACTGCATTAATTATTTTTACATTATTATTAACATAAATATTTCACTTAGTTGAACTTGGTTTATTTTTAACATTATATCAATCTTGTAAAACAATTATTCAAAGTGGTTTTCAAGTAAATCATTTTATATTATCTTTTTCAATAATTAAATTTCAATTTTTAACTATTATAGTTTCATAATTTGGAATTGAATTAATATTATAATCACCATAAACATATTTAACCCCATTAATTATTGTATCAGATTCTCTATGTCTTATTAATTTATAAGCATTTTTTCTAATTTGTGTTTTATATTCAAATTTATCCATATTAGAGAAATTTGCTCATTCTGCTGTTGTAGTCTCTGATCTTCAAGATCATTGAATTATACCAGAAATCTTTAATCATAATGTTTTAATATTACAAGATTTAAATTTTGTCTTTAAATTATACTTAATTAATTGTCCTCATAAATTATAAGATATAGGAACAACTGGTGCATCTATTTCTGGATTAGTTAAAATATCTCATTCATTAATCGGTTCTAATTCTCCAAAATATACTTTTACATATTTATCTCCATTACTTTTGAAATGATTATTAACATATATATAATTTGATTGATTTATTCATAATCCATTTTGTATCCATTTATGCTTATTAGCAGGAACTTTATTATATACAGTTTGTTGATTTGCAAATAATTTTAAATTTCAAGCATCAAAAGATTCTCTCTTTTCATTTTTTAAAATTAAATTGTATTCTTGTTTTTTAAATAAAACTGCTGAACCATCCGTCTCTGAATCATTAATTTTTCATTCTAATGAAAATGGTACTTTAAATAAATAAGAAATATTTCAAATATTATTATAATTTGTAAATCATGTTTTTCACTTAATAGCAAAATTAATTTTTCAATTATTATCAGAAATAGGTGATCTTGACTTAATTCATACTATATTAAAATAATAATTAGAATTATTTCTTTTATTAATAGTAAGATAATGACTAGTTGTATTAGGAAAATTTAATGCTGGATGCCCATCTCATTTATGTCAATTAATCTTATTTGTAGAATATTTAGTATTATCTGTAACTGCCCTAACCTTATTATATCAATTAATTCAAACAACTCTTTCTAATCATGCTCTTCCTCAATTTGAAGATTTAATAGTATTTCATGATTTAATTGAAATATTTATATCAACTTTTACATTACAAGAATCTTTATTATTAGCATAAAGATTTCAAGTACAATTACTTGTAGTAAAATTTCATCTAAGAGTTGTTGTACTATTTAAATTAGTTGGAGTAGATGCATCTGATTTAGATGTATCTCTACTACATGAATAATCTGATTGCCCTAAACCATCATTACATTTATAAGTATGATTTCACCCATATACTGTATGTTTTTTTGTAAAAGTTTTTGTATTTGTAGTATAATTATTTTTTTGATTACAATTTATTTCTTTATTACTATTCCAATTAGAAGATATACTACAGTTACTCCAAGCATTATCATAGCTATATTTATAATTCTTAGTTTGAGTAGGATAAGTATATGTACAATTTCTAGTTTGTGTACTTGCTCTTATATTAGAACACTTATTTTTAATTTTTATAACACTATAATCATATCTTTGAGTTCTAGATTGTCTTCCATTACTATTACAACTTCCCCGAGAAACATCATCATATGTATAATGTTTCTCAGTACAAGTATCATCTGTATATGAATAAGATGAACATGTAGTATGTTGTGATACTACTGCTATTCTATTTTTACCATTTCTCTTTTCTATTTTCCATTTTCAATTAAAATGAGATCTTATATAATTTAACATTTTATATGCTGTCCAATTACTCCTATCACGACTTAAAAGTACTCCGTATCTTCTTGGATATCAAAGATCAATACCACCATCGATATACGTATGAACAATTATACCATCCGATGATCTTGTAGTTAAATGTCATAAACCTGCTGATACACTATTAACACTTAAAATTAAAGTAATTAATAATAATATAATTTTATTTTTCATATTTTGTTTTATTAATAAGTAATATTTATTTTAATATTTTATTTATTTCATTTAAGATATTCTTTTTGCTATATTTATTTAAATGAGCTTCTGAAGCTTCTTTTATAATTTTTTCTGCTTTTTTTAAATTATTTTTAGATTTTAATTCTTCTCAATATAATTTATATATTATACCTAATTCTATATATCAACCATAATAAGTTCCAGCAACAACTATATCTTTTAATTCTTCATTAATTTTTTCTATTATTTTATTATCTTTAATAATATTTTTTGCTTGCTCAAAAGATTCTTTTGCTTCTTTTGTTTTTTTAAGATCTGTATAAATATTACCTAATTCAATATATGTTTGATAATAATCTTTTTTTATTTTTACAGCCTCTTTATAATAAAATATAGCCTTATCTGTATCTTCCAATATTTTAAAATTATTTCATAATTTATTTAATATTAAAGGCAAGTCCATTTCTTTCCCAATTTCATCTAAAATTATTTTATTATCATTAATTTGTTTAACAAATTTTTCTCCTATTATTGTAATAACCTTTGCATATTCTTTTTTGTTATCCTCTAATACTCCTTGATATTCTAACTCAGAAAGATAAGATTCTAAAATTCAAATCTCATTATAATTACCTGAATACAATTGGCTTATTCAGACAAAATCAGGATCATACTTTTTTTCATCTTTTATAATAAAGTTTACAACTTCTCTTATATTTTTTTCTTTTAACTCTTTCGTATTATAAACAACTCCTTTTTCTACTTCTTCAACCTTATCGACCTCTTCATTTTTTACAATTTCATTTTTTTCTTCTTTTTCTTCTTTTTCTTCATTTTTAGTTCATCAGCAAGAACTTAAAAGAAATGTAATTAATGTAAATAATAAGATCTTTTTTATGTTTGTTAGTTTCATATATTTATGAATAATTATCAAATAAAATATAACACAGAGTAAGTATAACATACTCATACATACTTTGTCAATTCTTATTTTTACTTATTTTATTTTTTAGTAATATTTTTTAGTAAAATTATTATTGGTAAAAATACTTATTTTATTATATTGATTTTAAATTTTATGCAAAATTTTAGTACTATAATTTGCAAAAAATCATTTTTCAATACAATAAGTTAAAATATTTTAAACATTAATTATAAAAAAAATATGGCTTCAAATGAAACTGTTATAAAATTTGATAGTATCTTTTTTGAATACGAACATCCTAAATTAATTTTAGATGATGTTAAATTTAATATTAGAGCTGGTAAAAAAATAACTATAATGTGACAAAATGGTGCTGGTAAATCTACTATCTTCAAACTTATAACTAGAGAAATTGAACCAAAAATGGGTAAAATCCATACTCCAGATGGTGCTACTATTGCTATTGCTTTTCAAGTAATGCCTGTAAATGACAAACCATTAACTGTTCAAGAATACTTTAAAAAATATGCTAAAGCTTGAGAAACTGAAAATATTGATAAAGAAATAATGGAAGTATTAAGAGCTGTAAATCTTAGTGCTGCTTTAGATAAAATTATTGATAAATTTTCTGGTGGACAACAAGCCAGATTACTTTTAGCTGCTGCATTAATTCAGAAACCAGACATACTACTTCTTGATGAGCCAACCAATAATCTTGATAAAGAAGGAATTTATGCACTTGAAGATTTTTTAAAAAATTACAAAGATACTGTTTTAGTTATTTCTCATGATGCTGAATTCTTAAATAGTTTTACTGACTGAGTATTATACCTTGATGTTCACACAAAAGAAGTTGAACAATTTGTTTGAAATTACTATGATGTTGTTGAACAAGTTTCAAAAAAAATTGAAAAAGAAAATATGCATAATGCCAGAATGAAAAAAGAAGCTCAAGCTAAAATGGATCAATCAAATGTTTTTGCTCATAAATGATGAAAACTTAGAGCTGTAGCAAAAAAGATGAAAATTGATGCTGAAAGAATGAAAGAAGAAATGTGAGACAAAAGAAGAGAAGATAAAGCCATTTCTCCTTTTAAAATAGAAATTCAAGAAAATATTTGAGGTGAGATTTTAAAAATAAATACAGTTTGAGTTGTTGAAAATTGAGAAATGATTCAAAAACCAGTAGATAAAATTCTTAGAAAAGATACTCATATGCTACTTTCAGCTCCAAATTGAATGGGGAAATCTACTTTTTTAAATGCTCTAGCTAAATGAGAAGCAGAAGGTTCTATAATATGAGAATGAGTTAAAATTGGTTATTATACTCAAGATTTTCATAATCTAAATTTTGAAAACACAACTTATGATGAACTTAGAAAATCTGGCCCTTGATTAACAGAACAAGATTTTAGAGCTCAAGCTGCTAGAATGTTAATTGACTGAGAAATGATGAAAACAAAAATTGGTCATTTATCAGAATGACAAAAAGGTTTAGTTGCATTTTGTGCACTAATATTCCAAAAACCGGGACTTTTAATTTTAGATGAACCAACTAATCATATAAATTTTAGACATATACCTGTTATTGCTGAAGCATTAAATAATTATACCTGAACTATGATTTTAGTTTCACATGTTGATGAATTCGTATGGTCTATCAGAATTGATGAATACTTAGATTTAGATCAATTATAAAAAACCCCTATTAATAATAGAAATTATTAATATAGGGGTTTTTTAATTATTTGTAACTGAATAATTAATATAATTAGCTTTTGCTTTTCATGAATATTTATAATAATATAAAAATTACACAAACATTATAACTTTTTTACATTATTAATCAAATATTTTTTTACTTGCTATCAATATTTTTTTTGCAATTATTTTTTTTATAAATATAATTAATATTAATTATATATATGAATATATAATTTTATTTAAATAAAAAATATATAAAAAATGAACAAAATCAATGTTATCTGACACAAAATTCCTGATACAGATTGTGTATTATCTACAATTATAGCTTGTGATTATTTAGAAAAAAAATGATACAAAAAAGCAACACCATATATTCAAGGTGAATTAAATAAGGAAACTTCTTATTTAATTGAAAAATTAAATATTAAAACTCCTGAAATTAAAACTAACTTTGAAGACTGAACAAGTATTTGCCTAGTTGATCATAATGAAGATTTTCAAACTGTGGAAAATTTATCAAAATTAAATTTAGAATGGGTAATTGATCATCATAAAGTAAATTTTGAAACTATTAGTCCTTTAAATGTAAGAGTTGAGCCAATTTGCTCCACATGATCTATATTATTTAAAATGTATAAAGAATCTTGATTTGAAGTTTCAAAAAAAATAGGGACAATGATACTTGCTTGTATATTATCAGATAGTCTTTTATTCAGATCTGCAACTACAACAAAAGAAGATATTATATTAGCAGAAGAATTAAAAAAAATAACTTGAATAGATGATTTTGAAAAATTTGCAATGCCAATGTTTAATGCAAAATCTGATTTATGAAATATGGAGATTGAAAAAGTAATAAAATATGATTACAAAGAATTTAATTTTAATTGAAAAAAAGCTGGTATTTGAACTCTTGAAACTACAAATCCATGATATGGACTATGAAGAAAAAAAGAAATTCTATTAGGTTTAGAAAAAATAAAAAAAGATGAAAATCTTGATTTTATCATACTTTCTATAGTAGATATTATATGAGAAAATAACACAACTATAGTCTTAAATTGATTTGAAAATGAAGTTATTTCGGAAGTTTTTAATTGTGATATAAAAGATAATCTTGCTGATTTAAAAAATAGACTTTCAAGAAAAAAACAAGTAGTTCCAGAATTAACTAAATATTTTAATAAGTAATCTAATAAAAATGAAAAATATAATAATTGTTATACTAATGTGATTACTAATTTGGTTTGTAGTAATAGATCCAATAGAAAATAATAATACAAAAAAAGAAATAGTAGAAAAATCTGAAAAAGAAAATAAAATTTTAGATGAAAAAAATATTCTAAATGACAACAAAGATAACAATAAAATTGAAAAAAAAGATGAGCTATCAGAAACCCAAGAGAAAACTACTCCTAATTATTATATAAATAATTTAAATGATAATATTTATATAGAGATTAATGATTTAACTTCAAAAATAGAAAAATCTACAGAAAATATTAAAATTATTTGAAATGTTCTAAATCAAGATGTTGATAAAATTGTTATTAATTTTAAAAATAATAACTCTAACTTTCCAAATGACACATATATTTTAGAAAAATTTAAAAAATGAGATAAAACTTTTGAATATAATATAATTAAATCATCATATAAAAATATAGATTATTGAATAAATAAGTATTTAGTTGAAGCATATATTTGAACTGAAGTTTCTAAATTAGAAATAATAATAGAAATTCCTGAAATAGAAGAATTAAACAAGTATGATTCTGAAGAAATAAGTGAAGACATATCATATAGTCAAAAAATAATGTGAGATACATATGTAAATTTACCTAAATCAGAATTGTTTTGAAACCCATTAGTAAATTCTAACTGAGAAATAGAATATTCAAATATTGATTGACTTTTAATAACTAAAGAAGATTTTAATAGTGAAGATTTGACATCAGATAAAATTTGGACAAGCAATAATGATTGATATTTAAATAAAAATATTGATTCTTATGTTTATTGGAATACACATAGAGATATTATGACAGATCAATGAGTTAGCTTCTTTATATTAAGGAAAAATTGAGATAAATATATTTATGAAAAACTCTATTTTGATTTTAAAAATTCTTTTAAATGAACCATTAAAATTAAAGAAATTAATGTAAAATCTTCCAATATAAGTGAAGAAATGAGAATATTAAATAATGAATTAAAAGAAGAAAATGAATCATTTAATATAATAGAAACTACTGACAAATTATTTAATGAAATTTTAAGATAATAAATATATTATATATCTTGAAATTTCAATTTAATTTTTTAATTATCCTGTTAATTATATTAATAATTCAATTTATTAAACAAAAAAAAATAAGGCTTTGCCTTATTTTTTTTTGTTTAATATTTAACTATGCTTTCTTTCTAGAAATAAAGAATAATCCACCAGCAAGTAATAATGCTAATAATAATAAAATTATTTCTTGAGGTCCTGTTTCTATTGTAGTTGGATTTAATTTTTCTTCTACAACAACTGGAGTAACTCATGCTTCAGCTGATTTAAATAGTACACATTCACTATGAGAAGTTGTATCTTCAGCAGGAACTCCATTTTCATCAACATGAATATTTAAAACATACTTTAATAAACCAATATTTGTTGCTTGTTCTACGTTAGATTTATTCAACATTATAGAGTAACCCATTTTAGATTCAATCCATTTTATACTTTGATTTGAAGCTAAAGTATAAAAACCACCATCATTTGTAAGATTTTCTAATTCATCAGAGTAATCCCAAAATTCATCTTGAAGAGGTTCATATGACCAAGAAGCTCCGTTTAATTCAACCATTTCAACAGCTTCATCTAATAAGTTTTCTTGTTTTAACATATACATATCTTTAGATGTTCAGTTAGACCATATATCTGACAATAAACCTAAAGTATCTCAAACAGCTTTTTCTCATCCATCAAAACATTGAACACAAGAATTTTCAGCAAAAACAGAATCTGTTCCACAACTAATTTCATCATATGATGCAGAAACTCAAGTAGAAACTAATATACTAGTTAAAAGCATAGAAGATAATAATAATTTTTTCATAATTTTCATATAATTAAATAAATATAAATATAATTTACAAATATAATCTATCATTAAAAATGATAAAGTCAAAGTTTTTAACAAGTTTTTAACTAGTCTTTTATTTTTTCTTATTTACAATTAACTGTTGCCCAATCATAAATGAAGTAGATATCCCCCAATATATACCTACTCCTGCAGGGAAATTATATGTAAATATTGATACCATTATAGGCATTCAGTAAAGCATAGCCTTCTGCATAATTTCTGGATCTGGCATCATAGCACTATAATCATTTGCTCCTTTTTTCTTTTCCAATACAATTGAATCTTTTTTAACTGGTTTATTAAATACTTGTGACAATTTAATTTGAATAAATTGTAAAGATCAAACAGTTAATCATAATATTAATCATGACACACCTCCACTAGAAATTAAATATAATCAGAAGAAATCATAATTTATAGAAGAAAGATTAAAATCTTGTAAAAAAGAATATAAATAATAATGATTTGATTCATCTTTTATATGTAGAATAACATTATATATAACAAGTAATATTGGCATTTGAATCATAAGAAAACCACATGAACCCATTGGATTAACTTTTTCAGTTTTATATAATTCCATCATTTTTTGACCTAAAACCTGAGGTTGTCATTTAAATTCTTCCTGAATTTTTTTAATTTTTGGCTGAATTTGTTGTAATGCTTTTTGAGAAACAAGCATTTTATGTTGAGGCCAAAGCAATATAGTTCTAAGTAATACTGTAATTGTTATAATAGCCCATCAAAAACTTCAAGAAAACAAGTTAACTAAAAATATAATTAAATTATATGCTGGCGCATAAAATAGATATATGAATATTTTTGCAATACTTCATCTAGATTCAATTTCAAAATTAGCTATTAACTCTTTTCAATCAACATTTGTTTTGAATACATAATTTCATTTATCTTTAAAGCTTAAATAAACACTAGAATAGTCTATTTCTCATTTTTTCATAGGTTCAACAACTAAAATATTCTTATCACAAAAATCATCATTTAATTTTAAAATACTATCAGTTTGCATATATCTTATAGAAATATCATTACAAATATCTATTTCTATATTTTTTGATGTCTTATTTTCAACTAAAATCTTAATTCATGCAGGAACAGTGTATCCTTTTTCTAAAGATTTAAATATAATATTTTGATCTACTGTATTTACTTTAGTTTTATCATCATTATTAATAAAAGACAATAACCAAAATGATATTCAAAATATAATCATAATTTCTAATATTTTTTTCATTTTTCTATTTTATTTGTTAAATTTTTTTTCCAAAAAAGATAATTCTTTTTCAAAGTTTAATATAATTTTTTTATCTTTTTTATCAAGTTTTGTTTGTTTTTTTACAATAAAAACAAAATCAAAAGATTTATTTACTTTTTCAGATCAAGAAAAAAGAGATGATCTCTTTATGAAATCATAAAAAAGCCTCCTAAAAAAAGTTCTTGTGATATTGTTATTAACAGACTTTGCTCAAATAACTATGGAAAATCTATTTGATTTAAATTTATTATTTTTTGCATTTAAAACAATACCATAAGAAAAAAAAGGCTTCGTTTTACCTAAAACCTTTTTTACTTCTCTTTCTTTTAATCTATATATTTTTTTTATCATCAATAAATTATTAAATCTGAATAATAGTTTACTAAAACACAGAAAGATTAAAATGTTTACCCTTTTTTCCTTTTAGTATAATTACCTTTTCCATCAAAAGGTGTTTTTTTAGCTCTACCTCATGCAATTATATGCATTTTTGGTTTACCATTAATTTCTTGATATCTTTTTGGATATGAAACTGTTAAATCATGTCTACCTTTTCTTCTTCTATTTTTAAGAATTTTTTTACCTGAAGCTGATGCACTTCTTTTTAAAAATCCATGAACTCTTAATCTTTTTCTTTTCTTTAATTTACCTAACATTTTATTTTGAAGTTAATTTATATTATTTTATATTATTGCCAAAGTATTTTATAAAAAAAGTATCCTTTGTCAAAAAGTTTTTTGTTTTTTCTATATATGGTACTCCCATGGAGAATTGAACTCCAGTCAAAGCCTTGAGAAGGCTCTATCCTAACCACTAGACGATGAGAGCTAATAAAATAGATCTTACTCTATCTTATTATTTTTCAATAATTACCCTAATTTAGCAGCAACTTCTGATTTAGTCATTCAATCAATATCTGAAGTAACACCACATTGCCTAGCTGTACCTTGAGCAATTTTCATAGCTCAAGCTAAATCTTTAGCATTTAAATCTGGCATTTTTGATTCAGCAATTTCTTTAACTTGATCAAAAGTTAAGTGAGCTACTTTATCTTTTTGTGGTACACCTGAACCTTTTTTAATATTTGCTTTTTGCATAATTAAAGTAGACATTGGTGGTTGTTTTACTACAAAAGTAAATGTTCTATCATCAAAAACTGTAATAACAACAGGAAGTTTAACCCCCATTTTATCCTTAGTTTGATCATTAAATGCTTTTGTAAATTCTTGAATAGGTACTCAATATTGACCTAGTGCAGGACCTACAGGAGGAGCAGGATTAGCTTGTCCTCAATTAATTTGCAATTTAATATAACCTTTAATAGCAGCCATAATATTTATATGTTAATTTTTAATATATTTGTATCCATAAAACAATTATTTTTCATATATTATCTTATACCTCTTCAATTTGATTGATTTTAAGAGGATTTTAGAAGCAGAATTATTTTATAAAAAAAGTCATATAAAGCAAATTTTTTATTGTAATAAATTTTGGACACTTGATTTTATACTAATATTTATTATATTTACTTTAAAAATAAATATAATAAATATACTATGATTAGAGAAATTAATATAAGGTGAATAAAATGGATTGATGCTGTTTGATTAAAAACAGAAAAAATACAAGAAATCACAAAAAAATATAATTTTCATGAACTTGATTTAGAAGCTTGTTTAGAAGAAAATCAAAGATCTAGGGTTGATATTTATGATAAATATATATTCATCATATTGTATTTTCCTAAATATAATCCCGTTAAAAAAATATATGAACAAAATGAATTTAATATATTTTTATGAAAAGACTTTATTATAACTTTTAGAGATTTTTCTTGAAATCATATAGATAATATCTTTAATAAATATAAAGACATTAAATCATTAGAAAAACAAATAGACAATGAAGATTATGAACATAAATTAACATCTTGATTTGTTCTTTATGAGATATTACAAACAATGCTTGAAAAACTTTTCAAAGTTAGAAATAATATAGCAAAAGATTTAAAAAAACTTGAAGAAGATGTTTTTGAATGAGCAAATAGAGAATTAGTAAAAGAGATAATGATAAAAAAAAGAAATATTATAGTGCTAAAACATATGCTAAAACCAGAAATACATGTTTTAAAACTTATAGAATTTAGTATAAATAAATTATTTAATAATGAAATTGAAGTTTATTTTGAAGATTTAGAAGACAAATTAGAATATGTTGTAAATGAAGTTGAAATGCACAAAGAGCATATTGATAGTATTGAAGATGCTTTCAAGTCTCTTACTGATATTAAAATGAATTGGACAATAACAATACTTACAGTATTTTCAGCTTTTATGTTACCTCTTACTTTTATAACAAGCTTTTACTGAATGAATATAAATCCACTTTTTATGGCAAATAGTCCTCTATTTGTATACTTACTTTTAGTTTTTTCATTATTTATAATGTACATTCTATATCTATTTTTCAACAAAAAATGAAAGTTTTAAAATTTGCTTTATATAATAAAATTATATAATTAACAAGAATTTCAAAAAAAAGACAAAATAACTTAATAATTAAAAATTATAAATATGCTTTGAAAAATAACAATTATAGGTAGACCTAATGTTGGGAAATCTAGTTTCTTTAATATGTATAGTGGTCATAAAATAGCTATTGTTGATGATGTTGCTGGGACAACTAGAGATATTTCTGAATTTGAATACACAGATGAAGAGAATGATTTAACTTATATATTAGCTGATACTGGTTGACTTGATTTTGGATCAAAAGAAGATGAAGTTGCTGAGGATATTGTTGCTAGAACAGATTTAGCCATTGATGATTCTGATCTTTTGGTATGGATTATAGAATATGATAGAATGACTATTTTAGATGAAAAAATCTTAAAATTATTAAAAAAGAAAAACTTTTCTAACTATATAGTTTTGGCAAACAAAGCCGATAATGAAAATAAACTCATGGAATCATATTCTCTTGCTTGAAAATGAGAATTAGAATTTTTTCCTGTTTCTGTTTCTCATAATAGTGGATTAAAAGATGTTAGAAAATTTGTAGCAAAATATTTAAAAAACTTAGGTTTAAATTACAAACTTGAAGATTTAGATGATAATTTTGTTAAACTTGCTATGATAGGTAGACCAAATGTTGGTAAATCTAGTATGATAAATGCAATAGTTTGAAAAGATAGAGTTATGGTAAAAGACATGGCTGGAACAACTAGAGATAGTGTTGATACAAAATTTAAATATGAAGAAGATGATTTTGTATTAATAGATACAGCTTGAATAAGAAGACTTTCAAAAGTATGAACAAGAAATGTTGAAAATTGGTCTATTATGAGATCTGAAAGAGCACTAAAAAGAGCTGATATAGTTGCTGTTGTTGTAGATTGATATGAATGAATAGTTCAACAAGATTTATCTATAATAAGTAGAGTTTTAGAAGAAAAAAAATGACTTATAGTTGTTGTTAATAAATGGGATAGAGTGTTAAATAAACCATGAGTTAACAAAGAAACTATGATGAATAGATATATTGATTATCTACAAGAGAAAATAGAATTTATTCCTTGGGTATCTGTAATATTTACAACTGCAACAGATAAAAAAAGAGTAAATGAAATTTTAGAAAGAGCTAGAGAAATAAAAGTAGAAAGATTTAAAAGAGTAAAAACAGGTATATTAAATAATTTTATAGAACAAGTTGTTTATAAACATCCTCCAACTGGTAATAAAAAATCACATTCACCAAAAATTTATTATGCAACTCAAGCTGATATAAATCCACCAAAATTTGTATTATCAGTTTCAAATCCAGATCATTTTCATTTTTCATATAAAAGATATCTTGAAAATAGAATAAGAGATAATTTTTGATTTGAAGGATCACCAATAACAATAGAATATAAATGAAGAGGTAAAAATGAAGGGAAAGTTAAATAAAAAACTATCCTCATAAAAATATAAAAATTCATAATAAATTATACCTAAAAAATTAGAGTTTCTAAAAATAGAAACTCTATTTTTTTATTGTTTATTATAAAAAACAAATAGTTACTCTTGCCTATATTTTATTATTTATATAATTAATAAATATTTGAATAATATAAACAAATATTTATTATAAAAATAAAATTAATCTATGAAACAAAAAATAATAAAAGAATTAAAAACACATAATTTTCCAAATCTAAAATTTCTTTATTCTAAAGAAGCCTTAGATGTATCTTTTGAGCTTTTAAATGAATTACTCGAAGAAGATAAAAAAAACTTTGAGAAGAAATTGAAAATAAAAGATTCTAATATCAATTTTGAACTTTTTGATGAAGAATCAGATTTAAATTATTTTTGGAGCCTATTAAACCACTTATTAAATGTTAACTCTTGAGATAAGATAAGAAAAATAATAGAAGACTTTGAGCCTATATTAACTAAATATTACAATGAAATATCTTTTTCAAAAAAATATTTTGAGATATTAGAATATTGTCTAAAAAATTGCAACCTAAACAATGAACAAACAAAAATAATATCTGATAGTGTTAAATGATTCAAAATTAGATGAATTAATCTAGAAAAAGAAAAACAAGAAGAATTAAAAAAAATAAGCTTAGAATTAAGTAAATTAACAACAAAATTTTCAAATAATGTTTTAGATAGTGAAAAAGAATTTGAATATTTTTTAGAAACAGATGAACACTTAAAAGAATTCCCTGAAAGTGATTTACAAAATGCCAGAAATTTATATAAGAAAAAAACAAATATTAAAAAATCTCTAAAATTTGATGCTAAATGAAACGAAATCTTTTGATATGCTTTTGATTCAAGTATCTCAAGTTATATATCTATAATGAAATATTGTTCTAATTCTAATATTAGAAAACATTTTTCAGATGTTAATTCAAATTTTGCATCAAATTGAAAATTTGATAACAGAGAAATAGTTTTAAAAATCATTAACTTAAGAAATGAAAAATCAAAAATTTTATGATACAATAATTATTCTGAATTATCTTTAGAATTTAAAATGGCTGATTCTTCAGAACAAGTTTTAAAACTACTTGAAGATTTATCAAACAAAGCAAAACCTAAAGCATTAGCTGAGATTAAGGAAATTAAAGATCATTTTAATTTAGAAAATCTAGAAAGCTGGGATATATTATATTATTCTAGAATATTAAAAAAAGAAAAATACAACTTAGATGATAAAAAATTAAAAGAATATTTTGAATTCAAAAACACCCAAACAGCACTTTTCACTACCGTTGAAAAATTATATAATATCACAATGAAGCCTTGTTCAGATATAAAACTAACACATTCATATAGTTCCGATATAGAAATTTATGAAGTTTATAAAAATTGAGAATTCATTTCATATTTTTTATGAGACTATTTTTACAATGAAAATAAAAGAAGTTGAGCATGGGCAGATGAAATTAGAGATAGATTTTGAGATAAAAAATCTATTGTTATAAACAACATGAGTTTTGTAAAAAATAAAAATTCTCCAGTTTTATTAACTTTATGAGAAGTTACTACTATGTTTCATGAATTTTGACATGGAATACACTCTATGCTTAGTAAATCAAAATATGGAGATTTAACATGATTTTGAGTTGAATGGGACTTTGTAGAACTTCCAAGCCAAATAATGGAAAAATGGGCCTCAGATAGTGAAACTATAATTAATGTAGCAAAACATTATAAAACATGAGATAAAATAACAAAAGAGTTACTTGAATCTTTAAATAAGTTAAAGTATTTTTGAAATTGAATGCAAGTTTTAGGTCAAAATATTTACTCTATTACCGATATGATGTTCTATTCTGGAATAAAATTTAAAAATGTAGAGGACTTAGATCAAAAATATTTAGAAAAAATAAATAAACTCTCAATTTTTAAAAAATGAGAAAATTATAAAAAATATACTAGTTTTGACCATATCTTTTCATGATGATATTCAGCATGATATTATTCATATATGTGGGCTGATATTATAGTTGATGATATTTGGGTAAAATTTAAAGAAAAAGGAGTTTATAATAAAGAATTTGCACTAGAATTTGAAAATAAAATATTATGAGCATGAAGTATAAAAAAAGCTTGAGATATGTTTATTGAACTAATGTGAAGAGGTATTAAAATTAATGCCTTCTTGAAAGAAAAATGACTAGAATAGAGTTTTTATTACTTTATTTGTGTATTTTTTTTGACATAATTTATTTTATATGTTAATATACTTAATATAAGTTATTTTAATAAAAAAAATATATGAAAAAAATTATTATTTCCCTATTTGTATTGTTTTGAGTTTTGTATATTTATGATATGCAAGATAATTTTTATGATATTCAATTAAACTCTGCTCTTCAAACAGGTTTAGATATTTACTATGAAGATGAAAGATGAAATAAAATAGATCCTAAAGATTTTACTTATACAGTTGAAAAATTAGATGAATTAAATTTTATAGATATAGATGATATTTGAGATAGAGTAAAAAATATAACTGATAGTATACAAATTACTTGAAAAGTATTAAATACAGAAGTTGATAAAATTATTGTAAATTTTAAAAATACTAACTCAATTTTTCCAGAAGAAATCTATACTTTAGATTCTTTTAAAAAAGGAGATACAAAATTTGAATATAATGCTTTTGCAAAAATTTTTAGAAATCTAGATTATTGATTAAATCAATATTCAATTCAAGCATATATATGAAAAGATAAAGTATCTAAAATTTTAGTAAAAATAAATATACCATATTTAGAAGAAAAAACAGAACAAAATAAAACTTCTGAAGAAGAAGCTATAGAATTTAATTCTGCTCTAGAAATACCAAAAATAAACAATATAAATATGAATAAAGAATGAATATCTTTTAATAGAACCGTTATATGAGATAAAAATGATTCTATTTATATTGGCCTACCTAATTCTGATATTTTAGGTTTTCCTCAAACTCTAAAAAATTGAGATATTATTTATCCAAAAATTAAATGATTTGTATTAAAAAAAGATAACTTTAGTGCTGCTGACTTAGTTAAAGAAAATATATGGAAAGAAAATGCAGAATGATATTTAAATAAAAAATTTAAAACTTCTATTTATTGGAACTCTTTTGAAGATATACTTTTTTTAGATGATAAAATATGAGTTATTTTTTATACATTAAGAGAAGAATGAAATAAGTACATTTATGAAAAACATTACTTTGATTTTAATCATTCATTAAAATGAATTTTAAAAATAAAAGAATTTGATAAAACTACAGATAATATAATTACTGAAATGACTGAATTAAATAAAAAACTAAGTAACAAAAATGATTCATTTAAGAATACAAAATTAGCAGATGAATTATTTAAAATAATTGTTAGATAGTAAAATAAAAACTCTTCTTGAAAAAAGAAGAGTTTTTTATACAATGTTTAAAATTTTATAAACTAATAATTAAAAAATATGAGAGTACTTTTAAAAATTTCAGGTGAGGCTTTACAATGAAATAGAGAACATTGAATAGATCCTTCTTTTCTAGAAGAATTAGCTTTAAATATAAAAGAAATTCATGAAAGAAATATAGAAATTGCAATAGTTTTGGGTTGAGGTAATATTTTTAGATGAGTAGCTGGAGCTGCCAATTGAATAGATAGAACTGCAGCTGATTATATGGGTATGTTGGCTACAATTATGAATTGAGTTGCAATGCAAGATGCTCTAGAAAAAGCTTGAATAGAAACAAGACTTGTTTCAGCTTTAGATATTCCAGAAATTTGAGAAAAATACATAAAAAGAAGATCCGAAAGACATTTAGAAAAATGAAGAATTGTTATATCAGTAGCATGAACATGAAATCCTTATTTTACAACAGATAGTGCTTGAGTTTTAAGAGGTTTAGAATTATCATGTGATATGGTAATAAAAGCTACTAAAGTTGACTGAGTATTTGATAAAGACCCAATGAAATTTAAAGATGCTAAACTTATAAAAAGAGCTTCTTTTATGGATGTTATAAGTAAAGATATAAAAGTAATGGATCATACTGCAATTACTCTTGCAAAAGAAGGAAATCTTACACTTAAAGTAGTAAATCTCTATAAAAAATGAGCTATTTTAAGAGCTATATTATGAGAAGAAGAAGGTACAACTATTTCCATAAAAAAAGATATATAATTTTTATATATCTTTTTTATTTAATTTTTTCTTTTAATCACAACAAACTTATTCATCATATAGCTATAATTATAGCTGTACAAATTAAACATAAAAAACAATAAACTCAAGAAAAGTATTCATTAAATATAATGTATCAATTAAATATAATTCACAAAACAACTAATACAAGTAATATTTTATAAACATTTTTTATTTTATTTTTTATAGCCAAAAATGCAATTATTAAAATAATAGGATATACTATCAATGCAATCAACGAAAAAGGAATTCAAAATATCCAAGCAAAATCATAAGTAAAAACTGAACTACATGAAAAGGTTGAATTTATATCACAAGCAAATCAAATTTCGTTATTATTTATTCATCAAATTTGAAATTGATTTTTAGAAGCTTTTAATATATATGCATTATATGTTAAATAAGCTGCATTTATAGTAGCTAAAAAAGATAATACAATAATTGTAATTAATTTTTTTATACCTAGAATATTTTCTTTACTATACATATTTTTTTTATATTTAATTTTACAAGTCATATCAAAACTTAAATAATATATTCATACTACAAGAAATATAAATGATAATATTTGAAGCTCTGTTCAATTTAAAGGTAATGAATATAAGCTTATATTTGATCAAAATATTCCCATAAAAACAGGAAATATTCAAGCAATACAACCAGGACAAGCTCAAGTCAAAAGAGCAAAAATAGTTCATATTATACTAAATATTCATTCCTTTGGTTTAATACTCTTTATTTCTTTTATCTTTAAAATAATTAAATTTACACTTAATCATATAAGTATTGTATTTATTATCAAGAAAAATAAATATGGAATTTTAACCCACCAAGCATAATCAAATACTCAAAATCACATTTCAATAATTTCATTAAAGTAAAAGTTAATAAAACTAAAAATTAGTACCCATAAAAAAAATAAAAGTAAATTTTTTCAACTTATAGCTTTTTTTATCTTTTCTTTTTGTATGTTATTTAATATTTTCATTATTTTATAATTATTTTTTATACTTCTATATTTCTATAATGTGTTATTTTATGACTTTTTTCTTGCTTCAATATTGTAATAACATCAAATCTTATATATTCAAAATCTATTCTATTCTTTTTACAATAATACTCAACTGTTTTCTTACATTTTGATAATTTATATTTTGTAAGAGATTCTTCAGGAATTCAATAACTTATATTATTTCTATATTTAACTTCTATAAAAACAGTTATATTACCTTTTTTTGCAATAATATCTATTTCTCCAAATCTTCAAAACTTAAAATTAGTTTCAAGCATTAAATAATCATGTTTTTGTAAATATTTTATTGCAATAAGTTCTCCTATATTTCATATTTGTGTATTTGATACCATATCTATAAATGTTAGAATTCACTCTATCCCCCCTTTCTTAAATGGTGGATAGAAAATAAATTAAATACTTTTAAAAAAATAGCTAATTCATCCTTTTTTTAAAGGTGATTACAGAGAAATTTTACAATATTTTATCTAAAATTTCTTTATTTATTTCTTCTATACTTTTCATTTTTAAATCTTTCTCACAATCAATTTTAAACCAATCATCAAATTTTTCAACTACATCCATAGCTGAAAAATGTGCATTAATTAAATGATTTTTATCTTCTTCATGAAGATCCATCTTTTTTCAATTTTTTAAATACTCTCTTTCTTCCTTTTGTAAAACAAGTTTTTGACTCATTTCAGGACTAACATTTAAAAAAATAGTTAAGTCAGGTTTATTAATTTTAAAAATATTATATTCCAAATCATATAACCATTCTAAAAATTCTTCTCTTTCAATTTTATTTTCTATTTTTCCAGCTTGATGAATCATATTTGCTGAGACATATCTATTACTAATAATAAAATCATAATTTTCCAAATCTTTTTTTATTTCAAAACTATCATCAAATCTATCCAAAGCATAAAAAATACTAGCCTGTTTTGCAGTAACTTGCTTTCAATAATCTCAATTCAAATATTTTTCTACAGCAAAAGCTGATTTTTCTCAATATCTTGGATAATCTAAAACTTTCACTTTTTTTCAAAGCTCTTTCAAGTTTTTTTGGAGAAAAGCAACTTGTGTACCTTTCCCCGATCAATCTATTCAATCTATTACTATAAACATATTATTTTTATTTAAAATTATATTTTTTCATAATCACTAACTTTTACTATTTTTTCTTTTCAGTTTTTTTCCAAAATAACATCATATCAATCAACATTATCTATTTCAAGAATAAAATCTATATGAACTCATTCTTTTAATTTTGTTTTTTCAACAGCTTTTAATTTTGCATTTTCTAAATCATCTGCACAAATTAATATCATTTCATGATCTTCCATTAATCTTTCTGATGATGTTGCTCACATATAAGCAAGAAATAGTTTTTTCATAATTTATTTTATTCTATTAAAAGCATCTTTATAAACTTTTTCATTTTCTCTTTTTTAAATAGCAATTATTAAAATTTCAATTTTATCATCAATAATTTTATAAACAATGTATTCAGACTTTACATCTATTTTAAAATTTCAATATATAATGATTGCAATATTCAAATATATTTTTTTTATTTAATAATAATTTTCAACCTCTACAATATCAACTTGTCCTATGATTAGTTTCAATAGTAAAATTATTATCTCAAATAATTTTATCTTTAATTCTATAAAATGGGTCTTTATTGCTTTCTGCATTTACAGATAATATCATACAAATAAGTATAATAAATATTATAAATATATTTTTTTTCAT
>Ga0256827_10000141_pt1 | contig 39490 bp, 37 predicted proteins | sample CV84metaG_FD_185977 | JGI IMG/M metagenome (GOLD analysis project Ga0256827, IMG submission 185977) | Hydrothermal vent microbial communities from East Pacific Rise, Pacific Ocean - CV84 | ecosystem: Environmental > Aquatic > Marine > Hydrothermal vents | place: Pacific Ocean: East Pacific Rise... | reverse complement strand
AAACCGATACCCCAACCCCCCTGGGTCAGAAGAGATTTCATTCTGCATAAAGCTCTGAACCGTCATATCTAAAGCCCCACTTAAAAAGTATAGTGAAAATGGAATAAGCAAAAAGAGCATAGAGAGTATCTGCACCACAGCTTTTGTATCTGCCGAGTAGTTAACAAAAAGTATATCTACACGAACATGTTTATCATGTTTCAAGGCATAAGAAAGCCCCAAAAGAAAGATAATATCAAAGATATGCCACTCTATCTCTTGCAGGGCAATAGACCCCTCTGAAAAGAGATAACGCATCATCGCATCATAGCCAATTAAAAGGGCTAAAACTAGGGCTAATATGGCTGTTATAAAGCCTATTTTTTTGGTTAGGGTGTCTATGGTGTAACTCACGAAATTTCCTTAAATATGTTTGATGTAGGGTGCTGTTTTCAACGCACCACAAATAAAAATTGGCAAAAAGAAGAGATGTTTAACGTAGGGGGCGATTGCTATCGCACCAAGATTTGACAAAAAGAAGAACCTTTTGGAAAGGGTTAAATAAGCCTTTCGGCGAAGTGTTATTTTATGCCTATTTGGTTTTTTGGTGCGTTGAAAACAGCACCCTACGAGGATTTTCCATCTGTTAATCATCAAAACCCCTCTCTTCCAACAACTTTTTAAACTCCTCTTCTGTAGGTAGATAAAACTCATATTTAGAAGCTAAAATAGTCTTATTATCTTGTGGCAAACTATATTTAACCACAGAATCATTTTTATCGGAACACAACAAAACCCCAATAGTTGGACTCTCTCGCTCTAATTTAATCTCTCTATCATAATAGTTCACATACATTTGAAGTTGTCCCATATCTTGGTGCATTAGCTTATGTGTCTTTATCTCAAACAACACATGACATTGAAGCAGTCGATTATAAAAGACCAAATCTATAAAAAAATCATCTCCATCAAGATGAATTCTCTGTTGTCGTGCCACAAACGAAAAACCATTACCAAGCTCTAACAAAAATGATTGCAGATTTGTAATAATAGCCTGTTCTAAATCTCTCTCATAGTAGTGACTCTTCTGCTCCAACCCTAAAAACTCCAAACACATTGGGTCTTTAATAATCTCACTAGGCTTTTGGGGCAGTCGTTCACTATTTGCTACAGCCAAAACATCCTTTTTATTAGAACTAAGAAGCAACCTCTCAAACAAGGATGAGTTTATCTGTCTCTCTAGCTCTCGCCCTGTCCAACTGTTTTTGATACTTTCAGCAATATAAAATCCTCTTTTGTCTTCATCTTTAATCCGAATAAGTAGTTTATATTGACTCCAATTCAATTGTGAACGCAGTGCGTTCACTTTTGGAAAAGTTTTATAAAATTGTAAAAAAAGATAAAGTTGACGATAGGAATACCCACTTCCATAAAGTGGCTGTATCTCTTTTGATAGATTTTTAATAATATATTTTCCATACTCTGCTCTCTCTTTGCCTTGCTGTTCCTCTTTAAAAATTCGTTCTCCAACTTCCCAATAGTGCATGGCTCTATGGTTATCTACTGTACGGATTACTTTTTGTTTGGCATTTTCTATTAGTGTTTTTATGTCATTTATTAAGGGTTGTATATTTGTTAACTCTTTTTTCATAATATCTGTAGCTCCTCTTCTATCTCTTCAATTGAAGGCAAAGCAGATTTTAACTCTGTAGGAATCATATCTGACAATCTAAATTCACTTACTCCAATTGGTTTATTTATATCTTTTAAAGAGTACTCAACAATTGTCCTGTTTTTAGATTTACATATCAATATACCAATAGTTGGATTATCTCTCTCACTCTTTATCTCTCCATCAACAGCCGAGATATAAAAATTTAATTTTCCTGCAAACTCAGGTTCAAAATCAACAACCTTCAGCTCCACTACAACATAACAGTAGAGTTTTAGATGATAAAAGAGTAAATCAATATAAAAATCTTTCTCTCCAACACTAAGTTTATGTTGTCGTCCTACAAAAGCAAACCCTTGTCCCAACTCCATTAAAAACTTGGTTATATGGGTCATTAACGCATCTTCTAACTCTCGTTCATCATGCTTTTCTCGAAGTGTCAAAAAATCAAACTGATAGGGGTCTTTGGTTAACTCATTGGCTAAATCTGATTGAGGTTTTGGCAAAGTATGGGTAAAGTTAGTAATAGCCTTTCCACTTCTTTCAAAAAGTTGACTCTCTATCTGATGAACTAAAACTGCTCTGCTCCAACCATTTTCTATGGTTTTTTGAACATAAAAAAGAGCTTCTCTTAAATCTTTACTCTTTTGTATAATAGCAATATTATGACCCCAAGGTATCAAGACCAATTGCGAAACAGCTTGTTTCGCTATTTCAATATTCTCAGAATAAAATCTATACCATTTTCGTATAAGCTCTAAATTTCGTTTAGAAAATCCCTTTATATCAGGAAATTCACGCATCAAATCACGACTCAAATTTTTAAGAAAACCACTCCCCCAATTAGCAGTTTTCTCTTTTTGGATAATATCTCTACCCAACTCCCAATAAAACTCTATTAAAGTACTATTAACTCTTACAGAAGCTTTTATTTGAGCCTCTCTAGCTTTCTGTTTTATCTGTTGTATAAACTCTTTATATTCTGTTGTCTCTATATTTGACATCTTATAATCCTATGGTTTCTTTATTATTTAAATGTTCTTGATTTATAAAACCCCCGTAGGGTGCTGTTTTCAACGCACCACAAATAAAAATTGGCAAAAAGAAGAGATGCCCCGAAAGAGTTTTAATGTAGGGGGCGATTGCTATCGCACCAATATTTGGTAAAAAGAAGAACCTTTTGGAAAGGGTTAAATAAGCCTTTCGGCGAGGTGTTGTTTTATGCCTGTTTGGTTTTTTGGTGCGTTGAAAACAGCACCCTACGAAGGCTTTCATATTTTTTTAAGTTCTTCTTCAATTCTTAAAAGTTTATCTTCAATTTTATTTTGATAGTTATCTTCTAATAAAATATCTTTTATGTTTACATAAAATCCAAAATATTCATATGAAGAAACTGTTTCCATATTAGAAAAATTTTCAAGCTCAATATCATCTGCTTTTATATTTAAATTAAAATCACTATATCCATTTTCATGATTTTGAATAAGAATAGCTAAAGGAGTACCTGTATTCTCCCAATAATCATAATCTATTCCTAAAAAAATCTGATAATCATTAATCTTCTTTGTATAATAGAAACCATCTATTGATAATCCATACCATATTTTCATATTACGATTAGTTCCTATCTGTTCAACTATTTTTATTAACTTAGTCATTAATTTTGGTATAGATATATTGTTAAACTCATTCACTATTACTCCTTTTCTATTAAATAGTCTCTTTTCATCATTATTAAATATTATTGGTTTCATGTTAAACCACAATTCACAAAACTCATAAAATATTTGTATTTCTCTAATCTTTATATCTTTAATTCTATATATAAAGTCCTGCCAATAAAATATCTGTTTTCTAATCTCATATTCATTATAATTTTCCCATCTCTTTATAATCTCCTGAGTATGCTTATATCCCTTTGGAACTAAAAAGAATAAATGCTCATTTTTATTTTCTAAATATTTTAAATAATTATGAGGTTGACCATCACTTAATTTAGTATAAGACTTATGTTTAATTTCAAAAATAAATTTTTGATTATCAATTTCTAGAAATAAATCTACTCTACCATAGTTATTTTCTAATGTAACTTCTGTATTGAAATTACTATACTTTATCAACTCTTGATTTGGTAATATTTTATTTTTTTCTCTAATAAAGTTAATAAATAGTTCTCTAAATTCATCTATTTTTAAAAGATTACAAAAATATGATGAAAATGCAACTTCATGATTTAGAACCCTAAATAAAATTATATCATCTCTATGTTCACTAGTCACAATTTAACTCCTCAACCCACAAATAAACAAATTCCAAAACATCTCCCTAACTAAATTTTATCTTCCAAACTCAACCAATCATCCAAAGAGAACAGAAAAACCCCAAACCAAATCACCCACAAACCCCAAAATACAATCATCTCAAAAACCATTTTAAGCTAAATTTCAGAAAAAATGACGAAAGCATAACAGAAGAATCTACCCATAAAACGGTATATATTTTATATGCTTTGTCGAACGATTTTCAGGATTGGCAGGTTTGATAAGCCCTTTGTTCAAAGTATCGCTAATTGCTTTTGATGCTTTGGGATGGGCTTTTTTCTCTAAACCAAAACGCTCTCTTAAAGTTGTGTTGTTCATATACTCTTGGTTTGAAAATTTCAAAGCATAATGCTGATAAGTAGCTCTAATTCTATCGTTTTTGTCCATATCCTCAAAACTCAATGGAGCAAAGAGTATTACCTTAAAAAAATCATCTTCGGCTATAAATTTGGGTGCAGGAAGCTGAAAATACTCAATAGCATCAATAACCTTATCTATCCCCGAACCTCGCTCTTCACAGATACGCATCTGTCTCATTAGATTAGCCAACTTCTCATTTCTCGATTTTGGCTGATAGTCGATAAGTCTCAACACATCAATCAAAGGCTTTCCAGCGTTTGAAATCTCAATTCTGTTGTCAAATATCTCTATCATAGGATTTGTACCAGTTACCGAAAAGTCTTGATGTATCAGAGCATTGGCGATAAGCTCTCTAATAGCAATTTCAGGATAGAGCGAATGAGTCTCTCTTAAAGCATCTTTGATAATCTCATTTTGTGGTAGTTTGCCCATAATGTACTTGACCAACCCCTGAAAAGCCACAGCATAACCCTTTTTGCCCTCTTGCTCAAACTCTGTATGAATCTTGCCATTGCCACTATACTCTTTTTTGTCTAAAAATAGCTCCATTGTTACCCCTTTGAACTTGGCACATTTTACCATGCAATGAGGATAGTAACCAAGTAAAATTAGTAGAGCATTAGTAGGATATTTTTTTCCATGTTCATTTTTGATTAGTCTTAGATTTTGAAGCTTTTCACTGTTTAATGTCTTTCCAACCTTTTTAAAAACCTCATAAATTGGCGATAAATCAAGGGTTGATAGCTCAACTTCATAGGCTATCTCTTCATCAAAACTTATATTTCTTCGTTGTCGTTCAAGCTCTATAATATTATCAAAACTAGCAACCCTATTACTTGCACCAACTCGAATATATGTACCTCTGTTTTTACCCTCTTTTTTCAGATAATAAGGGAGCAGATTACCACGAAAAACCTCAATGACTAAAAGTAGTTTTCCCTCTATATTTTGGGTATAGATTTCAGGTAAAATATTGGGATAGCATCTATCAAAGATTAGAGAGGTTATTCTATCTTGAAGCTCAAAAATATTATCTTCGCTAACTCCTACTATCTCTCGGTTATCACTTACTCCAATAATAAGCTTTCCACCACTTGTATTTGAAAAAGATATAATGGTTTTTACTATGCTTTCATTTTTAGGTAGTTGTTCTTTGAACTCTACTCTTTTGTTTTCGCCATTTTGGATTAGTTCTTTTAGATTCAAAATTTATTTACCTTTTTTATTTTATATTTTTATACTTCTCAACCAACAAATAGACAAGCTCCAAAACATCCCCATAACCATTTAATTTGAACCGAGATTAGGCGTTTGACATGGTCAAACCTACGAATTATATCCCCTAAAATGCTCCGTTATAACCCTCCTCATCAAACCCCACAATCAATGCTCCATCATACTCAACCACAGGTCGTTTTATCAGCATATTCTCTTTTGCCAACCACTCGATTTTGCCCTCTTGATCCAAGTTTAGCTCTTTGAGTTTGAGGGTTCTATATTTTGTTCCTCTATTATTAAAGAGCTTCTCTATAGTAGTCTGTTTTAGCCACTCTCGTATCTTTGCCTCATCTACTTGATCTTTTTTAAAATCAAAAAACTGATACTCTATATCATGCTCTTTGAAAAATTTGAGTGCTTTTCTCACGCTTCCACATGTTTTTATGCCATATACTGTCACTACCTTATCTCCTATCTGAGACTATATAAAACTTGGAGCATCATTAGCAAATAGGATCAGATCTCCTGCTTGTGTCTGCTCTATTAGCATCTCTTGCATCTTATCTTTGCTCTCTAGTTTGACTAGTTTTGCTTCGTCTACATTCTCTTGGAAGATTCTGTAGTTTAGATCTCCTGTTACTACTATTAGGTCGAACACCTCGTTGGCTCTTTGAGCTATTTGGATGTTGAACTCATCATCTACCTCTACTAGACCTGGGGTTATGACTACTTTTCTGCCACTGTAGGTTGAGGCTAGATTGAACCCCTCTAACATACCGTCTATGTTTCCGTTGAAGCTATCATCTATGATCACTTTGCCACCTGCATCCATTCTTTGGAGTCTGTGTGGGGTTGGCTCTAGGGTACTGAGCTGTTTTTTGATCGTATCAATATCTACATCTAATGCTCTAGCTATCTTGATCGCTACAGCTAAATTCATAGCATTGAAACTACCCAAGATATTGGCGTGGTAGCTCTCGCCCTCCATCTGAAAATCTAATCCATCTAGTGTTGCTTTTATATCATGAATCTCTTTTCCAAATGAGTGTACTATCTTTTCGGGTTTGACCATCGCAGAGTCATGTACCCATGCCTCTTTTAGTCTATCTGATGAGAGGATCTCCATCTTTGTATTTCGGATATTCTCTAGGCTTCCAAAATACTCGATATGAGCAGGGCCTATCTTGCCCACTACTACTAGATGAGGGTTTACAAACTTGGCTATCTCTCTAATATCCCCTGCACCTCTTGCACCCATCTCTACGACATATACCTCTGTATCTGTCGGGAGATCATCGTTGATATCTTTTAGTACTCCACCGAAAGTATTAACTGATCTAGGGGTTGCATATACATTGTATTTAGTCGATAGGAGGTGGGCTATGTAGTTTTTGATACTGGTTTTGCCGTAACTAGCAGTGACACCAACTACTACCATATTCTCTATGCTGTTTAGTTTTTTTTCTGCTTTTAGCTCAAAACCTTTGAATAGCATCTTCTCCATCATTGCAGAGAGGAGATAGGCTAAAAATATAGGGATCACAACAGCATAGCTCTCATATCCGCTTCCTGCACCTACCATTATTACAAATGCAATCAGAAATACTAGTGCAGAAAAAAATCGTTTGACTCTGCCTGTAAAGATTAACTGCTTATCCTGTTCACCTCTCCATTTGTAAAGTATACCGATATAAACTATAGTGACTATAATACTAAGATTAAATTTGCTTAGTAAGAAATATGCTAAAAGTGGCAAGATAAAATAGACTAAATGCCACCATGTTTTGGTGTGGTGAAACATCACCCTCTCTAGCTTGTAGCTGTACCACTGCATATTGGTCATAAAGTAGTAGCCAAGGGCTAATACAAAAAGTATGTTGCTTAGTATTTCTATGAGTATCATCGATTTTTCCTCTATCTATTTTTGAAGGCGTATTTTATCATATCCTCACTTTGGTAGGATAGCAGAACTATAAAATGATACAAATCATCTAAAAAAATAGATTTTATTACAAATAAACAGTTAATTATTATTTATATAATGTTAGCTATGTTAGAATGGCGAAAAAAAAGGGAAAAAAATATGAGAGTTCTAAATATAACAAGTACCCAACAAACACCTTATCCTGATGAGATATTAGAAAAACCATTTTTTTATATAAAAAAAATTAAAGATATTTCATTCCTATCTGATCTATATATGAATATCAAAATCAATCTATTAACCCTTTTTTCGACAAAAAGAAGTTATACAAAAAGAGTAGAAAAAACGGCATCAACTTTTTTTGACCTTGCAACTCTTTACCATAACAGAAATCAATTTAGAGAAGCAGAAAAAGCATATATAGAGGCATTGAATCTTAGAGAGATATTGGCTTCAAGAGATCCTATTGCGCACTTTCCAAATGTAGCCTCAACACTTCACTCTCTAGCGATACTATATAGTAGCAACAGAAAACCTAGTCAAGCAAAGATAAGATACAATCAAGCTCTAAAATTATATAAAAAGCTAAATCAAGTAACTATGAACCATTATAGATCAGAGACAAGAACAATAATAAGAGAGATAGAGAAGATTGGTGCTCCTCTACCTATTTAATACTCTTGATCAACTTATCAGCAATAAAAGGGGCATGTTGCAAAAAGAAAAAATGATCTCCATCAAGAGGATATAATTTACTATTCTCTATCAACGAAGAGATCTTCTCTCCTGTATAGAGAGGTGTCGCAGTATCCTCTTTTCCCCAAAATAGAAGACCCACTCCATTATACTTTGCAAAAGAGCTTTCAAAATTTTCATCTACCACATTTTTGAAGGTCTCATACATCTCATGACTCATACCCTGAGCATCAGGAGCAACAAATAGCTCTCTAATCTTTTTCATCCCTAGTGGTTTTAAAAATTTGAAGGTGGCAATTTTGAGTTTAACAGACCAAGGCTTTACAGTGACAATCCCTGCTGAGGAGAGCAAAACTAGATAGTCGGGTTTGAGAAGTGTTGCTACTTTGCCACCAAAAGAGTGACCCATAATAATCTTTGGACTAAGTCCTACTGCTTTGATAAAGAGTTTGACAATATAGGCATAATCTTCGGTGGTCAAGATCATATTGTTATTGCTTCCACCAAAACCAGGTAGGTCAAGATAGGTTTTTCGATAGTTATCAAGCTCTTTACCAAATGCCTGTTTCATAATCTCTTTGTTACTACCCCAGCCATGTAGTATCAAAATACCCATTTTTGCATTTGGGTTTTGAATCTCGTAACTCAATCGAAACGACTCTTTTTTATAAATAATCTCTTTTATTGCCATAATGCTACTTTGTTTTGAATATAACGAAGTTTAACACAATTTATATTATTTTATCGCGTCTGCACAGACAAATGCAGAAGAAAACGCCCATTGGAAATTATATCCACCAAGTTCACCTGTCACATCCAAAACTTCCCCCATAAAATAGAGGTTTTTAACCCTTCTACTCATCATGTTACTTCCATCGATTTCATCTGTATCAACTCCCCCTTTTGTCACCTCTGCTTTGCTATATCCAAAAGTACCTGCTGGTGAAAAAATGTAGGTTTTTAAGCTCTCAATCCTCTTCCACTCAGAGCTAGTTAGCTGATTTGAGGCTCTATCTTCTATCTCTAGCTCTACTAAAAATGATTTTGAGAGACGGCTAGGAATCCCCAAAAGGTTGGAGATCTTCTTTTTGGAATTTTTGATCGTAGAGAGATTGAGGTCTGGCAAAAAGTCTATCTCTATCTTGCCTTTGTCCCAGTAGAGAGAAGCATCCAACACAGCAGGACCAGAGAGACCTTTGTGAGCAAAGAGTAACGCCCCCTCTATCTCTTTCTCCCCTACTCTTATCTTTACCTCAGTAGAGATCCCAGATAACTCTTTGAAAAAAAACTGCTCAGGCTGTACTGTAAAACCAACCAATCCAGCCGATAGCCTATTGATACTATGCCCAAAAGAGGTTGCAATATCATACCCGATAGAGGTAGCTCCTAGCTTTGGAAAACTAAGCCCTCCTGATGCCACAACCAAATTTTTGGCATAAAAATATCCACTAGTTGTATCTATCTCAAAGAGATCATCTTTTTTCTCAACAGAGTTGACTTTAGTGTTGAGTTTCAGACGCTTTGAGTCTATCCCACTCTTTAATCTATCTACTATATCTTTAGCTGAGGTTTTACAGAAGTATTGATTATTTTTACGCATCTCTAGGGTAATCCCTTGCTCACTTAGCCAACTCAAGAGCTTATGCTGATCAAATCTCTTTATAATATTACGTACAAACTTCTGATTGCCTAGATAGTTTTTAGGTTTGACCTTACCGTTGGTAATATTACATTTTCCTCCACCAGAGATAAGCATCTTGCTTCCCACTTTTGGGTTATTGTCTATAATCAGATAGTCACTAGTAGAGAGTGTTCCAAAAAACAACCCACTAGCCCCTGCTCCGATAATAATTGTATCTACTTTTCTATTTTTCATTGTGGGATTATAGCACAGTTAGTAGCAATACCTCCCCAAAGGGAACTTCCTCTTCAGCTTGGGATGGCATCACCCAGAGGGTATCAATCAGTGGCTCATAAGAGGGAAAACTACCTTTTCCATCGGTAAAGTAGATCAAAAATTTAAAATCCTCATTCTCTCTCTCCAGATGATCAAATACAGGACGAAAATCTGTACCCCCTCCACCTTTTAGCGTAGGTTCTAATGGTTCAAGGGGTGTTAGTCTCTGAATATTTTGGATAGAGGCATCACACTCTATTAGCTCAATCATATAGTGAGTAAATACCTGCATGATCTCATACAGTTCCGTCAAAAAGAGCTTTAGAAGCTCATCATCAATCGAGGCAGAGGTATCTATAGCCACTACTATTTTTAGCTCCTCGCCATAGATAGATGGCAGTGCAATACCTCTATAGAGATGTTTTTTGTTTGGAGGAAACATCCTATAGTCACTCTTTGCATGTGCATTGACATATCGATATAGTTCATCTCTCCATGATATTTGAGCTGTTTGGAGAGACTCTACAAATCTATCTATGCCTTTTGGTAACTCCCCCTGCTTCTCTAGCTTGATATTGAGCTGTTCGAGCAGAAGTTCAAACTCCTCATCACTCAAAAACTCCTCCATCATCTCCTCTGTAGGTCGCTCCTCCTCTTGCTCTGTAGGTTCATCATCTTGAAGATCAAGTTCTCCCAACAGCACAGAGTAGATCTGCTCTGCATAGAGCTTCTCAAAACGACTGCTATAGTTTGCCAAGGGTGGCAGAGTAAACCCATTTTCTACTAGTAGATCATTGATAGCATAGTCACTAGCTAGATTCCAAACCAAAGAGACTCTCTCTTTGCCTCTTTGTGAGTGAAAGAGAGCCTGATGCATTGCAGAGTTTGCTAAGATAGTAGTAACCTCATCGATACTCAAAACTTCGAGATACTCACTATTGTACTCCATTAGGTCTCCTAGAGGACGGATAGAGGCTATGTTGTTATTGGCTCTTAGCTCTAGGGAGGTTACTAGTGTTCCAAAGTATGGATTCTCTAGCATTAGTTTGGTTTTGGCTTGTTCTATTTTTTCATTTATCATCGTTATATCTATACCAACAGATAGGCAAACTCATCAACCCACTCTTCCCATATAGAAGAGCCTTCTACATTTAGACCATTTTGTTGCATATCCTTGACCAGCATTACAGAGAACTCTTTGGGAAGCTTTAAAGAGAACTTTAGAGCATTGTCTATCTTTGATTTTGTACTATCTTGTTTGATATTAGTCACGATCCCAGCGATCAGAGCAAAGAGTAGTTGACTATCCTTTTTTATATCAACCTCTGCTCCTGCCAATAGATCCTCTATATCAGGCAATCTATCCATCACTTTTCTAAATGCCATAAAAGCTGTAGCACTATGATTTCCTATCGCTCCAGAGATGGTCTCTAGTAGTAACTTGGGCTTAATCCCTGATCTCAAAATCTTATCTACATACTCCCATGATCTAGGAGTGGGGAAGCTCTTTTGGTTGGCAGAGGGGTCAAAGTTAAAGAGCTGAGTAGTATCATAGTGCAAAAAGGCGATAATAGAGCTATCTATCCCTGCTATATAAGCCCATGATTTCCAATCTTCGAAACTCACCTCCATACTGAGATGGACAAAACGGTTTGCAAGAGGTGGAGGCATACGGTAGACTACTCCTCTATCGCTCTCATTATTTCCCGCAGCGACAATAGACCAGCCTGAGGGGAGTTCATAATCTCCTACTTTTCTATCTAGGACTAGTTGATAGGCACTCGCTTGGACAGATGGGGGAGCTGAGTTTATCTCATCCAAAAATAGGATACCTTTGGAGTCAGGATTTTTAGGCAAAAAGTTTGGGGATGCCCATACTGCTTCATTGTTATCTTTGTCAAAAAAAGGAATACCTTTTAGATCAGTAGGATCAAGCAAAGATAGTCGTAGATCTACAAACTCTAAACCCTTGTCTATTGCAATCTGTTTGATAATCGAAGATTTACCAATCCCAGGGCTTCCCCATACAAAGACAGGGATTTGACTCTCTACTAGATGCTCTAAACTCTCTGTTATCTCTTGTGCTTTCATCGGTTACTCCACTCATTAGTTATTATAATATTTTATAAACCTTTATAACACACCAAAGCTAAAAGTGATGTGCTTGACAAGTAAACCTATCTTGATTATCTGCGACCTTAGCAAAAATACTCAAAGGAAGATCCAACTCTATGGCAATATCTTGGAGAGTTTTTAGATTTTTTGGATCAAAACCGATAAGCATCTCATACTCCTCTCCACTACTTCCTATCTCTTGGGCTATCTCTTCTGATAACTCAAAACCTATATCATTATAATCTAGCAGTTTGTTAGTGTCACAAAACAACCCATCACTAATATCCATTCCAACACGAAGATATGGTCGTGCTTTTTCGATAAATTTTTGTCGTAATATAGGGCTTATAAATCGTGAACTATCTGCTATTTTTTCGCCTCTAAAGAGCCTATCGAGATCTCTTTTACTCTCACCCAAAACTCCTGTATATGCCAATAGATCCCCATACTTTAGACCTTTTCGAGTCAGAGGATTATCGCTAGAGGAGATAATCGTAACACTAAAATCCAATCGCTCCCCAGCAATAGTATCTCCACCGATAATCTCACAACCAAACTCTCCTGCTGTCTGCTCCAAAGAGTTTAAAATCTCATCAATATCATCTGTAGATATTCCTCTAGGGAGAGAGAGTGTTACCAAAGCATACAGTGGTCTAGCACTCATGGCAATGGCATCAGAGATGTTAACTAGTATCGCTTTTCTCGCTATCTGAGCTAGACTCATCCACTCTCTTCTAAAATGTACACCCTCAAAAAAAGCATCCATACTATATATCTTATCACCAACGATTGCACCATCATCTCCGATATAAGATGAACTTAATTTATTTATTAGGTACTCTTCTCTATTCATTTCACTATCCTCTTTATTGTGGAAAAATTGTAACATAATTACTGTGATGAATAGTTATACATTTACTATTAAAGATACTTATACTAGCTTAAGATATAATCGATGTAAATTCTTATTTTTAAAAGGACATGGCAGTATGGATATAAAAATCTATGAATATGACGCTGTAGTTGTTGGTGCTGGTTTGGCTGGTTTAGCAGCAGCCAAAGAGCTAACAGAAGCAGGTAAAAAAACAGCAGTTATTACAAAACTTCACCCACTAAGAAGCCACTCTGGTGCAGCTCAGGGTGGAATTAATGCAGCATTGCATAAAGATGACTCAACAGAGCTTCACGAGTTTGATACAGTAAAGGGTTCAGACTACTTAGCTGATCAGGATTGCGTTGAGCTTATGTGTACTAAAGCACCAGAGACAATTCGTTGGGCAGAGAGAATGGGTGCTGTTTTCTCCAGAGATGAAGATGGTGACATAGCAATCAGACCTTTTGGTGGACAGTCAAAGCCAAGAGCTTGTTATGCAAAAGATAGAACAGGACTTACTCTATTGCAAACAATTTATGAACAAGCCGATAGAGCTGGTATTGAGGTATTTGATGAGTGGTATGCCGCCGATCTTATCTATGAAGATGGCAAGGTATCAGGTGTTGTCGCGTATGATATTAGAAACTCACAACCTGCTATTTTTAATGCGAAAGTGACTATGTTTGCTACAGGTGGACATGGTAGAGCTTATAGATTCAACTCAAATGCTCACGCAAATACAGGAGACTCTCTCTCTATCGTTGCAAGACATGGTCTCCCACTAGAAGATATGGAGTTTGTACAGTTTCACCCATCTGGACTTGGTGGATCAGGTGTACTTATATCAGAGGCAGCAAGAGGTGAAGGTGGTAGACTCTTTAACTCAGAGGGTGAGAGATTTATGACCAAATATGCCCCAAATGCAATGGAGTTGGCATCAAGAGATGTTGTAAGCCGAGCCATTATGGAAGAGGTTCGTCAAGGTAAAGGTGTAGGAAAAGATGGACAGTCAGTAAATATTGACTTGACACACCTCGATCCTCAAATTATCCTTACAAAGCTTCCTGAGCTAAGAGAACTAGCGATCGCTTTCCAAGGTCAAGATATGCTCAAAGAGCCTATCCATATCTCAGCAACAGCACACTACTCTATGGGGGGAATCCCAACAAATATTAACTGTCAAGTGCGTAAATCTCCAACAGAAATGGTAGAGGGATTCTATGCCGCGGGTGAGTGTAGTTGTGTATCTGTTCATGGAGCAAATAGACTTGGTGCAAACTCCGTTCTTGAAGCACTTCTATTTGGAAGACATGCTGGTGAAAATATGGTAAAAGCACTCAATGAGGGGCTATCTCTTCGTCCTGCAAGAGTATCTGATGCAGATACCATGTTAGCAGAGATGGATACGCTCAAAACCTCAAATGGTAAAGAGAGTGTACCAAATCTAAGAGAGACACTTCAGATAGGTATGACAGCAGATGCTGGTGTATTTAGAACCAAAGAGTCGCTAGAGAGACAAGTTGCACTAATTGATGATCTTCTTGCAAGATTTAAAAATATCAGAATTGATGATAAGTCAAATACCTTTAATACTGATCTTCAAGAGGCAATCGAACTTGGACATATGTTAGAGTTCTCCAAATTTATCGTAGTAGGAGCATTAGAGCGTGAAGAGAGTCGTGGTGGTCACTTCCGTGAAGATTTCCCAACTAGAGATGATGTAAACTTCTTGAAACATACATATGCTTATATGGATAAAGAGTTCAATATCTCTACTGAGTGGGGTGAAGTGGTGCTTGGTAAATTTGAGCCTAAAGAAAGAACATACTAAGGAGGTCATGATGGGCGATACTAGAAAAGTAACAATAAAAGCATTTAGATTTAATGCTGAGACAGACTACCTTCCATACTATAAAAGTTATGAGATGGAAGTCGGAAAAGATGAGCTGATTCTTGACCTTATGAACAGAATCAAATGGGAACATGATGGCTCATTTTCATATAGAAGATCTTGTAGACATGGTATCTGTGGGGCATGTGCTATCAAGGTTAATGGAAAAGCAACTCTAGCATGTAAACAAAATGCTATGGAGCTTCTTGACCTCTTTAACAATGAGCTTACATTTGAACCACAAAGCAAAAAAAGAGCTGTCAAAGATATGATTATCGACAAAGCTGACTTCTGGGAAAAACACGCTGCTGTTAAACCTTATGTTATTGCAGATGTTGAACCACACCCTGAGCATGAGACAAAGCAGAGTATTGAAGAGTCTAATAACTTCTTGGACTCTGATCTATGTATTCAGTGTGGGGCATGTCACTACTCTTGTCCAGCATTAGAGGTCAATGAAGATTACTTTGGACCAGCGGCATTTGTTGCTGCTTATAGATTTACTGTTGATACTAGAGATAATGCAGGAAAAGAGAGACTTGAGATCACTTCACAACCAGCACAAGGTGTTTGGGACTGTGTCAAATGTTTTGAGTGTGCAGAGGCGTGTCCAAAAGAGATCAATCCAATTGAGAAGATCACAAAACTACACAATATGCAATTTGAGCAGAAGGTGGCTAGAAGCAATATAGCAACTAGACATGCCGAAGGTTTTGTACGAAGTATTAGAAAACATGGTTTCTTGGATGAGGCAGATATTGTTGTATACTCTGAGGGTTATATGGGTATGCACAAACATATCAAAACAGCACTTAAGATGCTTAAATCAGGGAAAATTCACTGGCAAGATGGTGTTCCATTTATAGACAATATGCCAAAAATCAAAAACTTAGACGAGGTTCAAAAACTTATTGATATCTCGATGACAAACAAGCTATAAGGAGAAAAGATGAGTCAATTACACTATGCACTGTTTACAGGATGTACAGCAAAACAATCTACACCTGAGCTACTTTCATCTACTCTTGCAGTAGCTGATAAGCTAGGGATCAAAATTACTATTTTAGAAGAGGCAAGTTGTTGTGGTGCGAGTCACCTCCAAGATTTTGATGAGTTTCTAGCACATGTTCTAAACGCTAGAAATATCTGTTATGCAGAAAAATTAGGTCTGACTATGATCACTATCTGTAATACATGTCAACTCAACTCTGCTATGACAAAACACGCTTTAGATAGTGATCCAAAACTAAAAGCGAGAGTTAATGAGAAGCTAAAAGAGGTAGGATTGGAGTACAAAGGTACATCTGAGATCAAACACTTCCTCTATACTTTAGTAGATGAGTATGGATTAGAAAATATCAAAGATAAAGTGACTACACCACTAAGCAACTTTAATATCGCTCCATTCTATGGCTGTCACAATATCAGACCATCAGAGCTTCATCATGGAAGCAACAATGGAGAGAACCCATACGCTCCAACTTCACTAGATAGCCTCATCGAAGCACTAGAGGGTCACCCTGTAGACTACGAGAGCAAAAATAAGTGTTGTGGTTTCCATGTTGAGCTTCAAGCAAATCATACATCAGAAGTATTAGCAGGTAATGCGATGGTAGATGCTATCGATAACAACGCTGATATGATGGTAACACCTTGCCCACTTTGTCACCTCAAAATGGATACATATCAAGATGATATTGGTAAAGTAATAGGTAGAGATGTAGCACTTCCTGTTCTTCATATGCCACAGATGGTTGCCCTAGCACTTGGTGCAACAGAAAAAGAGCTTGGACTTACATTCCATGTACAAAAAGCTACTCAGCTTTTTGGTGAAGCTAGAGCTTAATTTTTCTACAATATGACGATATGGAATATCGTCATATTATTATTTTCTACTCGTTTCTTAATACTGTCAATGGATCTGTGGAAGAAGCCTTATAGGCTGGATATAGTGCTGAGAGAAGTACTACTATAAATGTGCCGATAATAATAGATATAAAATCTAAAGCAGTCAAATCTACAGGAAGCTTAGAGAACCCATAAACATCAGCTGATAGAGAGATAAGATCAAAGGTTGTCAATATCCACATCCATATAAATCCCCATATAACACCCCATATAATACCACCTACTCCGATGATGATGCCTAGCTTGAAAAAAATCTGAGTGATCTCTTTGGTAGTTGCACCTAGTGTTCGTATTAGAGCTATCTCAGATCGTCTACTCATCACAGTCATTAACAAGGAGGAGATGATATTGAGAGATGCCACGATTATTATTAGTAGTAGTGAGAGGAAAAGTACCTTTTTCTCTAACTCCATAGCAGCAAAAAATGAGGCATTTTGCTCCCACCATCCCTCGACAATAATCCCTGAAGAGAGTCCATTGGCAGAGAGAAAATTTCGAATAAGTTCTATATCCTCCATCGCATTATCGGAGTAGATATGAATACCATCATAGATACCTGTAGGGCGTTTTAGAATCTTGTGAAATGCCTCTAATGTTGTATAGATAATCGCTTTGTCATACGCTTTGAGTCCCGAATCAAAAGTACTATCTATCACAAACCGTTTCTGTAGAGGCATCGTCCCAAATCCAATCGCTTGTTGCTCGGAAAAGTATAGTGTTAGCTTCTGTCCTTTGTAGACATTCATCTCCCTAGCAAGTGTCTCACCTGTAATCATCTTATATTTGCTTTTGGTCTGTAGAGAGTCAGACATAGCTTTCTCAAACACCTCATTGATCTTGGACTCTTTTTCAAAATCAATACCATAGAGGATTGATCCATTAACACTTGAACCACTTTTACTGATCACTTGGGTGGTGAAGTATGGGCTAAATTTTAGATGAGGAAACTCTTTTGAGAGTTTTGTAACTAGATCATCATTTGCTGACTGAAAAGCGGTAGGGATGAGAGTGAGAGGATAGTTCATAACAAAAAGGCGTTTTTGAAACTCCTTTTGAGTACCATGCATAATACCCATAGCCAACATCAATACGGTAACACCAGCAGAGATACCTAAAAAAGCAAGTAGAGAGGAGATAAAGATAAAAGGATTATCTCTATCATATTTTAAGTAGTGTTTGATTATTTTGTTGACAAAGGCTCTGTTTACTAGAGTAGCCATTAAGCGAGTATTCCTTTTTTAGGTCCACTCTGACCGCAACACTGTTTGAACTTTTTTCCACTTCCACATGGGCAGGGATCATTTCTTTTTGGCTTTTTTTCCGTTCGAATAGGTTTATGAACAGGAGCTTCACCCTCTTCAAAATCAGCCTCTACAATCTCATCTTCGTTGGTAACAGCACTCTCCAAACTAGCCTCTAGCTCTTGACGCATCGCCTCTAATCTTGCCTCTTCTTTGGCTCTATCTTCAGGAGATTCAAAACTAAACTGTAGTCGCTGAAGAACCTCTATAGCTTCACCTTTGATTCTTTCAATCAGTTGCATAAAGAGATTATAACTATCTTTTTTGTACTCTGTAAGTGGATCTTTTTGGTTGTATCCTCTAAGCCCAATACCTGTTTTGAGAACATCCATCTCATATAGGTGATCTCTCCATTGAGGATCAAGCACTTGTAGATAGAACATTCTTTGGATATTACTTCTATCCTCAGGAGAGAGAGGAGACATCTTCTCTTCATAGCTCTCCTCCATTACATTTTGAACAAGACTCTTAATATCGTCGTACTCTTTGCCTTTAAAAATATCCAGTGCAATATCAAGATGTAGCTTCTCTCTCATAGTCTCTGTCAATTTTTCAATATCAAAATCTTCACTTGGAGCACCATCATACATATCACAATCAACCAAAAGATGATCTATATACTCTACTCTATTTTCTCTAATCTTAGAATCAATATCATACTCTTTATCAAGAAGCTGATTTCTAAACTTGTAGATCGCTTTTCTCTGCTCATTGGCAATATCATCATACTCTAAGATATGCTTTCGAGACTCATAGTGCATATTTTCCACTTTTTTCTGAGCCTTCTCAACAGAACGAGTTACAATTTTTGAGTCGATATACTCACCTTCTTCTACTCCTAGTTTATTCATAATAGAACGGATCTTCTCACCACCAAAGATTCTCAATAGATTATCATCAAGACTTAGATAAAACTGAGATCCCCCTGGGTCACCTTGTCTTCCTGATCGACCTCTAAGCTGGTTATCAATCCGTCTACTCTCATGTCTCTCTGTTCCTAAGATATATAGACCACCTAGCTCTTTGATCTCATCAGTGAGCTTAATATCAACTCCACGACCTGCCATGTTGGTAGCTACTGTTACAGCACCTTTTTTACCAGCTTCCATAATTATAGTCGCCTCATGCTCATGGTTTTTGGCATTAAGAGTATTATGAGGAATCTTGGCAGATTTGAGTCTCTCATGAACTAGCTCAGACTTCTCGATAGAGGCGGTACCTACTAGTACAGGTTGACCCTTTTCATAAAGCTCTTTTACTTTTCTAGCTACGGCATCGAGCTTCTCTCTCTCTGTATTATAGATCAAGTCATTCTTATCATCTCTAGCTACAGGAACATTGGTAGGGATAGATATAACCTCTAGGTTATAGATCTCTGCAAACTCAGTAGCCTCTGTCTGAGCTGTTCCTGTCATACCTGCAAGTTTTGTATAAGCACGGAAATAATTTTGATATGTAATCTCTGCTAGAGTCTGGGACTCCTCTTTGATCTCAACTCCCTCTTTTGCCTCTAGTGCTTGGTGTAGACCTTCACTAAATCTTCGTCCATGAGAGAGTCGCCCTGTAAACTCATCAACTATAATGATCTCTCCATCCTGAGAGACGTAATCTACATCTCTGACAAAGATATATTGAGCTTTCATAGCTTGATCGAGGTGGTGAGCCAAAGTTGCATTTTCTAAGTCATAAAGATTGCCTACTCCAAATAACTCTTGAGCTTTCTCTAACCCCTGCTCTGTCATAACTACCTGTCTATTTTTTTCATCAACATAGAAGTCAAACTCAAGAACAGGCTCTTCCTCTCCTGCTTTTAGCTCAGGTTTTTCACCTTTTTCCATCTGAAGGGCAATCTCATTGGCTTTATCATAATGGACAACATCTCTCTTGACAGGTCCAGAGATGATCAATGGTGTTCTAGCCTCATCAATCAAAATAGAGTCAACCTCATCGATAATTGCATAAAAGTGTTCTCTTTGAACCTTCTCCTCTGCATTGGCTTTCATGTTGTCACGAAGATAATCAAAACCATACTCATTATTTGTACCATAAGTAATATCAGCATCGTATTGAGCTTTTTTGGTCATTTCGTCATAAATATCATCAGTTAGACATCCCACACTATAACCTAAGAAATTATATAGTTTTCCCATATCATCAGCATCTCTCTTAGCAAGATAGTCATTGACCGTAACGATATGAACCCCTTTGCCAAGCATCGCATTTAACGCAACAGAGAGAGTAGCAACAAGGGTTTTACCCTCTCCTGTCTTCATCTCTGCAATTGAGTTCTCATGCAGAACCATACCCCCAACCAACTGAACATCAAAATGACGCATCCCCAAAGTACGCTTACTTGCCTCTCTAGTAATAGCAAAAGAGTCATTTAGTACATCGTCTAAGCTCTTCTCTTGGGCTTGAACAGCTCTTTTAAGCTTGTTAAAAGCTTCTTTTAACTCATCATCAGAGAGTTTTTCATACTGTTCTTCTAGTTTATTAATTTTTTTTGCTCTTGTTAAGTAACCTTTGACAATTCTATCATTTTTTGAACCAAATATCATCTTTAGCATTATATATATAACCTATTATTAAAATTATGATGATTTTATCTAATTTTTATATAAATATTGATTAGAAACTAATTTTTTCCCAAAACCAACAGAGCATCCCGATATATAGGCTCGTCTATAAATCCATACAGCTCATCCATAAAACCATTTTCTCCTTTTTTAGCAGAAGCTTCAAAAACTTCTTTAATATGCCTAGCTTTAGTTAAAGCCTCAATATTAAAAGAGAATAGCTCGTTTACTATCTCAACTTGAAGAGGACCCATACAGGCTTTTGTACTGAAGCCCATCTTTTTTTCAAGCTCACACCAAGCTCTAAAACCATCCAAATTTTTATAGTCTTGAAACATAAAGGAGATAGGGTTTACCCCTGCTATCCTAGCATCAACTAAAAATTTACTTAGAATATAGTGGATAGTAGGATTATCTCTCTCTACCAATGATTGGGACAATCCCAAAGAGGTCAAAAGATCCAGAATACCAATATTGGCTGTAGTAAACCTAGGATACCCACCCATTGCAGATAGATTTTGAAACATCTCTTTTGTCTCTAATGAGATATGCAACTCTTTTGATTCGTCTAATAGTTTCAACGCCTGTTCGATCTCTCTTTCTCCTTTGACTTTAGCCACACGAACTGCATCAAATCCAAAATCATTGAGAAACTCTATCTCCTCTGCCCCACCCTCATCTAGTGGATTAGTTCTCACAATAATAAAACTACTAGACTCTTTGAGATGAGATAAAAAAAGAGCAATATTATAGAGAGCCTCTTTTTTACGGCTTGGGGCTATAGCATCTTCGAGATTGAGCGTAATCATATCAGCAGGGAGATCATCTATTCTATTGAGATGTTTGAGTTTTAGAGGATTTAGCATCATATTAGAGCGATATATCTTTTTGGTAGTAGCTACTTTTTTATCATCGCCAAGATAATTCAATCTCTCCTCTACAGAGAGTTTTTCAATAAAGTCTAGTGAGTTAAATATCATTTTTTATTCCAATTTAGGGTTTATTTGATTACAATACTATCTAAATATAAGGAACAAAATGAAAAAATTAATAATTACATCACTTATCATCTCTCTACCATTAATAAGTAGTGCAAAAGAGTATCAAAAAGCGACAGATAGTTGTCCTGCTTATAACAATATGAAACATACAAATAATACTAATAACATTAAGTTAACTACAGGAACTGAGTATAGAATACTCGATCATAAAAAAGGTCAAATACTTACTCTCATAAAAGGGGAGAGAATCGCTCAAAGATGGGTAGATGAGTCCTGTTTTTCTAATAAAAAGATAGAAAAAAAAGCAGAAGTAAAAGAGCAAACTAAATCAAAATCTACTAGTAAAAAAAATCTTTTAGCAATCTCTTGGCAAAATGCTTTTTGTCAGACACATCAATACAAAAAAGAGTGTAAAAAGATGAACAAAAAAGATTTTGGAGCATCTAATTTTGTACTGCATGGTCTCTGGCCACAGCCTAGAAACAACCAATACTGCAAAGTCGATAAAAGACAAGTAGGTATGGATAAAAATAAGCAGTGGAACAAGTTAGATAAACTAGATCTAACATCTAAAACTAGAGATAGACTCTCAAAGCTTATGCCAGGATACAGCTCAAATCTCCATAAACATGAGTGGATAAAACATGGAACTTGCTATAAAACAACTGCGGATGAGTACTATACCGATGCGATGAATATACTCACACAGATCAATGACTCAAAGGTACAGGAGTATTTTGCTCAAAATGTAGGGAAGAGAGTTGCGTTAAAAGATATTCAAAAAGTATTTAATAGCGAATTTGGAAAAAATGCAGGGGATCATGTTACGATGAACTGTCAAAAAGGTCTAATTACAGAGTTATGGGTTCATTTAGGTGGAGGGAGTAGCAACTTAAAAGAGTTACTACCAAAAGGAGAGACTCCAAAAAGTAGATGTCACAAAGGCAAAATTGACGCAGTTGGCTATTAAGCCTCTACTGCATTCAACTCAGAGAGTGGCATTAGAGCCAACTCAATTGGTCTACCTATCTCATTCTCAACTTCAGCGATAATAGAGTTAAAGAACTTACTATCCTCATCTTTAGCAAAAAGTAGTACCTCTGCACCATGATCAAAAGCATCCAAAAGCATCTTTCCTGCCTTTTGATAAGTCATGGTCGGATTTATATCTAAAATAGTCTGACCTGCCAACTTTGTAGACATATCAAAAGAGATGAACTTTCCCACACTCTCTATCTCTTTACGCCCCTCTGTAGCAATGGTATCAGAATCTCTATTTCCTATATATAGAGCAATCTTTTTACCCTCCAAAGAGTCAATCGTTACCTCTTTTCTAATCTTTTTAAGACAAGCACCTTTTGCCATTTCTATCAAAGATTTTTTGTGGCGAAGTCTTAGTTCTTTTTTGAGATAATCTATCTGTTCATTATAATCCTCTCCCTCAAAAACATTATTTTCATACTCACAACAGCTAATCCCACAAAAATCATTATTGATAGCATCAAGTATTTTATCTTTATGTTCATTACCATCCATAATAAGCTTATAGGCTAAGATCAAAACGGCATCACCAATATATTGATGAGCATAGTTAAAAGTCTCAGAAGCATAATGAACAGGATAAAGTGTTATATAATAAGCAAGATCTTCTTTGGTCGCATAGTGTCCTACCGTTCGTCGAAACTGATGCATAAAGTCATGATTGTTAAGAATAAGCCCATTATCAGAACGAAATTTTAGTGCAGGATCTATAGTCAAATCTTTACCTAGCTTATCAACAATTAGAGAGATTTTTTTATCTCCTGTAACAACGAAATCATTGACTCTAAAGAGCAAATCCATATCAGGATAAGAGAAGTCAGAGTTCTGCTCTTTTATCATTACAAGAATCTCTTTTAGACGGATCTCAGGATTGACCACAAAAGAGAAATTTTTATAGTATGGAAGATAGTCAGTTTTGGCATTAAAGAAAAAAGCCCTAATATTTAATTCAAGTTGATTTTCAAATGGCATATAGTTTTCCTAATTTTTATATTTTTTACTACTATAACAGATAATAACTAATTCTCTCATATAGCATCTACAGATTGGCTTTAAAATATATTTATAGTGTGGTGATTAGCTACAATCTTAACTTTAAATAATCAATTGCTTCATTTTTACTTATAATTTTTCCCTCTAATTGAGCGGTATAAGCTTCATTTAAAAGTATTTTAAAATTTTTAGAGGGAGTCAATCCCATCTCTATGAGATCTCGCCCCTGCAAAATAGCCTCGGGTGGTTCATTATAGACATCTAACTCCTCTGCTTTAGCCAAAAGCCAATCTCCTGCCTCATAGACTCCAAGAGTTGCAACTTCTGTAGTTCTACCCAAAAAATCAGCTTTAGCAATAGTCACTAACTCCTCTATATTCACTTTTGTCGAGAGCTTTCGAATAGTAGAGTCTTTAGCTTTATTGTAAAAATAGATAGTCGGAGCTAGATGATGCTCAATTAGAGGCAAAATAGACTTAATAAAATCATGCTCATCTGTTAAACGATAGAGAAATCTCTCAGTAGGCTCAATCCCTGCCTCTTCATGACCCCAAGCAGAGATTCTATCAGGTCGTATCTGTGTATGTGTTGCTTTTCCAAAATCATGACACAATACCCCAAACATCATTCTCAAATCATACTTCTCTTCACCCTCTCTATACTTTACCATCTTATCTACTGCCATCATAGTATGAATCCAAACATCACCTTCAGGATGCCATACCTTTGACTGAGGAACATCGATAATAGCTTCCAACTCAGGGTAGTACTTCGCTACAATCCCCAAATCACGCATCAACTCAAACCCTATTGATGGCTTGGGAGACTTTAGTAGAAGTTTTTTAAACTCTACATAGACTCTCTCTTTAGCCAATTCATCTAACATCCCCTGCTCAACCATCTTTTGACATAGAGCAAAACTATCATCTGCCAACTTATAGCCAAACCTAGCTACAAACTGTATGGCACGATATATTCTCAAAGGATCTTCTACAAAAGTTACATCATCTATATGACGAAGTATCCTCTTCTCTATATCATCCATCCCTCCATAGGGATCAAGAAACTTCTGCTCCTCAACATCATATCCCATAGCATTGATAGTAAAATCACGACGAAGCGAAGCCTCTTCAAAACTAAGCATCCCATCACAACTTACATCAAATCCTCTATGCCCTACGCCTATCTTCTCTTCCGTACGAGGAAAAGAGAAATCATACTCCTCCCCATCATATGTAAACTTTAGAACGCCAAAACTCTTACCTACAAGATTTACAGAGCCATATCTTGCCAATATATTCTCTAGCTCATCTAAAGAGTCCAAGCCATAAACCTCTACATCATAATCTTTGATAGGCAACTTCAAAAAGTGATCACGCACAGAGCCACCTACAATAATGGCTTTTGCATTTTTGGTCAATAGCTGTGTTGATATGTTATTAATTATTTTTGGTATTTTCATAAAGATATTTTATCGTCTTTGGCTTTATGTTACTTAATTTAATAATTAAAACCCATAAGCTCTTGTTTCATAAGTTAGAGAGTCATATAATAAACAAAAAAGGATAAGTTATGTTAAATATAAGTATAGACGAACAGAACGCAATCGCTACCTTAACACCCCACGGGGCATTATCCAAGGAGGATATGGAGTTAGTCAGTAAAATTATCGATGAGTATCTTCAAAAAATCAAAAAACTTAGTGGTGTTATCATATATGTTGATGAGTTTTTAGGATGGGATTCGTTTTCTGCACTATTAGCTCATCTAAAATTTATTGGTGACCATCACAAAAAAGTCACTCGAATAGCTTTTGTAACTAACTCCATTTTAGGAGATTTTGCAGAGCATATAAGCAGTCACTTTGTCTCTGCGGAGATCAAACACTTTGAGTATCAAAAACTAGAGGAGGCGACATCATGGATTATGGAGAAAAAAAATGTAGAAAAAAGTAGAGTATATCTAGTAGGAAGTGGTATGGCATCATTGGCGAGTGCTGTATATCTTATCAATGATGCAGGAGTTAAACCAGAGAATATCACTATCTTTGAACAGAATAGTATCGCAGGTGGAGCATTGGATGGTTCAGGCAATCCTGAGGATGGATATGTGATTAGAGGGGGAAGAATGCATGAGAAGAAATATCTATGCTATTGGGATCTACTATCCCATATTCCATCCTATGATGATTCCAATATAACTGTAACACAAGAGAGTATGGAGTTTAATGAACGGTTTGTCTCACACGCCCAAGCAAGACTACTTAAAAATGGTAAAAAAGTAGATATTTCTTCCTTTGGTATTCCTAAAATGGAGCAAATAAAACTGATGGAGTTACTATTTATCCCTGAGATGTTTTTGGATAATAAAACTATAGAAGAGTGGTTTGCTCCTGAGTTTTTTGAGACCAATTTTTGGATGATATTTACCTCTATGTTTGCTTTTCAGAGATGGAGTTCAGTAGCAGAGATGCGTCGATATATGAAACGATTTATGCATCTGATGCCTCAGCTTAAATATATTGGAGGAATTCTAAGAACCAAATACAATCAATACCACTCAATAGTGCTTCCACTAGAGAACTATTTGAAAAAAAGAGGCGTTCACTTTCAACTAGAGCGTCAGGTGGTAGATATTGATTTTGAGATAGATGAGCATAGCAAAAAAGCTACAACTCTACATATAAAAGCGAAGGATGAAATCATATCGATAGAGATAAAAGATGGAGATTATCTCTTTTTTACCAATGGATCTATTACTGATAGTACAGATAATGGAGATCTACACACTCCACCGACTCTTAAAGGGGTGGAGAGTTCAGGTTCATGGCAATTGTGGAAACGAATTGCCCAAAAAGATAGCTCTTTTGGAAATCCTACTGTATTTTGTGACAATATAGATCTACAGAAGTGGTACTCATTTAGTGTCACACTAAAAGATGATACCTTTCATGACTACATGGAGAACTTCTCTGGTAATACAGATGGTACAGGAGGATTGGTAACAATGACCGACTCCAACTGGCTAATGTCCATAGTCGTGGCAAGACAACCACACTTCCCTGACCAACCAAAAGAGATCAAAATCTTCTGGGGATATGGGCTATATCCTGATAGAGAGGGTAACTATATCAAGAAAAAGATGAGTGAGTGTAGTGGAGAGGAGATTCTACAAGAGCTTTTCTATCATCTAAAAATAGAGGAGTTGATGCAACCTATTATAGAGAGTGACAAGATCATCAACTGCATACCAACAGCCATGCCATTTGTAGACTCTCTATTTATGCCAAGAGCGAGAGAGGATCGTCCACTGGTTATTCCAAAAGGCTCAAAAAACTTCGCCTTTTTAGGTCAATTTACAGAAATAGAGGATGATTGTGTCTTCACAGTAGAGTACTCAACTCGTTCGGCACAAGAGGCTGTTTATGGTCTATTTGAGTGTAATAAAAAACCAATACCTGTCTATGTAGGAGCTCACAATCCTATAGCGATGATGAAGGCTTCACAGGCGATTGCAGAGTAGTTATTCATTTCAGTAAGTCAATAAGTAGGTATAGTAATAACCATACCTACTTGACTACTATCTCAACCTCTTTCAAAATATAAGTCTCTTTGTAAATTTTATCTTTTAACTCAATGGCTGATTGACAATCTTGTTTGGCAAGTCTAAAAAACATTGTAGCCTTGATTATATCTCCGCTCTTTAGTTCGACTTTATAGCTAAAAGTTTTACTTTTATGAGCATCCAAATTATTAGCCTCTCCACTATATGCTTGAGCTGGGATAATGATTTTTTTGCCATCTTTATCTTTAAATCGATACTCAAAAAATGCATCTTTATCCTCTTTTGGTTCTATTTTATAATTTTTCCAAATCTCTTTACCATCTCGCACTACTTTGACTACAAGATATTTAACTCTAGCAGGTTGTACGATGAGAGGATGTTCCATTTTGTTAGTGAGCTTAATGTCTATTGTCGTAGCTGTAGTATTGATATTTATATCTATACCTGTAGCTCTAAATTTTTTGTCATGAATACCCAAAAACTTATGACTAGCATGGTGTCCTCTAGCTCTCTTATCCATCTTTTCAGCTCCACCTGAGACCTCTGGCATATGACACTCTATACACCTGACACTATCCTGCCCTTTACTCATAGCTCTAAATATCGTTACATTGTGATCATTGAGTTTATGAGAGTGACAACCAAGACAGACCTTTTTACCATAGATTGGATTTTTGCTAGAACTATGTTTATCACTATCATCAGGATTTACAAGTCTTCCATAGAGAGTTGGCTTAAAATTTTCGGCTTGTCTTGCTTTTGTATTGATATTGAACTTGTGTGAACTCTTGACATAGGCAATAGTATGACAGAAGTAGCAACTGATTGCATCAGTATGAGTTTTATTATTTTTGTCAGGTTGTGCTTTTCCATCTAGTAGATCTTTTAAGTTGTCTGCCATAGGCATATGACAAGTAGCACAGCTATATTTTTTAGCATCAACTTTATTTGCAATATTATGATGTAGCTCATCATCAAAATAGCTTTGGGAGTGAGCAGAGGTCTGATACTCTTCGTAGATCTTTTCGTGACACTCATTACAAGAGTGATTATCTAAATATTTATCTTTGGCAAAAATAGATGAGGAGAAAAGAAGAAGTGGAAGTAGAAGTAGAATTTTTTTCATGAAATACTCCATATTGTAGGTTCGATTTTATCGAACACTTTTTTTGTTAAATTTCTATTCGATCAAATCGAACCTACACAGTATAACCCTCTCCAAAAGGAGAGAGTCATAAAGTTTAATTAAGCACCAGGAATATGTTGTCTATGCTCAACAGAATATGTAAATGTAGGAGTTGTCAAGTTTTCAATATACTTGATAAACTCACCTGTTTTAGAATTATAAATACCAATTCTACCAGTAGTCCACTCAGAGATCATTGTCCATTTACCATGGTTAGCTGGTTCTGCATGAAGAAGTCTTGGTTGAACAGGATCTTTAACAGCAGCACCCAATTTAGCAGGCATAGGCATTAACATCTCTTTAGATACTTTAGAAGCTACTTCATTTACAGGAACTTTAGCATGTTGAGTTGCATCCCACTCTTGAAGAACTTTTTTAGTCTTAGCATCAATAAGTTGACCTTTTTTCTTACCAACTTTAATGATTTTATCAGTTTCAAGTGTATCTTTATTAATCAAGTGAACTTCATTGTAGAATTCTGGTTTGCCAAGTACACAGTCAGACCAAAGATATGGAGTCTCATGAGCAGTACCAACAAAAAGTCCACCACCAGCTGTCTTAACATGTTTAACTACTTTCCAAGTAGAATCCCAAATTACAGTATCACCAAAGTTCATACTTTGTGTAGCGTGAAGTTGTTTTTTCTGACCTTTTGAGTACCAAGAAGAACCTTGACCTGGGTGTGGCTTAGATTTTTTACCTGTATGTACTTTTGCAGCAAGGTTTTTCTCTTTGAAATCAACGATACCAACAACATCACTTCCCTGAGAAGCAATCATAAAGTATCTACCGAAATCTTCACCCTCATCTTCATTCAAGAATGCATCATGAAGAATCTTACCGATATTTGGAATATCTCCAACAATTGGGAAGTCTGGTTTAGAGTAATCGATGATATATGTATGTCCACCATCTTTAAGTGCCATTGCAAAATATGGTCCATATGGAGTATCAGCTAGAGAAGCAACTCTTGATGGTCCAATTTGACCATCAGGGTCAATTACACGAGATGTATCAAATGCTTTTAGTGGCTCAAGTGTTTTAGCATCACAAAGTACTGCACCACCTGGGTTGTAGTTACCTGCAATTACATATTTACCATCTGGAGAAACAGCAAGTCCTCTTGACTCTTGTCCAACTTGAACAGATGCCAATGCTGGTTGACCTGGAGCTCCAATATCAAACATAGTCAATTTACCTGAACGAGAAATTGAGTAAGCATATCTTGGGTTCTTTTTGTTGGTTACAGTAACATGCACTGCAAATCCAGCTTTATGACGAGACAGTACTTTACCTGTAGTTGAATCAATAAAGTCAACCAAAGATGCATCTCTCTCTGTTGCAAATGTAATATCAAGAACTGATTTTACCTCTGTTGGTTTTGGATATTTTTTAGCAAGAGCCTCACGATCAGCCATTTTTGTCCAAGTTTTTTTAACTTCGTCAAGGTCAAGAGTTAATTCAACAGTATTTTTCCAATCCATCAACCAGTCAATCATACCAGCTGCATCATCTTTAGAAAAACTTGTATTCCATGCTGGCATAGCTGTATTCTCAACACCATTCATAATTCTTTCTGCTAGAAACTCTCTACTTTTTGCCTTAAGAGCTTTTGGTCTAAGATCAGAACCAACACCACCTTGGTGGATAGGACCGTGACACCCTTGACACTCTTTTTCAAATTTCTGTGCAAAGTCCATGCTTGAGGTTCCTGCAAATGCAAAAGATGCTGTTAATGCTGTCGCTGCTGCTATACTTAAAATCTTATTCATATTTTCTCCTTATTTTCTAAAGTTCACTTCAAGATTTACCCCTCTTGAAGTTCCTTTTGTTAAAATGCTTAGTCTAATTTTTTAGACACTACAAACTTGGGGCTACGCGTAGCCCCACCCTATCCTCATTACTGATTTAACTTTTTCTTTTCAGATTTATAAATCCAAAACATAGGTAAAATAATTACTGTATGTAAAAAGATAGTTAGGGTTAATGGACCCTGATTTAACCAACCAAAGAAACTTGGCACAATATCTGTAAATGGTTCAAAAAACATCGAATCTCCTTTATGTCAAATTTTGTCTAAATAATAATAGAAGGGCAACCACAAGTGATTACCCCTACATAAGGCTACGCCTCTGCCTTTTGAGCTTCTTTACCGATAGTAAGTAGATCCCAAACAAGATAGATAAACCCTACGAATGTAACAACACCCATAATAGCTCTCCAAAGTTGAGCTTGAATATACCAAGGTAAGTTTTGAGCTGTAAAGAATGCATTCCATGTAGCACCCATTTCACCTCTTTCAACTAGAACTTGTTCATAACCTGCAATTGTTAGAGCGATGGTCATTCCCATAACTCCAAATGTTGTTAGAAAAATTCCCATTTTAGATTTAAATGTTGTTTTCATTCTCTCAACACCATATGATCTTTGAAGACCATAATACATCATCCCAATAAGAATAGTTGCATAAGCACCAAAGAAAGATAAGTGACCGTGAGCTGCTGTAAACTGTGTACCGTGTGTATAAATGTTTACTTGTGGTAATGTATGGAAGAATCCCCAAATACCAGCACCCAAAAAGTTACCAAATGCATTAGTTACAATCCAAGCCATAGCTGGACCATTTTTAATTACATTTCCAACTTCGCCTTTACCTTGTGCAATACCTTGCTCTTTACCCCAATCATAAAGGACATGAACAAACATAGCAATAAGTGGTACAGGCTCTAGTGCAGAGAACAATGCTCCAATTTCCCACCAATACTCAGGTGTACCGATCCAGAAGTAGTGGTGACCCATTCCAAGAATACCTGAACCAAAGAGCATAAGAACTTCAATCCATAACCACATTTCAACAATTTCTCTTTTTGCACCAATAATTTTAATAAGTGCATAAGCAGCCAATGTTCCTACAAATACTTCCCAAGTAGCTTCAACCCAAAGGTGTATAACCCACCACCACCAGAATTGATCCATTGAGATATTATCTGTGTACCACATACCTGCAATATAAAGACCTGCAAGTGCTAAGAGGTTCGCAACCATAACAGTCATGATTCCAGTCTTTTCACCCTTCATATAAGTAGCAAATACATTGAAATAGAATATAAGAACAACAACAACAATACCAATATCAGCCCATCTTGGAGCTTCAATGTACTCACGACCTTCATGAATCAACCATAAAGATGCCTCTGTACCAGAACCAACTTGAACAATGATATAAACAAGAACAACTACAGTAACAGCTGCTGTTAATACCCAGAAACCTAACTTTCCGAGACCAATAGCTACACCCTCATGTCCTGTTTCATCAGTCAACATCATATATGTTGCACCAATCATTGCATAAAGCATCCAGACAACAAGTGCATTAATATGTACCATTCTTGCTACAGAAAAGTCAAAAAGCTCAAACAAGAAAGCAGGAGCTAAAAATTGAATAGCTGCAATAAGTCCCATAAGTAGTTGAGCACCAAAGAGTATAATAGCTACTCTGAAATACATCATTCCTAACTCTTGACCTTTATTAGTCAAATGATTTTCTTTTATACTAGTGAGCATTTGTTGAACCCTCCTCTTTACCAAAGTTTCTTGGGAAACCGTTTGTGTCGATACTACTCATGTGTTTAAGAAATGCTACCAATCCTTTTGCTTCATCAGCTGTGATTCCAAGATCAGGCATCATTCTTGCATGTGTAGGGTATGTTGATGGATGTTGTAAGAACTCAGCCATAGCTTCCTCTTTTGTACTCTTGCCAGTCATACCTTGCATTGTACCACCATCTTTCCATGCTGGATCAATCCACGCTTTAGTAAGGTCTGGAGCATAGTAAGCACCATTTCCTAAAAGTGTATGACAGTTCATACAGTTTTTTGCTTGTGATGTAAGTTTACCAAGGTGCAGTAGATCCGCAGCCTCTTTTTCACTCCACTCTTTACCAAAAAATGGCTCTTTTGCACCAATTACTGGAACCTCGTGTCCTCTTTTTGTACTCATTTTATAATCAATATTATAGTTGATTACTGTTGGGGCTGGGACTCTTTTATGAATTCCACTTTTTAATCCCTCTTTTAACTCTGCATCTGTACCCATACCAATTTGTCCTAATGTATCAAAAGTTAGCCAAATAAGTAAGATAGAAGCAAAACCTGTTACCCACGCAGCTGATCTACGCCAAAAGGGAATGCTTGTCCAGACAGATAAATTTTCGTTTGCCATGTCTCCTCCTTAGTTTTTTCGTTCTGCTTTATCATCGCTCTGTTCATACCGTTTTTCAGAGTCCTCTATAAGCTGGAAGTATAGATGAGGAATAAATAGATAAGCCACCATTGTTATCATCAACACTTTACTTGTAAAAGGTTCACTCTGAATCATGACTGAGAGATCATATAAGCAATAAGTTTGTAATGCCCAAAATAGATAACCAAAGTTCATCCATTTTTTTGAGAAAAAACCCATTTTTGCAAGAGTAATTGTTGCCGCATACGCTACTCCAAATACAAGCACAAATGTTGAGACTACAAAGATAGGTAAAAACATCTCTGGAGCAATCTCGGGTCTAATAATGAGTTCTTCCACGAGGAATCCTTTTGAATATATATTTTGCTAAAGCATGTTGTATTATTACTATTTGCCAATAGTTTTTTATTGATATATGTCAATTTTATCAGAAAAACTTTTTAGAATTATAAATTATAATTATAATTTATAGAGAAAGATGTTTAATTAGGTTGTTTAATGTGAGAAGATACCTATTTTACAAGGCATCTAGCAGTATGGAAGGGACGAGAGTAATTTGGAGAGACAAAGACATCTCCATCTATTGACCACTCATTGGCTTTGGATATATCTACAGATTGAGCTACTTTTCTCCGAGCCCTACTCTCACAAATTATTATTTTTCCTTCATTGAAAGAGGATTTGACCTCATACATCCTATCGGTTGTAATTTTAAAATGTAGACCTATCGCTACGGATAAGAAAAGAGTCACACTTAACATCCCTTTTTTCAGAGCACCCTTAGTAAAAAAAGGTCGTGTTGAAACAAAAAGAGTTACAAGTAAGATTAAAGTAGCAATAACGAGGTAACCCCCTTCTAGTTCTAAAAATTTTTGCATAGATATTCTCCTATTTTTAGAAAATAATATCACAATTGGCTAGAATCACAATTGATAAACATCAACAATAGAAAGCATAAAAAAACTTATACTACAAAAAAGAAAAGAGAATAATATGAAAAAATACTTGGTTATTGCCCTCATCTTAGGGTTTACTTTCATTACATTTGTTGCATTTCAAGAAGCTAAACCAACCTCAAAAGCCCCTATCTATCAAGAGATCAAGAACTACTCTCCATACTATATAGATAAAAGATTTGGAGGACTACAGCTCATGAGCAAAACAGATCCTGAATTTAAAGAGAAGCCTACTAATATGGAGGTATTTCATCGTTTGGACTTTTTAGAAAAAGAGTGGGGGAAAAAACACCTAAAAGTGATAGAGAATCAACTGATTATTTCAGATGACAACCAATCTGAAATCAAAAAAATACCTATAACGAACTCTATAGATAACAATTTTTTACATAATTTCTATGGGATATAAAGAATGAATCACTTAGTTATGACTCTTATTTTTAGTGTAGTAATGCTGATGTTTATGGCATTTCCTGCCATAAAGATTGTTAAAATGATAGAAAAGAAAAGAGAGCTTTCTCAAAAAGTTAAAAACAATTTAACTGTTATAATAACTGTTATGCTTTCACTTATGATAGGTCTCTTTTTGGAGTTTACGGGTTAAAACTTTTTTCTCAGATCTCCATTATATACAATATCTCGCACACCAATAGAATTATCATTGAGCATAGAGGGAACAATATCTTGCTCATTGAGCTTTTTGATCTCTTCGTCTAACTGATCCTCTTGATAGGTCATCATCATATCTGCTGCAATTATATCTGGTAGGATCTGAATTGCCACAAGCTTCTCAATCTCCTCTTCGACATCTTTACCCTCTACAGTTACTATAATCTTACCTTTTGGGTCATGTAGGTGATACTCACACACTCCACTCTCTTTTAAACTCTCTATAACACTCTCTACATTTTGAGGTAGTGTCTGCACTACGATACTTGAAATATTCATTTTAACTCCTTTTATTTTATAACTTCCAATAGTTGATATGATTATCATCACTTGCAGTAAATAGCTCTTTCTCATTAATAAAGAGAATAGAACTAATGGTAGCTTTATGTTCTCCTAATCTATATAGATCTGATTTGGTAGAGGTATTGAAGAGGGTTATATTATTATTTTCATCCCCTGCAAATCCACCTATCTTTCCGCTAGGACTTAGCCCAGCACTATAGATCAAAAAACTACCCATTTTATAATAAGCTGTTTTACCATCTCTACTATAAATAGCACACCGTCTATCTTGTCCTGCTGTTATAATCATACCATTTTTATAGTCAATTTGAAAGACATTATCAACATTTTGTCCTTTGAGTTCCTTTAAAACTTTGCCATCTTTGACAGCAACAACCTTTAGATCACCACTCTCATCGACCATCAACACCTCATCTTTTTTCTCATTGAGTGCAAAACTTGAAAATTTTGAAGCAGATATCTGCTCTCTATAGAGTTCTTTTCCATTTTTAATATCATAAAGAATAAGCTCATTGCTAAGCAGTGCAATAAGTAGATGATCTTTATCTATAAATTTTACTTTGGCAATCGTATAAGATTTATCAATAGATATAATCTCTGTTAACTTATCACTTGAATAGATATGAACCCGTCTATAACCCATTTTACCCTGTGAAGCCATCATAATTTTATCATCTACAATATCAACTGAGTATATTTTGGAAGCGACCTCTTCACCTGTAAAATCTTTGATATTAGGTACTTTAATCGTCTTGATAAGTTTCTGCTCTTTGGTATCATATATATCAACTGCACCTTCGGCAGTAGCTGAGTATAGTTTGGCATCTTTATAGACTAAATCCGTAACTCCTCCACTCCCCTCATAGACAAATGTTGGTTTTAAATCTTTTGAATTTAGTTGCATAAAAAATAGTAAAAATAGTAAAATATATCGCATGGTATCTCCTGTAGGTTCGATTTCATCGAACAGATTTAATTTATGCCTTTAATAGTAATCGCATTAGTAGGACACCGATAGACGCAAAACCCACAAGAGGTACATCTATCTTGATTTATCGCAGGTCTAAACATACCTAAAAAGTCAATGGCATTATCGATACATGGCTCTTTACACGAAAAGCACATAGTCTTATCCCAACTCAAACATTTAAGTATATCTATCTCTATAAGAGCATCTATTTTACGCATCTTATCCACTTGAAGTACATCCGCCTCACAAACCTCCGCACACTCATCACAAAAGGTACAACCCGTAGAGGTAGTCAAGTCAAGCTTTGGTGAGCCATCCTCCATGATGAGGATAATATCTTCATCACAAGTAGTGGCACACTTTTTATCTTTACACTCCATACAGAGAGAAAAAGCCTCTATATCTGCATAGTATGGTGGTCGAATAATGCTCTCTTTGACCTCTGCTTTAGAGTCACCTCTAAGTGCAGAAGAGAAAGAGCTAAATAGCTCTCTTCTTTTCATCTTCTAGTGTTTAGTCCAAGCACTTTCACCAGCAGGTGAATTTTTGTTAGCAATATCCTCTTCTGTAACTACAGAGATACCTTCTCCTACAGTTTCCAAATCATCATTCATATGATCATACCATGAAGAAGCACTCTTGCCATCTTTTGCAGAGAATCCACCCTCAAATGTATTTGATACAGCCAAGTCTCCTTTTGATTGTGGAGCGTGACACTGAGAACAGTTAAATCTTGCCATAGATAGTTTTTTGCTAACTTTAGAGATAGCTACCTCATTTTTATAGTTATCAATTGATTTACTAAACTGCTTACCATCAAATTTATGTGTTGGTCTAAAATTTGTAAAGTGAGACTTAGGAATTGGGATAGCTCCTACACCTTTAGCAACATCTGGCATGTGACAACCAAGACATTGATTGTCTCCTGCTTTAATTGGAAGAAGCCCTTCAACAGAGTGAGGAATCATTGGTGGTGCATCTTGGAATGCTCTTGCAATTCTCTGAGATGTTCCAGGAGCATCTGAGCTATACTCAGTCTTCATACCTGTTGTATCTGCCTCTTCACTATAAATATCAGTTTTTCTTAGACCAAGAACTGATTCTGTTACTACTTTTTTGTTTCCAAGATCATCTTTTGATAATCTCTCAGCTGTATTTACTTTAGCATTAATATCAACAACACCTTTAGCTGGAGCTACCACTGCTGGTGCTTCTGTTTTAGCTGATGGAGCTGCTGCACCACCACCTGTAATCTCAGAAGCTATAGTATCTATATCAGCATCACTAAGAGAAGCTACTTGACCTTTCATCAAACCTTTCATCGCCCCACCATAAGAGCCATCTTTATAACCCTTAAGTGCGGTAACAATATCAGCTTTGCTCAGTTTATTAACTTCTTTCGATTTACCCATCGCTTTCTTCTCGAAATTCGCACCGTGACAACCTTTACATCCTGCTGTATTAGCAGCACCGTACAGTGTTGGAGCAAGTAGTGAAGCCAAAGCTATTACTTTTACAATTTTTGTCATATTCCATTCCTCCTGTTTATTTTTTTAGATAATTTCTAATACTAAATTCAAGAGCATCATCCCCACAGACATCGATACAGCGACCACAATTAGTACACTCTCCATCTGTCACCATAATACTCTCTTTGTTTATCATGTGTAGTACATGATTTTCAGGACACACAACCTTACACTTCATACATGCAGTACAAGCTTCATGGTCATGGTCAACTCTAATTAAACTAGTTTTTCCAATGATTGAGTAGGCTGCCCCTAGAGGACATAGATGACCACACCAACCATTTTTGACACCAAATAGATCAAATAAGAAGATTGCTATAACAATAGCACCTCCCATGCCAAACCCAAAGATAATACCTCTTTGCATAATAGTTATAGGACTCAAAACTTCAAAAGCAGAGATACCAACTACCGCTGAAACAAGAAGCCCCAATACCATTATCCAGTATCGAGTTTTTCGTTTCAAAAATCTATAGTTGACCTCTTCCTTATCAAGGTTTAGCTTTCGTCTTAACCAATTGGCTAAATCTGTCACCATATTGATAGGACAGACCCAAGAACAGAAAGCTCGTCCTCCAACAACCATATAAAAAATAGTTATTATCAATGCACCTAAAAGAACATCTGCACCCAAAACAAATCCTGTTGCCAATACTTGAAGTGTGGTATAAGGGTCTGCTAGAGGAATAAATCCCATTAGTAGAGATGAACCAAAAGTTCCAGCCAACATCTTCCAACCATAAGCATTAGCACCAAAATACAATCCTAAAATGATAATCTGAGTCACTCTTCTGAGGAGTAAATATTTAATGTTGTTCATTAGTATAAATCTCCTGAATTAAGATAATCAGTTGAACTTTGATCACTGCGTTTAGTTGTGGTCTCTATAGCTTTAGCATCTTTAACACGCTCTTGATCTTTTTCGTCCCAACCTTTGACATAGTGATCCCCTGCAACACCTTTTGAGATATCCAATGGAAGCACAAAAATAGCAGGTTTCTCTGTCACACAGGCTTGTTCGCAAAGTCCACAACCTGTACAGACATTATCATGTACTATAGGTAGCATAAATGCATGTTTACCTGTTCGTTCATTTTTCTGTGTCTCTATGGTTATCGCTTCACCCAGTAGAGGACAAGCACGATAACAAGCATCACACTGAATTCCCCAATAGGCGATACAGGACTCTTTGTGAACCACGGCTAGTCCCATTCGTGATTGGTTAATATCAAGCTCTCCTTTATCGTTAGATACAGAAGCTTGATCCAATGCACCAGATGGACAGACAGGAACACAAGGAATATCCTCACACATAAAACATGGAACTTCAGTTGGTATAAAAAATGGAGTACCGATCAAATTATGATCACCACCTTTTGCCATTTTGAGTGTTCCTATTTTTGCAAGACCTGTATCTCGATCTATATTGGTCTCTCTATTTTGACACGCTTCAGCACATAAACCACACTTGATACAAGCTTTTAAAAAGTCATCCTCTTTGATAGCCCCGGGAGGTCTAAGCACTAAAGGAGAGGCTTTCACCTCATGTGTATAGCCACTCCACAACAATCCACCAAGAGCCGTAAGACCTACGCTTTGAAGAGTCGTTGCCATAAACTTTCGTCTGTTGTTGTCGGAGTTAGCCATCTAATTACGCCTTGTAGATTTTAACAGCACACTTCTTGTAGTCTGTCTGTTTAGACATAGGACAAGTCGCATCGAGACAAACTTTGTTGATAAATACTTTCTCATCAAACCAAGGAACAAATACCAATCCTCTAGCTGGTCTGTTACGACCTCTAGTTTCAACTCTAGCTTTTACTTTACCTCTTCTTGACTCTACCCAACAGAGTCCACCCTGCTTAAGACCTTTTGCCTTAGCATCTTTTGGATTCATATAACATAACGCTTCAGGAACAGCACGGAATAGCTCAGGAACTCTCATAGTCATTGTACCACTATGCCAATGCTCAAGAACACGACCTGTACATAACCAAGTATCATAAGTCTCATCTGGCATTTCAGGAGGATCCATGTATGGTCTAGCAAAGATCTTCGCTTTGTTTGGAAGAGCTTTTTTACCAAGCTTCTTATCAGGAGCAGTTAAGCTACCTTGGAGAAGGTTTTTAGCCAATTTACCATAAAATGCGTGAGTATTATCTGTTCCCTTAGCTGCTTTTGCTGCATATGGGTCATACTTAACATTAAATCTCCACTGTGTCTCTTTACCATCAACAACTGGCCATTTAAGTCCTCTAACTTTGTGGTACATATCAAATGGAGCAAGGTCATGACCATGTCCT
>Ga0256827_10000140_pt1 | contig 39612 bp, 32 predicted proteins | sample CV84metaG_FD_185977 | JGI IMG/M metagenome (GOLD analysis project Ga0256827, IMG submission 185977) | Hydrothermal vent microbial communities from East Pacific Rise, Pacific Ocean - CV84 | ecosystem: Environmental > Aquatic > Marine > Hydrothermal vents | place: Pacific Ocean: East Pacific Rise... | reverse complement strand
AGAGATGAAATGTTTTATTTACATCTCAAAGAGAGTGAGTTTAGATTTAACAATAGGCATAATAATATTTATGCTATACTATTGAAGAATCTAAGACAAAATAACCTCTAAAGTTTACTAGACCCTAGGATATTTTATATCTTCAAAATATGAAAATATAATATCTGATATAATAAAAAAGATGGAGCAACAAAAAATAGAGAAGATTAAAAATGATAAATATAAATTGATTATTTAAAATCTCTATGAAAACTTTTAATATTTATAATTAAGCTTTATAACCAATAAATTATTTTAAAACAATTTATTGGTTAAATATAGAATTTATTAAGTCCCTATTTAAGTTTAATAGTAACAGAACCACTACTCTGTCTTTGACCTAAATTTGGATAAATATAGTATGTACCTCTTTCAAGTACTAAACCAATGACATCTCTATCATTTGATTTATAATAACTAGCAATCTTGCCATATTTTTTTGAGTTAATCCAAAAGCCTCTGTTATAACCAGATACACTAACTACTGTTCTATTTTTTCTCAATACAACTGGGCTAGAGTGTATCTGTGCATTTCTACCCATATTACCTCTAGTTTGTGTACCACTAAGTTTAATTACATCTTGTGCAGATAGTAAAGAAGGTATAAACAATATTGATGCTATAACAACATATTTTATAAAAGTTCTATTCATAATGTCTCCTTTCATTATTTAATTCTATTATAATACAGTTAACTTTAAATAATAATAAATTACTGTAAATATATAAAATATTAAGTTTACAACATCTCTTTAATTAAGCCATCAACATAAGCTTCAGGAAAGATTTGGGGTGGAACATCTTTGGCTATGTCTCCTCCACGCGATAGTAGCATTAGGTAGGGTACTCCTGTTCCTGTGTTCCATCCTGTTAAGCTTCCTACAAATGAAACAACTTTTCCAGAGTTTGCTTTTGAGACTGCTTTGTAATCTAGTCCGTAGCTTTTGGCATATTGTTTTAATTTTGCATCATCAGAACCCCATACCTCAACAGCTATGACTACTATATCTTTTTTATATTTCTCTTGTAATCTCTTGTAGGCTGGTATAGCTGCTTTACAAGGTGGACAACCATAACCAAACATCTCTAAAAGAATGATTTTATCTTCATATCCTTTAAATACTAAACCTTGTTTTGTTTTACTCACATTAATGGACTCTCCACTTATGGTTTTAATAGTTGTTTGCTCTAGTATGGTATTATCTTTTGCATATAAAGATAGTTGCAAGAATAGTGCAAAACAAAAAGCTAAAATTAATCTGCTATGTTTCATATAAATTACCTTTTACTAAAATTTTTGGTTAAAGTAGTATAGCAGATAACTATTAACCCATAACTATAAGTTTCTCTTAGTATTCTATCTTTAAACTATATGTTACAAGGATTTTAAAATGAAACTGAGCAAATTAATTATTGCTATATGTATATTTTTATCTATGCTAGAAGCCAATGAAGCCTCTAGTAAGGAGAACTCCCCTAGTGTTATTTGGACTATTGCTAAGAAGAAGCTACCACTACCATCTTGTGCTAGCAAAGAGCTTTTAAGTATTTTATCTAAGGTTAAACAGTCAAATGTAGAAGCATTAAAAGAGTTTACTCCAAAGAGTAAAAAACAGTGGCAAGAGTGGATTGAGTATAGCAAATCATCAGGAACAGATGTAGTAAAAGATTTTGCTAAGAAATATAGCGTTAATATTGAAAAAAAAGTTATAGAGGGCATAGATACATACTACTTAACACCTGCTTCTATAGCTCCACAAAATAGTAAAAAAGTTTTCATATATCTTCATGGAGGAGCTTACATCTTTGGAGGAGGCATGTCAGGGCTAAGTGAAGCCGTGCTAATTGCTAGTAGAGTACAAATGCCAGTTATTGCCATAGACTACAGAATGCCACCAGACTACCCTTTTCCTACAGCCATAGAAGATGTGGTAAAAGTTTATAAGTCACTCATAGAGTCATACTCTACAAAATCTATAGCTATGGGTGGCTCATCTTCAGGTGGAGGGCTAACTTTAGCAACTATACATAAACTTAAAGAGTTAAAAATAACTCTACCATCAGCTCTCTTTGTAGGTACACCTTGGGCAGACCTCAACAAAAATGGAGACTCACTCTTTGTAAATGAGGGTATAGATAGAAAGATTGTCACTTATGATGGTTTTGTTACAGCTGCTGCAAAACTTTACGCAAATGGTACAGACTTAAACAACTCGGGACTATCTCCCATATATGGAGACTTCTCTAACTTTCCTCCAACTATGTTAGTAACAGGTACTAGAGATCTATTTCTTAGTTTTACAGTTCGTGTACATAGAAAACTAAGACAAGCTGGTGTAGAGGCAGATCTAAATGTGTATGAGGGGCTATCTCATGTAGAGTACTTTGTCATACCAGATGCACCAGAGTCCATAGAAGCCTACAGTGAGTTAGGGAAATTCTTAGATAAGCATTTAGAAAAATAGTTAAGGATATATCTTGCTTTTTAACTCCTACATTTTTATTTTTGCTTTTTTACCTTTGACATTTTTTGTATACTTCTACTTAAATAGTCGAAAGCTTGTAGTAGTTGCTAAAGTATTTTTAGTTTTTGCTTCTTTATTTTTCTATAGTTGGTGGAATATTGCTTACCTACCCATCATACTAGTATCTATGTTTTTTAACTATGTAGTAGGAGTTTCTCTCTCAAGAGATTCACTAAAAAGCAGAGTAAAATCCAAAACTATTCTAATATTTGGAATTGTTGTAAATGTATCTCTTCTTGCCTATTTTAAGTATGCTGATTTTTTCATAGTAAACTTTAACTACTTAACTAGTAGTAATATAGAGCTACTAAAATTAGCTCTTCCACTTGCCATCTCATTTTTTACTTTTCAACAGATTGCTTACTTAGTAGATAGTTACAGAGGGGAGACTAAGGAGTATGACTTTTTAAACTATGCGAACTTTGTTACATTTTTTCCTCAACTCATAGCAGGACCAATAGTTCATCACAAAGAGATGATGCCTCAATTTGCAACACCATACAACAAAGTTAAGCGTTACTCAAACATAGCTTTAGGGCTTTTTATATTTTCCATAGGACTTTTTAAGAAAATCATAATAGCCGATAATTTTGCTCTTTGGGCTACGGCAGGTTTTGACCATGTCCCTGTTCTAAATATGATAGATGCTTGGGTTACATCACTCTCTTATACTTTTCAACTCTATTTTGATTTTTCAGGCTATACCGATATGGCTATAGGAGCTGCTTTACTCTTTAACATAAAACTACCCATTAACTTTAACTCCCCATATAAGGCATTATCTATTCAAGAGTTTTGGAGGCGTTGGCATATTACTTTAAGTCGTTTTCTTAAAGAGTATATCTACATCCCATTGGGTGGCAACAAAAGAGGAGAGTTTAGGGTATATAGCAATCTTATGGCTACATTTCTCATAGGTGGCATTTGGCATGGAGCTGGGTGGACTTTTCTTTTTTGGGGTTTTTTACACGGTTTTGCCATAGTCATACACAGAGCTTGGAGTAAGTTAGGTTTTAAACTAAATGCCATAGTCGCATGGTTCATAACTTTTAACTTCATAAACATAACTTGGGTCTTCTTTCGAGCAAAAGAGTGGGAAGATGCTATAAAGGTACTCAAAGGCATGTTTGTGGGTACTTTAGTTTTACCAGCTCAATGGAAGGAAATTTTAAACCTTCTCTTAGCACACAATGTACAGTGGGTAATGGCAGGACTATTTATAACAGTAGTGTTTAAAAACTCAAACCAACTAGCAAAACGATTTAAGCCTAACCTTCTAACCTCTATGTATGCAGCTACTCTTTTTCTTATGGCTGTTTCATCTTTGTCTAAACTCTCTGAGTTTTTATATTTTAACTTTTAAGGTATGTCTATGAGATACAAAAAATGGGTAAAACAGTTTTTAGTAGCTACGCTTAGTGTCATCTCTCTATTTGCACTATTTAACTACAGCATTGACCCTCTTTGGACATTTTGCCATAGTAACAAATATAACAATGCACAAGTAGGGTTTGATGAGAGACAACTAAAGAGTAACCGTGCCTACTTTTGTGGCTTAGAGAAGTATGACACTCTTCTACTTGGAAGTAGTAGAACAACATACATAAACCAACACGACTTTACTACTATGAGTGTGTTTAACTACTCTTCAGTCTCTATGTACCCAAAAGAGTACATAGGGTGGATAGAGGAGGCAAAAAAGATAAAAGGTAGCCATTTTAAAACCATCATCTTTGGTGTAGATTTTTCTGCTTCAAATAATGGTGTATTTGGACAACAACAGATAAATAGCATACCTATAGCTTCTCACTACACCAACATTAGCAAATCATTTATGTACCGTTACAAGATGCTTTTTACTATGGATACCTTTCATAGAAGCTTAGAAGCTATAGAACATAGTAAAAACTTAGGAACTACGGACTACACAAGAGACAATGTAAAGCGAACCATACATATATCTGATGCTAGAAAACAACAAGCTCTAAACCATCAAATACCTCTTTATAGTAGTTGGGTTTATGGTAAACAATATAAGTTTAACACTAAAATAAGAGGTTATTTTGAGACCATAAAGAAAAATAATCCAAATACAAATTTCATCATATTTACAACACCAACAACATCCCAACTTTTTAAGATGTTAGTAGATGGAGGAAATCTTGCTGACTATGAAAAGTGGCTAAGCATGATGGTTGATGTATTTGGAGAGGTTTATGACTTTATGGGAGTAAACACTATTACTAACAATCCTAAAAATTATGCTGACTTACATCACTTCTACCCTCCAATAGGTAAACTAATTGCAAACCGAGTTAGTAGAGTAGAAAATAGTGAAATTCCTAAAGATTTTGGTATATTAGTAAATAAAAACAATTTTAAAGAGCATATAAAAAACATAAAGCTACAAGTAAAAAAGAGTAAATAGTTTTAAATTAAAGTACTTTTATGATTTTTATGTAAATGAATTGTACTTTAAAGTAATTAAGTACCTTAAACCTAATACCCTATAAGTGCTTATTTGCTATAATTATCTCTTTATGGAGTTATAAATATGAAACTAACAAGAACTAAAATTGAAGATGTAATTATTATAGAGCCTAAAGTACATGGCGATGATAGAGGATACTTTGTTGAAACATTTAGACAAGATAAACTTGAAAAGTTTTTGGGTTTTAAAGTAAACTTTTGTCAAGACAATGAATCAAAAAGCTCTAAGGGTGTACTAAGAGGTCTTCACTACCAACTAGCACCAGCAGCACAAACTAAACTTGTGCGTGTCATAAAGGGTAGAGTACTAGATGTAGCTGTTGACATAAGAGAGGGTAGCCCTACTTTTGGAGAGCATGTAGCTGTTGAACTAAGCCAAGACAATAAAAAACAACTTTTTGTACCACGAGGTTTTGCCCATGGTTTTATTGTTCTTGAAGATGAAACAGTTTTTGCATATAAAGTTGATAACTACTACTCACCCAAAAATGATAGAGGCATAGCCTTTGACGATGAGACTATTGGCATAGATTGGCTAGTAGATGTAAGTGAATTAAATCTATCAGATAAAGATACAAAACAACCTGCTCTAAAAGATGCAGACTATTTTGACTTTAAAGAGAACCTATATGCCTAAACACATCTTAGTAACAGGCTCAAATGGTCAGTTAGGGAAAGAGTTACATAGACTAGTTGAAACTTCTAACTATAGTGATGAGTTTTACTTTACAAATAGAGACTCACTTAACATATCAAGCCATAGTAAGGTAGCCTCTTTTTGTAAAGAACATAACATTAACACCATAGTAAACTGTGCTGCCTACACTGCTGTAGACAAAGCCCAAGATGATGAAAAGAGTGCTAATGCTATTAACCACTTAGCTGTTAAAAATTTAGCCCAAGTAGCAAAAGAGCAAAATATACAACTCATACATGTATCTACAGATTATGTATTTGATGGGACAAACTCTCAACCCTACACTGAAGATGACATAGTAAGTCCTCAGAGTGTTTACGGTCAAACTAAATTAGATGGAGAAAATGCAATAATAGCAATAAACCCTAAAGATTCTCTCATTATTAGAACATCATGGGTCTACTCATCTTTTGGTGCAAACTTTGTAAAGACTATGCTAAGACTAGGAGAAGAGAGAGAGACTTTAGGAGTTATATTTGACCAAGTAGGTACACCAACTTATGCTAAAGATTTGGCTAAATCCATACTTCACATTGTAGCTACTACTCCTACAACGCATAGCCAAAAAGTAGAGATATACAACTATAGTAATGAAGGTGCTTGTAGTTGGTATGATTTTGCAAAAAGTATATTTGACATTAGTAACATATCTTGTGAAGTAAGTCCCATAACAACAGACCAATACCCAACCCCTGCAAAGAGACCTCACTACAGCATACTAAATAAAAAGAAAATCAAAGAGCAGTACAGTTTAGAAATCCCATACTGGAAAGACTCGTTAGAGTCTTGTTTAGAAGAGTTGAAGTAAAAGATTTAAATTGGGTTATGGCTAGTATATGCTTCAAAGCCATGGAATGAGCCAGAAAATAGTGCTTTTCCACCCTTCTCCTCTAACTCATACTGAAGCATAACATTAGTTACATCCCACTCAGCAGGGTTTAGACCAAAGTCTTTACCTTCTGCTCCAACTGGTGGGCTATCTCTTAACTCTTGAAGCATTGCTAGTAAATTTTGATGGGCTATATTTACTCTAAAGAAATCATTCCATTTTCCATCATCTTTAGTTCTTTTGCTAGGAGACTCTTTTACCTCTTGAATTGACTTAGACTTTGGTGATTTTGTTGACCACCAAGAGTAGTCACTAGCAACTGTAGCAACATGTACAATATTGGTAGTTGGATCAAACTTTATACCTCTTTTCTCCTCTATCCAAGCTTCACCTACTGCATATAGACCTATAATATAGTTAATAACTTCTCCAGAACGCCTATTTTTTATAAAAAGTGCAAAATATACACCTGCACCAGTGTTATTTCCATAATTAATATATAGAGGAGTATCAAAACTAGCTTGTAATATTAGATTACCTGTGCCATCTGCCTTCCATGGACTAGAAAGTTCAGTTTTACCTAACTGATAGATAAATGTACTTTGTGGACCACCATATGTAATATACTGCTGGGGAGCATTGTTTAAGTTAATAGTTGTACCACCTGCTAGTAAACCATCTACACACTCTGATTGAGTTATGCCTCCTGCTGAATCAGTTTGGGAAGCATAAGTACCAATACCTATGTTTCTATCTCCTGTTCGTACATCAAGACCTGTAAATTGGCTATGGTTAGGATAGCCACTACTGTCTCCACCATTTATGTATTTACTAACAGGATCTACATATCTAATATCCCAATATGGTAACTGCTGTCCAGGATAAGAGACAAAATCTTTTATATCTTGTAAAACTCTAGTTGTATCGGCTGGAGTATTATAATATACATAATTTACAGTACCATTTGCTCCACAACGAGATGATATTAGTTGAGTTTTATCATTTGGATTTTCTTGATAAACTACAGTAAATGGTTTAGGGTCTGGCTCTCCATCTCCATCTTTATCTGTATCTTCCCCTCTATACTCTTCATACTTACTTTTAGCACGATCATACTCTTTATTTATTTGATCATTTATTCTATCAGCTTCTTTATTTATTTTATCAACTGATTCATCAAAAAGATCACATCCTGTCAAAGTTAAAAGTACTACAACTAAAACACTATATCTATATTTTTTCATCTAATAATCCTTATTAATACCATTTATATTGTATCTAAATAGTGTAAATATTCTATTTATCCCACCATGATGGATGCATAGTTAATTTTTTAGAAAAGCTTTTTGAGAATTTAGTATGATTATATCCTAACTTATAACCTAAATACTTCATACCATTTCTTAAAAAAAATTCAGGTATTTTTAAATAAGCCTTTTTATTTATAAGGTAAGTCAATTCAGATTTAACATACCTACCTCCCTCACCTTCAGCCTTACCAAACTCTTTAAGAATCCAACTCTCTTTTTTATGAAAAACTCCTATATCAAAATAGCGTTTAAACTCTTGCAAAATAGTATAACTATGAGAGTGGTAGACCATAGCATCTGCCACATAGGCTAGAGCATGATTTTCTAAAATCATTTTAGCTCCTGCATAACTATCTTCCCCTACAATAAGACCATCTTTAAACCAACCTATGCTCTCTAAAGTACTTTTTCTATATGCTGCAAAACTATCAGAAAGAAAGGCTGTCTTAATGCCATATTTTTCTCTATCTTCATAAGTTCTTATATATGATTTATCTCCATAATTAAACTTACGCAAATGGCTTCCAGAAAGTGATGCATTCTTATAAGGTAATTGCCGTCCATAAGCAGCACCAACACTTACATATTTAAATACTTCTACTAATAACTCTATGCTATTATTGTTAGCCAAAAGAGCATCTTGAGTTAAAAAAACCAATATATCCCCAGAAGCAATTTTAGCAGCCTTTGTACGAGTACCTCCATGGTCAAACTCACTTTGAGGTATAACTATAACTCTATTAGTATACTTCTTAGCTATATTTACTGTATTATCTGTAGATGAAGAGTCTATAATTATAAGCTCAAAATCTATAGTTTGCTCCTTAACTTTTTCAAAAAGTTTAGGAGTATATTTTTTAGCATTATATGTTGGTATAATAACTGATATTTTCATATATCTTCTCCATATTTTAAAGCTTTTTTATAGATAGGTTTTTCAATAAATTTATAGTAAATTAAACTAAAAACCACTGATAAAAAAGTAACAAATAGTAAACCAAAAACAGCTCTATATTGGCTACCTGTAAAAAAACTTCTTAAACCTACATGATAAAAAAGTTCAATAATTATAAGATGTGATAAATATAGTGTATAGGAAGAGTCACCCAATGATTGTAGTAACTTACCTGCACTATATATTTTATGTTGTTCAATAATTAGAGCAATCATTACTACCAATAATGCACCCATACCAAAAGTGGCTATGCGTAAAATTCCATTTTTCAACTCATACTCAATACCATAACCATAAGCTACTATAGCTAAAATAATAACTAAAGGAAGCATCCATAACTTTAACATATAGTCTCTATATATATACAACAAAACACCTGCAAAAAACTCTAGTAAAAAAGGAGAATAGAAAAAACTTTCTATAAAGTTTACTTTAAAATATGAATATATAGAGATAGCTAAAATAAGTAACATTACTAAAGGCATTAAAATATTTAACTGTTTTACAGAGAAAAAGAATGTAAAAATAAATAAAAAATAAAAATATAACTCATAACTTAAAGACCAAGATATAGGAAGTACTAACTCAAACATATTTGAGTTTATAAGAAAGAAAGAGCCTAATATATCTAAATTAAAAAGTTTTTGAGGATTTGTAATAAAGAGCATAACACTCATAATTATAAAAAATACCCAATATCCTAAATATATTCTAAAGAGTCTATGTTTAAAAAAGGTTTTTGCACTACTAAATGTTCGCTCTTTATTAAATGTAGTATATGCCATTATAAAACCACTTATTACAAAAAATATATCTACACCTAAAAAACCCCACTCTAAAGATGAAGTGATAAAATCTAAACTACCACCCATAACCATATAATGAGGTAAAACATGATGAAAGACTACAAATACTGCTGCAACTGCTCGAAGCATTTGTATATTTGAGAGAAGTAACCTTTCTTTTGCCATATTTTATGCCTTGTATAATATTTTTTAGTAGTCTAGGCGTAAGTTTTATTTTATAATTATATTCAAAAGAGAGAAGACCTCTCTTTTGTATTATTTAGCCTTTTGCTATCTCTCCAGAGTATGCAATAATTCCTGGTCTTAAGTTACCTACTTGTTCAAAACCTAATGACTTCATAGCATGTTGTACTTGGAAACTTCTACTTCCTGTATGACAATAAACAATAACAGGTGTATGTTTTTTATCGTTATGCTCTTCAATTTTTGCATAGAACTGTGAAGTTGGAACTAATGCATCAGTACCAACTATATGACCCATTTGGTACTCCATATACTCTCTTACATCTAGTAGTGTAAAGTTTATCATACCTAAAGTTCTAGCCTCTAGTAGAGCCTCTAGCTCATCACCATCAAGTTGTTCCTCTTTTAAAAGAGTCTCTGCTTGATCTTTAGTTAAACCTTTAGAGTGTTGATGTACAATCTCTTCTATCTCTTCTTTTTTCTTTTCAGCATCTGCGTACTCTTTAGTACAGAATATACCACAATGACAGTAACCCTGTTCAGGTATCTCTTTTTCTAAAGCAGGTTTACAAGGACAAATACGATTATTTGCAGCTTTTTGCTCCTCTTTTGTTTCACCCTCTACCATAAAACATGGACAAAATCTCTTACCATAAATTAGTTTATTTCGAGCAAGCCCCATAGCTACACCCTCATTTACCTCTTCATTTGGATTTTGTACCAATCCAAACTGATTATTTACTTTGGTTACAAATTTCCAAGTCTTTTCCAGTTCTGCTTGAAACTCATCTGAATTCATATCAATTTGTTGCATTATTTTCCTTTATTAATAAGTATTATATTGTATCTTTAATTTTTTAAACTTTGTCATATAACTATATAATAGTCTTCATTAATAGTATGTTTTTGATAATATAAAGAGATTGTACTTAAACTATTTGCTTAAGTACATAAAAAGTGAGGAAGAGACTACTCTGTCTCCTCTTCATCAATGTTTGGAGTAAGTGTAATATCTTCAAGGTCTATCATACCCGTACCAACTGGAATAAGACGACCAATAACAACATTCTCTTTAAGATCTTCAAGTTTATCTACTGTCCCTGCTATTGAAGCAGATGTCAATACTTTTGTAGTATCTTGGAATGATGCCGCAGAGATAATAGAGTCTGCTCCAACTGCTGAACGAGTAATACCTACAAGCATTGGTTCTGCTATTGATGGCTCTCCACCCAATTTAAGTACAGACTCATTCTCCTCTTGGAATTTACGACGAGATATAATATCGCCTGCTATAAATTTAGAGTCCCCACTCTCAACTACTTTTACCTGTCTCATCATTTGAGAAGTAACAATTTCAATGTGTTTATCTGAGATATTAACCCCTTGTCTACGATAAACCATCTGTACTTCTCTTACAATGTACTCATATAGTGCTTTTTCACCTAGAGATGCTAAAATATCATGACTAGATACAATACCATCAGTTAGTTTCTCACCAGCGTGAACATACTCTCCAGTATTGACAATAGCAACTTTATTTTTATCTACAAACTGCTCAGTTATTTGATGATTATCACCTGTAACTATAAGTCTCTCTTTACCTCTTAAAGGTTTACCAAAACTTACTGTACCATCTATTTGTGCAATAAGTGCAATATCTTTTGGTCTTCTAGCTTCAAATAGTTCAGAAACTCTCGGAAGACCCCCAGTAATATCGCTAGATTTAATAGCTGCTTTTGGAGTCTTAGCTAAAATATCTGCAATATTTACCTTGCCACCATCTTGAACAAAAAGAATTGTTTTAGGATCAAGAGAGTAACGAATAATCTCATCAGACTCAGTTGCAAGTATAATAGCTGGTTTATATGCAGCAGGTATATACTCATTTAACTCCAGTCTTGTATCTCCTGTTACTTCATCAAACTGTTCAATAACAGTAATACCTGGAATAATATCTTCAAACTTGAGTGTACCTTTTTGCTCTGCAATAATTGGTTCTGAGTATGGATCCCACTCTGCTATAACTACTTGTGATGCAACTTCAGGAGCAGAAAGTAATGCTCCTCTATCTACAATAGCATTATTATCTACTTGAACTACAGAACCTCTTGAAATATAGTGTCTAGCAGCCTCTCTGTTATTATCATCAACTATAACAGCAAAGAGACCTTTTTCAGTAACTTTATCTCCAGATTTAACACTTGAATGCTCTTCTAAATAGTCACCTTTAAGTAAGAAGAATTTAACTGTACCTTTAGATTCTGCTGTAACTTCTTGAGTTACAGGAGCTCCATCTTCTACTTTAAGTTCAGATGCAAAAGGAATATGTGTAGGAACAGACCAAGCTTCATTAATAACTTCAACTATTGAATCACCCTCTTTTACACTATCACCATCTTCTAATGGTAAGAAAAGTTTACCTTCAACTTTTCCACCAACACCTGCAAGCTCATTTGACTTAGCAACATCAGATTTTCTAAGATTATACTTAACTTCATCACTATTTTTATCTTGAACTGATACTATGATTTCATCATGAGTAACTACAATAGATACTTTACCTGAAACTACAGCTTTAATTTTAGGTTCAACAAGAAGTACACCAGCATTTCTTCTGTTAGCAACTATAAGGTTATCATCTGTATTACGGAAAACAGATAGTTTATAGTAACGAACAAACCCTTCTTTTGTTGCAACAACAGTTCTCTCTTCTTTACCAGCAGTCGCAGTACCACCTGTGTGAAATGTACGAAGTGTAAGTTGAGTACCAGGCTCACCAATAGACTGAGCAGCAATAACACCAACAGCTTCACCTGGTTTAACTATTTTGTTATCTGCCATGTTTAGACCATAACATTTAGCACAAATACCTTTTGGTGCTTTACAAGAAGATGGAGCTCTCATTACAACAGATCTTACACCTGCATCTTGAACTCTGTTTGCTGTCTCTTCATCTATCATAGTTCCTTCAGATACTAGAACCTCTGAAGTAATAGGATCAATAATAGCTTCAGCTAATACTCTACCATATATACGATCAGATAGTGGCTCAATCATCTCATTACCAACTACAATATCAAATACCTCTACACCCTCGTGTGTACCACAATCAACCATTGATATTTTAACATTTTGTGCAACATCAATTAGCTTTCTTGTTAAGTAACCAGCATTGGCTGTTTTAAGTGCTGTATCGGCAAGACCTTTTCTAGCTCCGTGAGTTGAAATAAAGTACTCAAGTACATTTAGACCTTCACGGAAGTTAGAGGTAATAGGTGTTTCAATAATAGACCCATCAGATTTTGCCATAAGACCCCTCATACCTGAAAGTTGTCTAATTTGAGCAGCAGAACCCCTAGCCCCAGAATCTGCCATCATGTGAACAGAGTTAAATCCATTTTTATCTTGACGAATAAGAGTCATTAGACCCTCTGCAATGTTTGAGTTTGCATCTGTCCAAATATCAATAATTTTATTGTATCTCTCTTGATCAGTCAATAGACCTGCATCAAATTGTCTTTGAATCTCTTTTACAGACTCTTTAGCCTCTTTTACTCTACCAACTTTAAGCTCTGGAATTTGAATATCATCAACTGAAATTGATACACCAACTTTAGTAGCATATTTGAAACCCATATCTTTAAGGTCATCAAGGAAAGTAGCTGTTTTACCAACTCCACCTACTTTATAAATGTAGTCAACTAATGCACCTATATCTTTTTTCTTAAGAATTTTATTCCAATACTTCTCTGGTACATAGTCTGGAATAATTGACTTAAGTATAAGTCTTCCAGCCGTTGATTTTGCAATTCTTCCATCTATTACAGTTCTAATACGAGCATTTAAATCTAGTGCATTTTGTTCAAATGCAATTTCAACTTCTTCTACTGAAGAGAATAGTTTATGCTCACCCTTAACATCATCTTTTGCAAGTGTAAGGTAGTAAAGACCTAAAATCATATCTTGAGAAGGTACTGCAATCGCTTTACCAGACGCAGGAAGCAAAATGTTCATAGATGCAAGCATCAATACTTTTGCTTCAGCTATAGCTTCATCTGAAAGAGGAATATGTACAGCCATTTGGTCACCATCGAAATCGGCATTAAATGCAGAACATACTAGTGGGTGAAGTTGAATAGCTTTACCCTCTATAAGTCTTGGGTGAAACGCTTGAATAGACAACTTGTGAAGTGTTGGTGCACGGTTAAGTAAAATAGGATAATTATCAACTACCTCTTCTAAACACTCCCAAACTTCATTCTCTTGTTTCTCTATCATCTTCTTAGCTTGTTTAAGAGTAGTTGCATAACCCTTATCTTCAAGTTTAGCCATAAGATGTGGCTTAAATAGCTCAATTGCCATCTTCTTAGGAAGACCACACTGATCCATACGAAGGTCAGGTCCAACAACAATTACAGAACGACCAGAGAAGTCAACCCTTTTACCAAGTAGGTTTTGTCTAAAACGACCCTGCTTACCTTTAATAACTTCAGAGAGTGATTTAAGTGGTCTTTTATTAGCACCCTTAACCGCATTACCTCTTCTACCATTATCAAAAAGAGCATCAACTGCCTCTTGAAGCATTCTCTTTTCATTTCTTACAATAATTTCAGGAGCATCAAGTTCTACTAATCTTTTAAGTCTTTGGTTTCTGTTGATCACTCTTCTGTAGAGGTCATTTACATCTGAAACAGCAAATTTACCACCATCAAGACTAACAAGTGGTCTTAAATCTGGTGGAAGAACTGGAAGTTGAGTTAACATCATCCACTCTGGTCTGTTACCTGAGTGTAAAAATGCTTCAATTACTTTAAGTCTTTTTACAATAGTTTTTCTCTTAGCTTCAGACTTTGTAGCTTGAATATCCTCTTTAAGCTTCTCAAACATATCTACAAGATCAAGGTCTGCAAGAAGTTCTTGAACTATCTCACCACCCATTCTAGCATCTAAATCTGTATCTCCAAATCTTTGGATAATTTGCTGATACTGCTCCTCATTAAGTACATCATATTTAGCTAAAGGATTTAACCCTTCAGAGTCATAAGATGCTTCACCTGGTGATTTTACAATATATGCTTCATAGTAAAGAACTCTTTCTAAATCTTTCATTTTTACACCAAGAAGAGTACCTATTCTTGATGGTAGTGAAGATACATACCAAATATGTGCTACAGGTGCTATTAGGTCTATGTGACCCATACGGTTTCTTCTTACTTTAGAAGTAGTAACTTCAACACCACATTTTTCACATACTACACCCTTGTAACGCATCTTTTTGTACTTACCACAAAGACACTCATAGTCTCTTATTGGTCCAAATATTTTAGCACAAAAAAGACCATCTCTCTCAGGTTTAAGAGTTCTATAGTTTATAGTCTCTGGTTTCTTTACTTCACCAAAACTCCAAGATAGTACTTTTTCAGGACTAGCAACTCTAAGTTGTAGGGCTGCTATATCCTGTGGTCTATCTTCACTGTTAAGATCAATTGGTGTTAAATCATCTAAAAACTTACTCATCTTCACTCTCCACTTCTTTTTTACTCTCATATAACTCTGTATCTAAACCAAGAGCTTGTAACTCTTTTGTTAGTACGAACATAGTCTCTGGTACACCTGATTCAGGAACAGACTCACCTTTAGTTAAGGCTCTGTATGCTTTAGCTCTACCATCAACATCATCTGACTTAATAGTCAACATCTCTTTAAGTATGTGAGATGCACCATAAGCCTCTAATGCCCAAACTTCCATCTCTCCAAATCTCTGTCCACCAAATAGTGCTTTACCACCAACTGGTTGTTGAGTAACTAAAGAGTAAGGACCAGTCGAACGAGCATGTACTTTTTCATCAACAAGGTGGTGAAGTTTAAGCATATACATATACCCAACATTTACTCTCTCTATCATCTCTTCACCTGTTTTACCATCAAAGAGTTTCATCTTACCATCAGAGTCTATCTTTGCAAGTTCAAATAGTTTATCAAACTCTGCTTGATTAGCACCCTCAAATACAGGAGCAGCAAACTTAACTCCTGTTGACCAATCTCTACCATATTTAAGTAGCTCTTCATCAGACATATTTCCAAGGAACTCTTTTGCATTCATAAGTTTAGCCACATCAGCTATCTCTATCATTTTAGCTCTTAGATCTGCTATAAAACTCTCTTGCTTATCTTTAAACATAACTTCAATCTGCTCACCTAGTCTCTTACCAACTAAACCTAAGTGTACTTCAAGAATTTGCCCAATATTCATACGAGAAGGTACCCCTAGTGGGTTTAGGATAATCTCAACTGGTCTTCCATCTTCCATATATGGCATATCTATCTCTGGAACAATATTAGAGACAATACCTTTGTTTCCATGACGACCAGCCATCTTATCACCAACTTTTAGCTTTCTTTTAGTTGCAATATAAATTTTAACTAATTTAGTTACACCTGATGGTAAGATATCATCTTTTTCTAAAATACTAAGCTTCTCTTCATGCTCATTTTTAAGTCTCTTTTTCTGCTTTAAGAAGTAGTTTTTAAGTGACTCATACTCATTTTGAACATCATGTGCATAAGATTGAACAACACCTCTTAGTGCAAATCTATTTACACCTTTAATAATGTCTTCATCTATTTTAGAACCAGCCTTAAACTCTTCATCACCAATAGTTACATCTGTCATAAGCTCTTTACTTGAAAGATATTTACCTATTCTTAAAATCTCTTCTCTGTCTATCATAAGAAGTTGGTCATGGTGATCAGAGTCTAGTACAGATTTCTCTTCTTCATAAGCTTGGATTGCTCTAGCATCTTTCTCATAACCCTTTTTAGTAAATACTTTAATATCTACAACTACACCTTCCATAGTTGCAGGACAGTAGAGTGATTTATTTACAACATGTCCAGCTTTTTCACCAAAGATAGCTCTAAGTAGTCTCTCTTCTGGTGTTGGTTTTATCTCTCCTTTTGGAGAAACTTTACCTACTAAGATCATACCTGCTTTAACATAGGTACCTATCTCTACTATTCCCGACTCATCAAGGTGAAGTAACTCATCTTCACGAATATTAGGAATATCTCTAGTTATCTCTTCTGTTCCATGTTTAAGCTCTCTAGCTTCAACCTCTTTCTCATAAGTATGAACAGATGTAAATGTATCTTCTCTAAGAATTTTTTCAGAGATAATAATAGCATCTTCATAGTTATATCCATACCAAGGCATAAATGCAACCATCATATTTTTACCAATAGCTAACTCACCTTGATCCATATTTGCACCATCTGCAATAACTTGACCAGATGTAACAACATCACCTAACTTTACAATAGGTGTTTGGCTAAAAGTAGTATTTTGGTTTGTTCTCATATTTTTCTCTAATGGGTAGTGATCTATAAATACGCCACTATCATCTTCACCCATTACATAGATACCTTTTGCATCTACTTTTTCAACTCTACCTGCTCTTTTAGCTTTTACAGCTTCCCAAGCATCACGAGAAACTATAGCTTCCATACCTGTACCAACTACTGGTGCATCTGTTTTAAGAAGAGGTACTGCTTGTCGTTGCATGTTTGAACCCATTAAGGCACGGTTTGCATCATCGTGTTCCAAGAATGGAATAAGTGCTGCAGCTGAACCAGATATCATTAATGGTGAAATATCTATTAGGTCAACTCTTTTTGCATCATTAAGCTCTATATTACCATTGAGTCTAGTCTCAATTAAATCTTCAGCAATACGCCCATCGTCAGTAAGTACAGTAGAAGCAGGTGCAATACACTTATCTTCTTCTTGTGTTGCAGTAATATATACAATCTCATCTGTAACTTGACAATCTTTTACCACTTTATATGGTGCTTCAATAAAGCCGTGTTCATTAACTTTTGAGTAAGTTGCTAGTGTATTGATTAGACCAATGTTCTGACCCTCTGGAGTCTCAATAGGACAGATACGACCATAGTGAGTTGGGTGCACATCCCTAACTTCAAACCCTGCTCTCTCTTTAACAAGACCACCCTCACCTAGTGCTGAAAGTCTTCTTTTGTGTGTAACCTCTGAAAGTGGATTAGTTTGATCCATAAACTGAGAAAGCTGACCTGATGAGAAAAATTCTAGTATGGTATTTGTAATCATTTTAGAGTTAACTAAATCATGTGGCATTAACTCATCAAGAGTACCAGAGACTGTTGTCATCTTATCTTTAATAGCCTTTTGCATCTTAATAAGACCACTATGTAACTCATTACCTAAAAGCTCACCAATAGCTCTAATTCTTCTGTTACCAAGGTGATCTCTATCATCTATATGACCTTGACCATTTTTAACTTTAATAAGATACTTAACTGTATTAATAAGATCTTCTGCTGTAAGAATAGTAGCATACTCTGGGATATTAAGACCTAGTTTATGATTCATCTTCATACGACCAACTTTTGTTAAGTCATATCTCTCAGGATCAAAAAAGAGTTGCTTTAAGAATGCTTTTGCCGCTTCAGGAGTAACTGGTTCACCTGGTCTCATTACCTTATATATACGAATTGCAGATAGTACATTTTCATCTTCTATCTCTTCTGTTTGCTTAAGAAGTCTAAGAGATTCATTATCTGCAACAAATGCGTTAATTATTGATTTGTCTGAACCATCTTCAAGATCATTGATAATCTCAATAGTCTCAACACCCTGTTCTATCATCTTTTTAAGTCTATTTTCATCAAGTGATGTTACTGTATCATAAAGAATTTCTCCACTCTCTTGATCTATTACAGGCTTAGCTAAATGTCTCTCCATAAGTACATCTACTGGATACTCTATCCACTCTAAATTATCATCAAGTAATTTTTGAGCTTTCTTTTTAGTAAGTCTCTTCCCAGCATTTACGATAGTGTTTCCATCTATATCTTTAACATCATATTCAGCTCTACCATTAAAGTCTTCAGGATCAAACTTAACTAAAAATCTATTATCTTTAATAGAGATCTCTTTTGTAGAGTAAAATAGTTTTACAATATCATCTTTAGAGTAATCTAATGCTCTAAATAGTATAGTTACAGGTATTTTTCTTCTTTTATTGATACGAGCATAAAGAATATCTTTAGAGTCATACTCAAAGTATAACCAAGAACCACGATCTGGAATAATTTGTGCAGAGTAGAGAAGTTTAGCAGCAACTGTTGTACCCTCTTCTTCTTTAAAAATAACACCTGGTGATCGGTGAAGTTGATTTACAATAACTCTCTCAACACCATTTACAACAAATGAAGTTCTATCTGTCATTAGTGGAATATCACGAACAAATACTGCTTGCTCTTTTATCTCTTTAGCATCTAACTTTTCACCTGTTTTCTCATCTCTATTCCAAATAGTAAGAGCAATATTCATCTTAAGTGAAACAGAGTAAGTTAATCCTCTCTCCATACACTCTCTAACTGTATATTTTGGTCTAACTACTTCTGAGTTTTTGTATGTAAGAGTAAGTCTATTTTGTTGATCTTGTATAGGGAATGCCGATCTAAATACTCTCTCTAGTGTAGAATTTCTTCTATCTTTTTCATCTAACATTAAAAAGTTTTCATAACTCTTTTGTTGAAGTTGTAACAAGTTTGGAATTTCTATCTCTCTTGGTGTCTTTGAGAAGTCAACACGAAGTCTGTTACCAGAATGCAAAGAATTTAACATATTTATCCTTATGATGGTGGTTTGGTTTGATTGTTTAATTGATTAATATCTTTAGATACACAAAAAAACTATTAGAGGAGGGTATGAAATGTCTCCGAATAGCTTTTAACTATATCAAGGTTATGTTAGTTAGTAGGTTGAGATTGGGAAGAGTCCCAATCTCAATAAGTCGTTAAACTTATTTAAGCTCACACTTAGCGCCAGCTTCTTCAATTTGTTTTTGAATCTCTTCAGCTTCTTCTTTTGAAGCACCCTCTTTAAGAGTTGTTGGAACATCTTCAACAGCAGCTTTAGCCTCTTTAAGACCAAGACCTGTAATTGCTCTTACTACTTTAATAGCATTGATTTTTTTAGCTCCAGCATCTGTAAGAACTACATCAAACTCTGTTTGCTCTTCAGCAGCTGCACCAGCGTCTACTGCACCACCAGCTACTACAGTAGCTTGTGCAGATACACCAAATTTCTCTTCAAATTCTTTTACAAGCTCAGAAAGCTCAAGTACTGACATGTTTGAGATAAACTCAAGAACATCTTCTTTAGTTGTTGCCATATTTAATTCCTTAAAATATATATATAATTATTATTAAAAAGAGCCTTGTGGCTCTCACCACTCTACGCTTCTTCTTCTAATTTTTTAGATAGTGCATCCATACCAATTGTAAAGTTTTGTACTGGAGCATTCCAAACATTAAGTAACATACCAAGAAGTTCATCTCTAGTAGGAAGTTTAGCCATTGCATTAATGGTTTCCATACTAGCAACTTTTCCTTCTATGATACCTGTTTTGATTGAAAAATTATCTTTAAAATCAGTTGCTGCTTTATCTGCTATTTTACAAGGTAAAACTTGAGTATCACCCCAGATTACAAGGTTTGTATCTGTAAACTCAATATCTTCACAACCTGCATTTTTTAATGCAATTCTTGCAAGTTTATTTTTGATAACTTGTACTTTAGTCTCTTCATCTTTAGCATTATTTCTAACAACTTCAAGATTTTCAACAGTCATACCTTTGTAATCACAAACGATAATCGCACCAGCATCTTTAAATTCAGCTGTCATTTGTGCAACTAATTCTTCTTTTCTAGTTCTAGTCATATATTCTCCTTTCGACCTACAAAAGGGTATGCAAAATATCTTATAAAGATAGATACACTTGTATATCTCTTCAGATATACTAATTAAGCTTTCGCCCCTATTGTCTTTGACCTAAATTATTGAGATTATTCTCAAATAAAAACTACTTCTAATCTTTATTTGAAAATAAAGTGTAAGTATGACAAAATCATACTTACAGATTTATTATTTTATATCCATTACTTCTGAGCTATCAAGTTTAATTGATGGACTCATTGTTAAAGAGATTGCTGCATTAGTTATGTATCTACCTTTTGCAGAAGCTGGTTTAGCTTTATTAATAGCCTCTAAAAGAGTTACAAAGTTCTCTTTTATTTTATCTTCTGAGAAAGATATTTTACCAATACCTGCGTGGATATTACCTTTTTTATCTACTCTAAAGTTAACTTGTCCACCCTTAGCATTTTCAACTGCTTTAGCAACATCCATAGTTACTGTACCAGTTTTAGGGTTAGGCATAAGCCCTTTTGGTCCAAGAATTCTTGCAACTTTCCCAAGAACACCCATCATATCTGGTGTAGAGATAACGATATCAAAATCAATTTTACCTGCTTGAATATCTTCTATAAGATCTGCTGCACCAACAAGATCTGCACCTGCTGCTTTAGCTTCATCAGCTTTTGCATCTTTAGCAAATACTGCAACTCTTACTTTTTTACCAGTACCATTTGGAAGAACAACTGATCCTCTAACCATCTGATCTGCATGTCTTGGGTCTACATTTAAATTAAGTGCAACTTCTACTGTTTCATCAAAGTTCGCTGACTTAAGATCTTTTAATGTTGACATAGCTTCATCAACACTATACTCTTTAGAAACATCAACTTTCTTAAGTAGTGCCTCTCTTCTTTTACTTGGTTTTTTTGCCATTTTAATTCTCCGCTTTATGCTCCCACACTTTTAAATCATGTGGTTTTGATTTTAAATAGTTATTAGTCTACTATCTCAACACCCATTGATCTACAAGTACCAGCAATAATACTTGCCGCCATATCTTTATCTCTTGTATTCATATCAACAATTTTTCTCTCAACAATTTCGTCAAGTTTTGCTTTTGTAATTGAACCAACTTTAGTTGTAATAGGATTATCTGTACCTTTTTTAAGACCAGCAGCTTTTAAAATAAGCTCTGATGCAGGTGGTTGCTTTGTCTCAAATGTAAAAGATCTATCAGAGTAAACTGTTACTTCAACAGGAACTTTAAAGCCCATCATATCTTTAGTTTTTTCGTTAAATGCTTTACAAAACTCCATTATGTTAACACCACGCTGCCCAAGTGCAGGACCTACTGGTGGTGATGGATTTGCTGAACCAGCAGGGATCATCATTTTAAACTTTTCAGTTATTTTTTTTGCCATCTGTTCTTCCTTAAATGTATTTTGATTTTTCGTTTTAAGTCTTAAAATCTAAAGACTAGATATTTATAATATCTTCTCAACTTCTGTATAGTCTATCTCTATTGGTGTATTTCTACCAAAAATAGATACATTTAGCTTTAACTTACCATGGTCTAAATCATACTCTTCAACCATTCCTGTAAAGTTAGCAAATGAACCATTTACAATACGAACCATTTCACCAGTTTCAAAATCAACTTTTGGACGAGGTGGAGCTTTTGTCTCCATCTTATCAAGAATTACTTTAATATCTGCATCACTAAGTGCAGTAGGTGTTTTTTGTTCACCAATAAATCTAGATACTTTTGGTAAAGATTGAATTTTATGCCATAGACTTGTATCTAAGTCTATATGTGCAAAAGCATAACCAGAGTAGAGTGTTCTCTCTGTTATTTTCTTTTTACCATCTTTTACTTCAATTACCTCTTCAGTTGGAACAACTATACTTTCAACTTTTTCTTCTATACCATAATCTACGATAAGTTGTTCAATTGCTCTTTTAACTGCTTGTTCTGAACCTGCATATGTTTGAATTGCATACCATTGAAAAGCCATCTATTATCCTATAAAACTGATGATACAATTGATGACATTAATAAGTCAACCAATGCTAAAAATATTGATATTACAGTTACTACTAATATAACTGCTAAAAATGCTTGTCTTATTTGTACTTTAGTTGGAAATATAACTTTATGTATCTCTGCTTTCGCGTTCGTAATAAATGTTGAAATTTTTCCCATATTTTGTTACCTTTTTTGTGGCAGGCCAAGAGGGACTCGAACCCACGGCACCTGGTTTTGGAGACCAGTGCTCTACCAACTGAGCTATTGGCCTAAAATGAGACTAAAAGTAGTCTCGATTAAAGGACAAAACTGTAATTACAGTTTCATCTCTTTATGAACAGTATGAACTTTACACCACTTACAGTATTTCTTAAGTGACAGTTTACCTGTTGTAGTTTTTTTATTTTTATTAGTGTGATAGTTTCTTCTTGTACACTTTTCACAACCTAAATGAACTGTTTCTCTCATAATATCTCCTATTATAAATATGTAAGAGGCAAGCCTCTCACAATAGTATTACTAAGCGATGATCTTAGAAACAACACCAGCACCAACAGTTCTACCACCTTCACGGATAGCAAACTTAGTACCTTCTTCAAGTGCAACTGGTGCGATAAGCTCAACATTAATTTTAACATTGTCTCCTGGCATAACCATCTCTGTACCATCTTGAAGTTTAACTGAACCAGTTACATCTGTTGTACGAACATAGAACTGAGGTCTATAGTTATCAAAGAATGGAGTATGTCTACCACCCTCTTCTTTAGTTAGTACATAAATCTCAGCTTCAAATTGAGTATGAGGAGTAATTGAACCTGGCTTACAAAGAACCATACCTCTTTGTACTGAATCTTTATCGATACCTCTGATAAGAACACCACAGTTGTCACCAGCAAGACCACACTCCATCTCTTTACGGAACATTTCAACACCAGTTACAGTTGTTTTCATTGTATCTTTGATACCAACGATTTCAACATCATTACCAACACATACTTGACCTTGATCAACTTTACCAGTTACAACAGTACCACGACCTTGAATAGTAAAGATATCTTCAATAGCCATTAAGAAATCTTTTTCAGTTTCTCTTTTTGGCTCTGGAATATAAGCATCAACTTCATCCATAAGTGTATAGATTTTTTCTGACCACTCACCAGCTGTACCAGATTTAGCTTCTTCTAGTGCTTGGAATGCAGAACCTGCAACGATTGGTGTATCGTCACCTGGGAAATCATACTCTTCAAGAAGCTCACGAACTTCCATCTCTACAAGCTCTAACATCTCTTCTTTATCTTCATCATCAAGTTGATCTTCTTTATTTAAGAATACAACTATATATGGAACACCAACTTGTTTAGAAAGAAGGATATGCTCTCTAGTTTGAGCCATTGGTCCATCAGTTGCAGCGATAACAAGGATAGCACCATCCATTTGAGCAGCACCAGTAATCATATTTTTAACATAGTCAGCGTGACCTGGACAGTCAACATGAGCATAGTGTCTAGTATCAGTTTCATACTCTACATGAGAAGTAGCAATTGTAATTCCTCTTTCTCTCTCTTCTGGAGCATTATCAATTTGATCATAATCCATTGTTGCTTGACCATTTTTAAGTCCCAAACACATAGTGATTGCTGCTGTAAGTGTAGTTTTACCGTGGTCAACGTGACCGATAGTACCGATGTTTACATGCGGTTTAGTTCGTTCGAATTTTTCTTTAGCCATGCTTTTCTCCTAGCTTAAAATGTTTTAAAGGCAGTATTATACCTAAGTTTTCTTAACTGTAATACCACTATATGGACAGAACTATTACACAACTGTAATACTTTTGTCCATATTTAGGTAATATTTTACCCAAATCAGGGTGGAGCCCATAGTGAGACTTGAACTCACGACCTCTTCCTTACCAAGGAAGTGCTCTACCCCTGAGCCATATGGGCTTAGTTTTTAATTATTATAATTTATCATTGTTAATGCAATATACGGGATTTGATGTATGTGAAGTCTTGTGTTAAGTAATAATTCACACAGCTCCCAGTTTATGGAGCGGGCGAAGGGATTCGAACCCTCGACAGCCTGCTTGGAAGGCAGGAACTCTAGCCACTGAGTTACGCCCGCAACTCTATTTTTGACTTAACTAATTAATGGTGGTGAGTGAAGGATTCGAACCTTCGAAGACATAGTCAGCAGATTTACAGTCTGCCCTCGTTGGCCACTTGAGTAACTCACCACTTAATTGTTTGTCATATTACTGGTCAAACACTGATAATTATATTTTAATGGAGCTGATGAAGGGACTCGAACCCCCGACCTGCTGATTACAAATCAGCTGCTCTAGCCAGCTGAGCTACATCAGCACCATCCATTTCCTAACCGTTTGGTTGAAATGTGACGGAATTATAGACAAATTATTTTTAAATGTCAAGGGTTTTAGTAAAAAAGATTAAAATTCTTTTATTTTAGTGAAAATTATACTTTATAAGCTAACTTTACAAAAAAGAATAATAGCATTAAAATAGAGCTATAAGATAGAAAAGACGCTATTTAAGGAAATGAAAATGAAAATACTCTTAGCACCTAGTGAGACAAAAAAAGATGGAGGATTTAACTCTTTTGATCCATCTTCTTTACTTTTTAAAGAGTTAATGCCTAGTCGTATGAAGTTACTACACGCTTACACAAATGTTTTACAACAAGGAGACATCAAAAAGCTCTCTAAGATGTTTGGGCTTAAAAAAGAGGCTGATATATTGTTACATAAACAAGACATTATTCACTCTCTTACTATGAAAGCTGTTGAACGCTACACGGGAGTGGCTTTTAAGTATTTGGGATATGAGGAGTTAAATGATTCTGCTAAAAATTATGTAGATAATAGCGTAATAATTTTTTCAAATCTATTTGGTATTATTCGTGCCGATGATTTAATTCCAGAGTATAAACTAAAACAAGGTGAGTTAGTAGATGACATTCGTGTAGAAAAATTTTACCGTGAAGATTTAGAGGAGTTAATGCACGAGTACTTAAAAGATGAGCAAATACTAGATCTTCGAGCAGGTTTCTACAACAAATTTTACAAACCTAACAAAGAGTATACAACTCTAAAGTTTATTAAAGATGGCAAAGTAGTAAGCCACTGGGCAAAAGCATACAGAGGCATAGTACTAAGAGAGTTAGCCAAAAATGAAGTTAAAAGCCTAGAAGAGTTTATGAAACTTGAAATTGAAAACCTTCAAATAAAAGAGATTATTCAAAAAGGCAAACATACCGAAATAGTTTATGATATATTTAATAGTTAAGGTATAATTCTTTTATTATAGCTATTTTAGGAAATAAATCTTCATAAAAAATTGTCTTATTTTTTCAGGGCATTATCGATGCTTTAAAGGTCAAAGCAAACAGTATGGATGTGCCGTACCAATCTTTGATAAAAATGCTTTTACAAGAGGGGCTTTTAAGTAAGAGGGTTTAGTGGTGGGTTAGAAACCCACCCTACAAGAGAAATTAAACTTTTGCGGTCGAAAGATTCGACTACAAAATTTACTAAAAAATACTAAATAGTTCAAAGAGGTATTTATAAAACCTGAGAACTAGAAAGTGCGTAACAATAGATTTGACAAAATCCTAAAAAGTAGCTAATATAGTACTAATTTAAGTACTTAAAAGGATATTTATTATGACTCAGATTTTATCGAACTACTCTGCTAGTATCTCGGAGCTTAAAAAAAGTCCCTCTTCTCTCATAGAGGAAGCAGGAGGGGAAGCTGTGGCGATACTCAACCACAACAAGCCTAGTGCTTATTTAGTACCTAGTGCATTGTATGAGAAGATGATGGACATTATAGATGACTATTATTTGGCTCAACAAGTCAGAGAGAGACTTGACTATGATGAAGATGATAGTATAAAGGTAGAGTTAGATTAGCTACTCACTTAAGTTTAAAATCTAAGCTTTAAAATAGAGGATAACCCAAATGAAAATTTTTGCTTTACAATCACTTGTTGGAGGTTTTTTAGATGAAGATCTAAAACATTTCAATAAAGTTTTTGATGATTGGTGTGTGCAGTTTGAGAGTATGGAAGATGCACAGCTTATACTAGATAGCCTTAAAAAAAATGAGCAGATCAAAATTGTTGAGATTACACCTTTGAGTTATCCGAAATACTTTTTCTCAAAACTACAAGGTATCATACACACAACACGAGAGTATAATGGGAAAATCATCTGTATCATTGAGCCACAAATGGGTATGAGCTTTCGCATTGCTATATGTGACATACAGACTAAAAATGTAAGAGTACTTACTAGTCGTTATAAGAGTGCATTAAGTGTCGAAGGGGCATTTGCAAATTTGTCTTTTGACTTATAAAAATATCAATATACATAAGGAAACTTCATTTGAACTGTATCTTATTACCCAAAAATGCTACAAGTATTAGCGATAAACAGCAAGTTACTCACATAAAAGAGGTACTAAAATCTAATGTAGGTGATAGTTTAACTATTGGAGAGATTGGTGGCAATATAGGTAAGGCTACTATTGCCAAAATCAATACCCATGAAGTACTTCTTGAGAGTATTATACTAGATAAAAAACCACCAGCTAAACTTGACTTAACCATTATTCTTGCTCTACCTCGTCCAAAAGTGTTGCGTAGATTGATTATGGATATGACAACTATAGGTGTAAATAGACTTATTATTGTCAATAGTTACCGATCTGAAAAAAGTTACTGGCAAAGCCCTCTACTAGAGCGTATAGATGAGTTTATTTTTGAAGGGTTACAACAAGCCATAGATACAGTACCACTAGAGGTTGAGTTTCAAAAACGCTTTAAGCCATTTGTGGAAGATGAGTTTCAAGCTTTATTGGAGAGGTATGAAGAGCAAGCTGATGCAGTGATTGCCCATCCTTATGCTTCACAATCTTGGAGAGCATACCTTAATGGTCTAAAGTGTAAAAATAGCCATAAAAATGTCATGCCAAAGATACTATGTATTGGAGCAGAAGGTGGTTGGATAGACTACGAGGTTGACCTACTTTGTAAACACGGTTGTACCTCTGTTAGTTTAGGAGTAAGAATCTTACGAACAGAAACCGTAGTTAATGTGTTACTCGGCTCTTGGTTAGATGTATGATAGTAAATAACAATATAACTACTCCTTAGATGTCAAATCTTAAAATCTAATGATAATAAGATTTAACTCTCTATACCTTTAAAAGTAGCTATATACTTAACAATACTCTCGATATAGTCTTTATCTAATACTACACCTTTAGCGTACTCTTTTACTCTTTCAGCAGGAGCTCCTAGATTAAATACCATAAGAGGCATATCCATCATCATCATCTCTTGGGTTGTGTAAGAGAATGTCTCTGGGCATATTGATGGGATTAAAAATATGTCTATATTATGCTCTTTTACTAAATTTGGTAACTCTTCTCTTTGGTATCGTCCTGTCAACTTAAAGTGTTTACTGTCAATGTATTCAGATATTTCACCTATTAGAACTATATCTATATTTAATTCTCTCTCTTCTATGATTTTTACTAGTGACTTTAGTACTCCTGCACCTTTGGCTTGATTTATTGCACCTAGTACACCTATGGTTACTCTATCTCTACTCACTTTTGGCTCTATTACTACTTTTTGAAGAGGAGCTACAGTATGAGGTTTTACTACTAATTTCTCTTCATCAAGATTTGGGTATGCTTTTAGTACTATATTTTTTGATGAGCTAGAGAAGCAAATTATTTGAGTAGAGGCTTTAAGAAGTTCTGACCAACTCTCTCTCCATACTCCTACATCTGCATTTTCATTACCAAATGTTTTCCACTCTAAGTCGTTACTTTTCATACAAGCTTTACATCTCTCTAGTGAAGGAACTTCACAAAATTCTACCTCTTCATTTAGTAGAGTAAAGTTAGGACAAACTGGATAGTAGTCATGTATTGGAACTACTAGTCTACTATGGTGTATATCTTGAAATGTTCTTATCATAGTTAGTAGTCTTTGGGTATCTCTAAAAGAGACAAGAGAGTTTACAAATATCTCTGCTATAGTTAACTCTTCTAAAAGTCTCTCTACACCATCTAAGTTTTCAATAGCAAATTCAAAATTGTAAGTTTGATAGTAAAAATATAGATTATAACTATTTGAATAAAAATCATAAGTAATATAGAGTACTTTTTTATTTTGTTCTCTATACTTTTCTATAAGCTCTTTACCGTATAAGTTAGCACCACCACCTAATGCATGGTCTATGATGACATGCATTCCACCTTTTTTTGAAGATGCTGTAACTACAAGCATTTTACGCAAATTATGGTGTGGGTCTGCTTTTACATACTCACCTACATCTCTATCGTAATTTGGGTATCTATTGAGTAGTTTTAGTGCATTTTGTTGCATAAGTTTTAATTTATCTGCTGATGAGAATGAACCACCGTGTTTATGGTATACAAATAAGTTTGGAACCATAAGGTTTCGGTAGTTGTGTTTGATGGCTCGTTGACACCAATCATTCTCTTCACCATAACCTTTGCCAAATGCTTCTTCATCAAAAAAGCCTATGGTTTTTGCTAAATTGTAGTTTACTCCCATACAGAAACCAACACCTGTAGGTACTTCCTCATAGAAGTTAACAGGATTTATAGACCTAAATGCTCTATCTAACTTCTCTACACTTAAACCCTCAAATATGGCATTGTCTTCTACAAAATTTGGAAAACTTGCAATCTGTCCAGAGTTGGTAAATGGTGTTGTCGATGCAACATTTTCCATGTTTACAATAGGGTACATTAACCTCTCTAACCAAAAGGCAGGTAGTTCAGTATCGGTGTTTAATATGACAAAATGGTTATTGGCATGACCGTAAGCTTCATTAACACTCTTTACAAAACCTTTATTAGTTTGGTTGTCAATAAATAGTGCTGTATCGTGTGCTTTTAATCTATGCTCTAAGTAAGGTTTTACTCTCTCATCTGGACTAGCATCATTCACTACTATGAGTCTATATAAGGAAGTTGTATGCTTCTCTAGGCTATCAAATAGTGCTTCTAGGTACTCATAGCCATTATATACAGGTATGATTATATCTACTGTTATATCACCTAAGTCATAGTCACTCTGTTTAAAACTCTTAAAGTACTCTGTTGGTTTTATCTCTATTAGTTTTGCTGTTTTATCTAAGTTATTACTACTTTTTTCTCTTATTTTTTGTAATAAATAGCGTATTTCACCTCGTTTAGCATAGAAAATAACTTTCTTCCAAACGGCAGGATTTTTAGCTGTTTTTGCTACTTGAAGAGCTTTTTTAGGTAGTGAAATCATTTTACTAGGAATATACTTTTTTACTCTACTCTTTAAACGCAAAGACTCTGAGAGTTTTTCAAAGTGTTCAACAAGATCTTTAAGTGTATTAATGTAAGTATGTAACTCTTCTATTTTAGAATTTTGCTCTAAAAAAATATCTTTTCCATGATACTGTTGAGATAAAACTAGAGAGGCAAGTTCATCTAATGTAGCCTTATCTAACTCTGAGTAGTCTGAGTTACTAGGGACTATTTTTTTATTTTTAACATGACAAATAATACCAAAGAAACGCTCTAAGGCATGTGCTATGGTATTGTCTTTTTGCCCTCTCTCCTCTTCAAACTCAATCTCTCCAGATTCATACAATTTTAGTACTATCTCCAAAAGATCTGCTCTAGTCCAAAACATAGTACCACCAGCAAATAGGTAATCATCTTGAAATACAAAACCTGCCATATCTACCAATTTATCTATTTTAGTAGTGTTACCATAGTTGTATCGTTGTGAGTCTAAAATGGTGTTTTTACCAGTAATTTGACCTATGTTTTCATCTTTCTCAAAAAGTTCTATGGTATTTTCCACTACTCTATTTGAACCTATAAGATCAAAGTAGAGTAACTTTCGCCAAACACTACCTAGTGGGCTATTGGCTGTTTTTTTAGAGTGTAGTTTACAGATATACTTATAGTTTTGTAAACCAATTAAACTCATGACTTGTAAAAAAGGTAAAACATCTCTACCACGATTTCCTGTTTTATATAGATGTACAGATGGTTGATCTTTAAAAACATCTATTATCTCTTCATCTTCTACACTATATGGTACAGTTATAAATAGATCATAGCCTATAGTTAACTCTTTTAAGTAACTCTGTATCTCTTGCCATAAATCTGGGTAAAATAGATGAAGTACAATAGCTACTTTATCTTGTGAAGGAGTAATAGTTTTAGGAGTACAAGTACTAATAGTACCTTTAATATAATGGAGTTCCTGCATCGTATTATTCAAAAATTAACCTTTTATATTTATATGTTTTTCTGCTATGCTAAAGTTCTCTTTATCATGAGTTAGATTTGGGTTATAATAGGGATCACCTTTAGTAAGTATTGCATTATGTCTTTTAGAGAGTGCATCTTTCTCTTTTTGAAATCTTGCAATCTTTTCAGGTGTTGTCTCATACCCCCTAGAGATTGATTCATGATGATACATTTGAGCAAATGGTGTAAATATGTTTAAGTAACCTTTCTCTAAGACTCTTAAACAGAAATCTACATCATTATAGGCTACTTTAAATTTAACTTCATCCATTCCGTTAACCTCATCGTAAATACTCTTTTTTATCATCAAACAAGCCGCTGTTACAGCTGAGAGATTTTGAACTACACTTAAACGGTTGAAGTACCCTGCACTCTCTCTTTGAGAAAGTTTATGAGAGTGTCCTGCATAACCACCTAAACCAATAATAATACCTGCGTGTTGTATGGTATCATCAGGGTAGAAAAGTTTTGCACCTACACACCCTACATCTTCTCTTTGAGATAACTCTAACATAGATTCCATCCACTCAGGAGTAATAACCTCTATATCATTATTTAAAAGTAGAACATGCTCACCCTTAGCATAAGTTTTAATAGCATAATTATTTATGTCAGCATAGTTAAACTCTACATTGTACTCATGAAATGAGACTCTAGTATCTTTCTTTTCTAACTCTGCCATCATTTTAAATGTCTCTGGTTCTTCTGAGTTATTGCTTATGCCTATAATCTCATAGTTTTTATATGTTGATTTTTCTAAAATAGAGTTAATACTCATATCTAAAAGTTCTGGTTTATCTTTAAATGGGATAATAATACTTACAAGAGGATTACCCTTAATATTGTACTTGACCCTAAAGTAGTGGTGCATATTGCCATGCTCTACAGTAGCATCTATACCCCTTCTTTTAATTGCCTCTTCAACTACTCTTTTACCTCTCTCTATAGCTTCAGGTTTCGCTTCACTATTTGCACTTGTTGAAGTCTCTAACATTCTCCAATGATAGAGTACCTTTTGTATATGGTAAATTTTTGATGTCTTCTCGGTAAGTCTTAAAAATAGATCATAATCTTGTGAACCATCAAACTCAGAGTTAAAATAACCTGCTTTTTTAAGTAACTCTTTTTTAAAGCATGTAAAGTGTGTAATATAGTTATGTGATAGAAGTAAATCTGGAGAATAGTCTGGTTTAAAGTGAGGGTTAGTATGTTTACCATCTGTGGTTATAAAGTCTTCATCACTATATATAAACTCTGCATTTTGCTCATTAATGACTTTTACCATCTCATAGAGTGCATCTGGAGTTATCTCATCATCATTATCCATAAGTGCAATGTACTCACCACTAGCTAACTCTAAAGCTGCATTTGTTGCACCAGAGATATTTAGATTTTTTTCTAAAAAAGTAACTTTTATCTTTGGGTTATTAAGACTTTTTAAGTACTCAACAGTAGCCTTACTTGGGCTTTTATCGTCAGCTATACAAAGTTCCCAATTTTCATACCACTGAGCCTCTATAGAGTTTATGGCAAGAGTTAACCACTTAGGGTCAACATCGTATACAGGCATTACTATTGAGATGAGTGGTTTTTGTTTAAAGTTAGATAACTCATCTTCTACTAAAGCTGTAAGCTCTGGTACCATATAGCCATATAGCTTATTTGAAGATGAAGGTTTTTCTAAAGTACTATTTTCTTTTTTTGAAGGTATAAGTTTTCTAATAACCCTTTTAGCAAACTGTTTAACTCTGTTTTTTATATATAGAGTCTCAACAATTGCCATCCACTCTTCTATTTGTCCATCTCTATGTTCTACAATATTTCTAGCATGTGCCAAATCTTCACCTATGGCATGTATTTTAGTAGATAACTCTTGAATGTGTTCCTCTTTCCCTTCTACTTGTAGAGCTAAGTGTTCTATGAGAGAGTTCTCCTTAAGATAACTCTTTTTTTGAAAATAAAACCCATCTTTCATAGCATAGTTATCTACAAAATGTCTCTCCATTTTGTGGTATAAAAATATATCATTTGCAAAATCATTTTTAAAATTTCTATGATGTGTAGATAGCATCTCTAAAGTTCTATGGACTATATAGTCTATGGGTATATTTAAACTATATGCCCACTCATAGTCTATAAAATAGATTTTATCATCTTTATAAATGATATTTGAGAAGATAAGATCTATACTACTAATACCATCGAAACATAAATCACCATCAAAAATAGAGTAGTCAAGCTCTCCAAAGATACTCTTAAACTCATCTGTAACCATAGTTTTACTATTGAACTCTGTTACTTTAAAACCTGTTTTTAAAAGCTCGATATACTCTTGAAGAAGTTTCTCTACACTAGTTTTACCTGATACAAGAGCCAATTCAAACTTTTTCTCAAAGCTAATACCTTCTATAAACTCAAATGTTAAACTATTCTCATCTTCATCTATGATTTTTGCAAACTCTATGTTTGAATTGAGAGTTGATTTACTTAACTTCTCATAACTCTCTTTCATTCTTTTTAAATGAGGGATTGCACTTCTATTAAGAGCCTCTTTTTTAACATACTTTTGACCATTTTCTTCATAAATAACTGTTTTTAGTTGAAACTCTTTAGCTCTTTCACTATTGTTTTTAACATATAATATTTTCATCTATTCCCCACATATTACTAAAAAAGAGTTTGCAAAAAACTCGTACTGACCATTCTCAATAATGCCTTTAAATGCCTCTGCTTCACTAAATAATTCATACTTCTCATAGTCAAAATTTGGAGCTGGTGAGAGTTGCGTTGATGAACTTGGTAACCAATCTGAAGAGTATATCTCCATAGGCATTTTATAGTCAGGGTGAGGGTAGTAGAAGTCTTGTTCTGGGTAGCCACTATCTTTTAAAAGATTCTCTAACTCTTTTTTACCAAAGGTACGCACTGTATCGTTACCAATATAACCTGTAATACCATCAAATACTTTTGATGTATGATCCTCTTTAGCCCCTGCAAAATACTTTAATCCATAGCGATTTTCTATGGCAATAATTAACTTACCATCAGGCTTAAGATACTTCTTTATCTGCTTTAAAAAGTCTTTGTATGGCTCATCTGTTTTTGTAAATGAACCTGCATACTCAAGTACCCCATTAAGAGTAATATAGTCAAACTTCTCTTTAAACTCAATATCATTTAAATTTGCAACAAATATTTCAAGATTATCATACTCTTTATGTCTCTCAAAATTAATAGTTGCTCTTCTTTTAGATAACTCAACAACCTTTACCTCTTTTAGGCTACTACATAAAGCTCCTGTAATTGCTCCACAGCCACCACCTATCTCAAGGCAAGATGCATCTTTTTTAAAAGGGTACCAGTTTATGATATTTTGACGAATAGGCGATAAGTGGTAGAGTATAGGCCATCTGCTATCGTTTGCCAATATATCACTATAGTCACTTGTACTCTTTACTATTTCAAGTAGTTCATCTTCTATATCACCATCACTATAGAAGTCAGCTCCTGTATAAAAATCTAAGTTTAGTTTTGCACTCATTATTATTCTTCTTTTATTAAATATTGTATGTATTATATCTATAATTGAATGAGGAGTTGGTTATTTATAAAACTGAAATGTAGGAAACTCTTTTGGTACTTCAAAGAGTATAGGATAATACTTTTTATCCTTATGTTCACGATAACTCTTTTCATAATAAAAAGTTTTTCTATAGTGTACATTTTTACCATAAATAAACTTTAAAACCATGGCAATATCACCTCTTGCATAGTAGTAGTTTGGTTTTTTATGTTTATGTATAGACTCATAGTATTTTAGTTTTTCACCTATAGTATATATCTCTTTTTTGCTTAAATTAAAACCTACTTTATCTTGACTAAAAGAGTTTTTAATAGAGATAATATTTTTATAGTAGTTATGCCAACTAGATACATGTTTAGAGTAGTAGAAAGTAGCTATGAGTGTAGTGGCTATAACTATATGGAGTAAATATATTTTTCTTATTTTTAAAATAGTATAAATATAAAAGACAAATACAGGGAGTATTAAAAAAAGTAGTGAGCTATAATAAAACCTATGTACTACTGTTGTATAGGTTAAAAGACTAGCTATACCACCTGTTACTTTGGTTAATGGAATGGCTATAAAAAGAGAGGTTATAAGTAAAAAAATTACCATACGAGTATGAACTATAGATCTATAGCCTCTAATATATCTATAGAGTATAGTTATGAGTAAAATAGCCAATAGTGCCAATACTAACACCATAAGTTCATTTATACTAGAACCATATCTATCGTAGTGAAAGTAAAGCATACTCCCTCTAGCCTCTATCTCTTTGATTAACTCTGGCATTTTATCAAAAGATAGATAGTTAAAAATAGGTGGTACTCTATAGGATGATGTTTTAAGATATACAATAAATTGAGATGCTACAATAAGTAGACCAATAAAAAGTGGTATAGCATAGTAGATATATCTTTTACATATTTTAAAAATCATATCTATATACACTAACATTAATACACTCATATATAGTAAATAATAGATATACTCCATAGCATGAATTTTTAATATAACATAAGAGAAAAAAGCAATTAATAGTAGTTGCAGAAATTTTACCGTTTTGGTTTTATTTTCCAATATAAAAGAGATTGAGAGTGCCATAGTAAGTAGTGCTAAAGGTAGTGTTATTTGATAATTAACAGAGTACCACAATATCCATACTTGATGGTAATAGCCTGAAAAAGTTGAAAATATGCTAAACCAAATAAGTGTAGCCCAATAAGCTAAAATATTTATCTCTATAGTTAAAATATCTATAAAGATATTCCTTATAACAACTTTTGAAGTATAAAAAATAGCAAAAAAGATAGCAATAACTTGTGTATAGTGTATGATATATGCTTTTAAAAGTATTTGACTTTTAGAGATATGAAATAGTGAAAATATATTTTCCCAACTATAATGCCATGCTACTCGTGCTGAATCTAAAGGAGTAGTAATATCTTGATTATACATCCACTCTAAATGAGTATATACATCATAGGGGTAGATTAAAAATGGGTTTGTAAAAAAAATCCCTACTACTGTTAAAAACAGTAGTAGATAAAAAGAGTATCTTTCATTAAATATAAAAGATTTAAATTTCAACATTTACTTTACTATCCAAGTCAAAAAAACCAACCATTTGAGTAGAACCAATTACTTCAAATAGAACAGCATCATATATGCGACTGTAGACCTCTACACCTGTTTCGTTTATATTTACACAACCCAAGGAGAGAGCATACTTTCCTAGTTGTAGGTTTGCTTTTTGTGAGAACTTAACAGTTACTATCTGCCCTGCTTCAAATGTACCAGTAAGATAATGTTTCATAAGCGTATTTGTTCCTGTTATCTCTAAACCTTTTGCATCTTTAAGAGTAAAGGCAAATATAGGATTGTCAATCTTTTCACTAAATTTAACTTTAATAACAATTTCAAATTCACTATTGTAGTCTAGTATAGCAGATGGTTTTTTATTTTTATCTAAAATTCCATAGTCAATGATAGTAGCTTTACCATTACCGTACATATCTAACTCTTGATGTTTTTCAAAAGACTCTTTAAGTAGTTTTGTCTCATTTAACTCTACCTTAGAGTTTTGTTCTTTTGGTTTATCATCTTCATAAAAATCACCAGAGAGTACTTTTTTAAATGCATCTACAGAAGCTTTAGAGCTTCCATCAAAGACTTTTCTACCTCCATCTATGACAATACCTCTATTGCAGTATCTTATGACTGTATCTAAGGCGTGGGTTACAAACAGTATGGTTCTACCTTGTTCTTGAAAGTCTTGAAACTTCTTAAAACACTTCATCTGAAATGCCATATCTCCAACACTTAGTGCTTCATCGACTATGAGTATGTCTGGTTCTACATTTATGGAGACAGAGAAGGCTAATCTTGCAAACATACCAGAGCTATACATCTTTACTGGTTGGTGAATAAACTCTCCAATATCTGCAAACTCTAAGATGGCATCTATCTTAGGATCCATCTCCTCTTTTGAGAAACCCATCAGTGTACCATTTAAGTAGATATTTTCAAGCCCTGTCATGTCTGGATTAAAACCAGCTCCTAGTTCAAGCAGGGAAGATATACTTCCTATAGTATTAATACCACCAGAAGTAGGAGTTAGTACCCCTGTTATCATCTTAAGAAGAGTAGACTTACCTGCTCCATTTTTTCCTATGATTCCTACTGTTTCACCTTTTTTAATGTTAAAGCTAACACTATCCATGGCATAAAAATCTTTATGATACGATTTTCTAAGAGGATTTAAAGCCTCTTTTAGTCTATCTTGAGGTTTATTATAGAGATGGTATATTTTTGTTAAACCATCTACTGTTATTACTGTATTATCCATTATAGTACATCCGAAAAGTGTGGTCTTAGTTTTTTAAATGTCAATCCACCAATAGCAAATATTGATAGAGTTACTATCCAAAAATATATTGTCATATCCATATTTTCCCAAAACCATTTATGGTATATCATACTATTTCTATAGCCTTCTATGATGTAAACCATAGGGTTTAACTCTATTATCCAGTGGTATCTCTCTGGTACCATACTCATATTCCAAAAGATTGGAGTTAACCAAAAACCAAACTGTATTACCATAGCAACTAGTTGACCTATATCTTTAAAGAAGACTACAACAGAAGAGGTTATCCACGAGAAGCCTAGAAGTAGCACAACTGTAGCAAAGAGGTAGTAGAGAGTCTGTAACCAATACCATTCAGGACTATACCCATAGTAGATAAACATTCCAAACATAAAAAGTATGAAGAACAGATGAATAGCCAAAGCAGATAGTAGAGAGATAATAGGTAAAAGAGATACCCTAAAGACAACTTTTTTTACTAAAAATGAGTTTGCTACTATACTATTAGTTCCTGTAGACATGCCCTCAGCAAAGAAAAACCAAGGAAACATTCCAGCAACTAGCCATAGAATAAAAGGGAAATTATCAACAGGCTGTGACTTAAAACCTACTTGAAATACAAACCAAAATATGAGTATGGTCGCTGTAGGTTGAATGAATGCCCATGCAACACCTAGCATATTACCAAGATAACGCTGTTTAAAGTCATTTTTTGTCAGTGACCACAAGAGAGTTCTATTTTGCAAAATAGCTTTTAAAAAATCTATCAACTATATCCTTTTTAATCTTTATTAGTATTTGAAATTTAAAAATACAATTATGCCATAATAGTACTTTTAAAGCTAAACTTTAACTCTATGTACTATTTATTTATAACTCTATATAAAATTTTTGTCATCTCAATATGACCTTTATCATTAAAATGTACAATATCTTTAAAGTACTCTCTTTGATTTAATTTTGGCTTTAAATAAGTTACATTATTCTCTTTACAAATGGTTTTTACGATAGCTTCTAATTTTTTTACTTTTTCACCATTTAAACCCAATCTTTTAAAATCCTCTTCATAATGAGGAGTTGCATAGATAATAACCTGTTTTGAGATACTCTTTGCAAGAGTTATAAGCTTTTTAAGTTCTTGCAAATATAATGCTAATGCTTCTGCTGGCATAATAAAAAAATCTGGTAAACTAGGATAGTTATAAAAATCATTATTTGGAGTTATAGTAGGATTAAAGTGATTAGGGAAATCTTGAAAAATATTACTATTTTTCAAGATACCTACTCTGTAATCAACACTATTATTTACATCTAACCTATGCTGTGTGGGGGCTTTAGCATGAGCTGGATTTACATTATAAATAATAGTATCTAAAGGCATATTTTTACTCTTTAAATAGTTTAAAACATAAATACTATCTACTACTCTAGCATCTCTAAAAGATGCATTTATAACTCTTTTTTGTAACTTTTTAGCTAATAGAGTTGAAAAAATATCTTTATCTGGATACCTAAAACCATTTGGTTGAGAATCTCCCAAAATTAAAACAGAGTTTTTTTCATACTGTTTATCTAAAAATCTATTCATCAATGAGACTCTATATATTTCAGGAACTTTAGATAAGTTATAGATACGGCTTGAGTTATAATCCTCTATGGGTTTTAATATAGCTATATATATATATAATAATATTAGTATGGTTACTAAAATAAAGCTTTTTGAGTAGTTTCTACTTTTAATATTAAACATCATATCTCTCTTAAAAATTAAAATACAAAAACTCTGTATATGTTCCAAAACTCAATATGTAAATAGATACAATAAAGAGTAAATAGTTAACAAATAGATATAGAGGATTTGTTTTAAATGTTTTTAATAGTTGCGAAGAGTTTTTTACAAAAAGCACTACTATTATAGCTACAGATATATGTAAAAATATAAAACCTGCATCTCTAAAATGGTTAAGTGTATTAGTTATGATATAGATAAATTTATCATCCATAGGCTCTAAAAGTAACTTTTCTATATTTATATATAGATTTTTCAAAATCAATATCTTTTGGTCTATAAAAGAGTCTATTTTTAAATCTTTTACACTAACCATTCCCCCTAAAACCTTAAGAGCCTCAGCCCAATCCTTTGCCCTAAAAAATACCCAAGCGATGTTAATAAAGTTAAAAGTGATAAACCAAGCTAAAACCTTTGGCATACTCATACCA
>Ga0256827_10000139_pt1 | contig 39630 bp, 17 predicted proteins | sample CV84metaG_FD_185977 | JGI IMG/M metagenome (GOLD analysis project Ga0256827, IMG submission 185977) | Hydrothermal vent microbial communities from East Pacific Rise, Pacific Ocean - CV84 | ecosystem: Environmental > Aquatic > Marine > Hydrothermal vents | place: Pacific Ocean: East Pacific Rise... | reverse complement strand
AAGAGGAAAGAGGACGAGGAGAAAGGAGAAGTTACGATAATGATAGAGGCGAACGCAGAAGTTATGGAGGAGGCAGAAGAGAAGGTGATGGAGAACGTAGACCATATAGAGATAGTAAAAGAGAGGAAAGAGGGCGAGGAGAAAGGAAAGAGGAAAGAGGACGAGGAGAGAGGAGAAATTATGATAATGACAGAGGTGAACGCAGAAGTTATGGTGGGGGAAGAAGAGAAGGTGATGGAGAACGTAGACCATATAGAGATAGTAAAAGAGAGGATAGAGGGCGAGGAGAAAGGAAAGAGGAAAGAGGACGAGGAGAGAGGAGAAATTATGATAATGATAGAGGTGAACGTAAAAGTTATGGAGGAGGAAGAAGAGAAGATGATGGAGAACGTAGCCCATATAGAGATAGTAGAAGAGAGGATAGTAGTGAAAGTAGAAGCTATGACAAGGATATAGAAAGGGTAGAAAAGAAAAAATTTAATAGTAAAGATAAGAGAATATCTAAAAATAAGGAATTTTTAAGTAAGGATAAAGTAAAAAGGAAAAGAATTAAAAAGCCTAAAGATAGCTCAGATAACAAATAAATATATAATAGACAATTTTAATATAGATGGCAAAAGGGAAGAATAATATAAAGAAAATAGCCGTATTTACATCAGGGGGAGATGCTCCAGGTATGAATGCTGCAATACGGGCAGTTGTAAGGACTGCATTAAATTATGGCGCAGAGGTTTATGGGGTAATTAGAGGTTATGATGGTTTAATTAATGGGGATTTTATTAAGTTAGATTCTAAATCTGTTGGAGGAATTATTCAAAGAGGAGGAACTATTCTTCAGTCGGCTAGAAGTAAAGAGTTCAGAACAAAAGAAGGTAGACAAAAAGCATATGATAATTTAGTAGCAGAAAGAATAGAGGCTATTATAGCAATTGGTGGAGATGGTACTTTTACTGGTGCTAATATTTTTACCCAAGAATTTGGCATTCCTACAATTGGTGTTCCTGGAACAATTGATAATGATTTGTATGGTTCTGATGCAACTATTGGTTATGATACTGCAATGAATACTGTTGTTGATGCAATTGACAAGATAAAGGATACTGCGGGATCACATAATAGATTGTTTTTTGTTGAAGTAATGGGGCGTGATGCGGGTTTTATTGCTTTAAATACTGGTATTGCTACTGGTGCAGAAGCTATTCTAATTCCAGAGAAAGTGACTTATATTGAGGATTTAGTTATTACATTAAAAAGAAATAAAAGAAAAGGTAAAAGTTCTGCAATTATTATTGTTGCGGAGGGTGATGACTCTGGTGGAGCTTACGAATTAGCCTCCAAAGTAAAAGAGGTTGATAATTCATACTCAACAAGAGTTTCAATTCTTGGACATATGCAAAGAGGAGGTTCGCCAACTCTCGCAGATCGAGTTTTAGCTAGTCAACTGGGCTTTTATGCAGTTGAAGCATTGTTTTTAGGCCATAAAAGTGAAATGGTTGGAATAATTAATGGTAAATTGGCTTATACAAGTATGGAGCTTGCAATTAAACAAAATGCTGATATTAGTACTGAATTGTTAAGATTAGCAAGAATACTTTCTATCTAATTTTTAGAATATTTTTGTTATTTACTTATTTCTAACAATAAGAAGTCTCTAAATACCATACTCATTTGATTATAGTATATTAATTGTTTATTTTATGGAACGACAAACATATTTTGTAGATGTACTTTTGCCATTGCCTTTGGTGAATTCATTTACATATAGAGTTCCTTATAAATTAAATGATGAGATAGAGGTTGGAAAACGTGTTGTAGTACAGTTTGGTAAAAAGAAACAATATTCAGGTATTATTATTAAAATTCATCAAGTAATACCAAATTATTCACAGGTAAAATATATTCTTAATATACTGGATTCGGAGCCTGTTGTAAATGAATATCAGCTTAAGTTTTGGAAATGGCTTGCGGAATATTATATGGCAACAAGGGGTGAGGTGATGAATGCGGCACTTCCTTCTGCAATGAAACTAGCTAGTGAAACAAAATTAATTCTTCATCCAGAGTTTAATGGACAATATGATTTGCTTAATGATAAAGAATTTCTAATTGTTCAAGCTCTTGAACAACAGCCAAACCTTACGCTTACTGAGGTCTCAGAGATTGTTGAATTGGCAAAAATAGTGAATCTAGTAAAGACACTGATTGAGAAAAAATGTGTACTTCCTGAAGAAGAAATTAAAAACAGGTTTAAATCAAAAACAGAATTATTTGTAGAGTTGACAGAGGAGTATAAGGATAATGCTGCTTTAGAAAGAATTTCACAAGAATTAGAGAAAAAGGCATTTAAACAATTAGAACTATTACTCTCTTATTTAAAACTATCCAATTATTTTAGTGGAAATACCATAGAAATAAGTAAAGGCTTTCTCTTAAAAGATAGTGGGATATCATCTTCAATATTAAATTCACTTGTAAGTAAAGGGATTTTAGATATTTATACTAAAAGTCAATCTCGCTTGATTGATTATTCTGCAACAATGAGTGTGAGCGATTTGATTCTATCCAAAAAGCAAGAGCAATCTTATAATAGTTTAAGGGAAAGTTTTAAAGAAAAGAATGTTTGTCTATTTCATGGTGTTACTGGTAGTGGAAAAACAGAGATTTATATAAAATTAATTGAAGAATACATACAAAATGACAAACAGGTACTACTACTTATTCCCGAGATTGCGCTAACCGCTCAAATAATAAATCGACTTAGAAAGTATTTTGGAAAGAAATTAGGATATTACCATAGTCGCTATGGAAATAACGAAAGGGTTGAGGTCTGGAATAGAGTGCTGCAAAATTCTGAGGATAGTTATAAAGTGATTATAGGAGCAAGGTCTTCAGTTTTTTTACCATTTAGTAATTTGGGGTTAATAATAATTGATGAAGAACATGATGCTTCCTATAAGCAGTATGATCCTTCACCAAGATATAATGCTCGTGATGCGGCAATAGTATTAGCAAATATTCATAATGCTAAGTGTTTGCTTGGTTCTGCAACACCTTCTTTGGAGTCATATTATAAGGCAAGAACAAAGAAATATGGTTTCGTAGAACTAAAGGAGCGATATTCAAAAGTTAATTTGCCAAAAATAGAAGTTGTTGACATCTCTGAGGCATATAAAAGAAATGAGATGAAATCTCATTTCTCAAAATATTTGCTTGATAATATACAAATAGCACTTGATAATAAAGAACAAGTGATTCTTTTTCAGAATAGAAGAGGTTTTAGCTTAAGATTGGTTTGTTCAGACTGTCAGTGGTCGCCAGAATGTAATAACTGTGATGTAACATTGACATATCATAAAAAGCAAGGTAGATTAAAGTGCCATTATTGTGGTGCTTCCAAGGATGTTCCTACTATGTGTCCAAACTGTGGAGGTAAAAAACTAAGTATGAAAGGTTTTGGTACAGAGAAAGTTGAAGAGGAAATACCAGTTTTTTTTCCAGGTGTTAATGTTAAAAGAATGGATCTTGATACAACTAGGTCTAAGAATGCCTATTTGCAGATAATTAATGATTTTCAAGATAGAAAGATAGATATTCTTGTTGGTACACAGATGGTTTCAAAGGGTTTAGATTTTGATAATGTTAGTTTAGTTGGTGTATTAAATGCTGATAATATACTGCATTATCCTGATTTTAGATCTTTTGAGAGAGGGTTTCAACAGCTTACGCAGGTTGGAGGTCGTTCAGGTAGAAAGAATAAACAAGGAAAGGTAATTATTCAAACCAATCAACCATATCATGCTGTAATACGTGATGTAATAGATAATGACTATATTAATATGTATAAAAGCCAGATGGAAGAGAGAGCTAACTTCAAATACCCTCCTTTTTATAGGCTTATTCGTATTTCATTAAAGCATAAAGATTATCAGTTGCTCAACGATGGAGCAAATTATTTTGCAGAATTATTAAGACCAAAGTTGGGTTCAAGAGTATTAGGTCCAGAATTTCCTGTAATAAGTCGAGTAAAGAACCTATTTATTAAGAACTTTATCATTAAATTTGAAATAGCAGCATCCCATAAAGCTGTAAAGGATATAATTAATGATGCAATGCTTGAAATGTATAAGAAAAAGAAATATAGATATATTTTTATTTCTCCAGATGTTGACCCTATGTAATCTATTGTAGGTGTGATTTGAATGATTTTTTGCCTTTCTCTAAAATATATCATTATTGTCCGATAAACTTTCAAAATGTAAATCACTGCCCATCAATCTTTACCTCAGTCCTAAAGGAAGGGTTGATTGTCAATGATTTACATCCCTGACTGCCGACAGACTGACTTTAGGAACGAGGCAAAATAAATTATTGACAATTAATCCGATAAGAAGGTACTAATGACTATTAACATCAAAAGCCTTTATAATACAAGAGATTTGCCTCTTTTATTATATTTTAATCGGACACTAATAAAAATATATATAATTCCAAAATAAGCTTGTCAACTCGCTATGTTAAAAGTGATAAATTCATAATATTTTGGATTAAATGAAAAAAAAACAAAGTATTTTGATAATTTCTTGAATTATTTAAAAAAAAATGGTTAATTTTAATCTCTGAAAATACAAGTTTAATAAATGCTCTAGTATTTCATATTTTATATTCTTAATTAAACTTGTTTAAATTATTTAACGGTTGTGAATAAACAAAGAATAGTACAGAATGTAGCTGTAAATAAATCCTTGGCAGAAGTTTTAAAGGATTTCTTCGGTTTTACAAAGTTTAAAGGACAGCAAGAGGAAATTATTGATAGCCTTTTGGGTGGAAATGATGTATTTGTCATAATGCCAACAGGTGGAGGGAAATCTCTTTGCTATCAGTTACCCGCGCTAATATCGGAAGGTACTGCAATTATTATTTCTCCGCTGATTGCTTTAATGAAGAATCAAGTTGATGCATTAAGGAATTTTGGCTCGGTAAAAGGGATAGCACATGTTATGAATTCTTCATTGAATAGGATGGAGATGGAAGAGGTTAAAACAGACCTTATTAGCGGTAAAACGAAGCTCTTATATGTAGCGCCAGAGAGTCTTACTAAAGAAGATAATATAGAGTTTTTTAAGAAATTAAAGATTTCTTTTTTTGCAATTGATGAGGCTCATTGTATTTCTGAATGGGGACATGATTTTAGACCAGAATATAGAAGGTTAAGGCCTATTATAGAAATAATATCTGAAAATGCACCTATTATTGCTTTAACAGCAACGGCTACACCGAAAGTTCAAAGTGATATTCAGAAGAACTTAAAAATGGTAGATTCTAGTCTATTTAAATCTTCTTTCAATAGAGCGAATCTATATTATGAAGTAAGACCTAAGACTAAGAATGTAATAAGAGACTTGATAAAGTTTATTAAAGAGAATGAAGGCAAATCAGGAATTGTTTATTGCTTAAGTAGAAAGAAAGTAGAAGAAGTTGCTGAAACATTACAAGTTAATGGAGTTAAGGCGTTGCCTTATCATGCTGGTTTAGATACAATTACAAGAGTTAATAATCAAGATAGATTCCTTATGGAAGATGTTGATGTAATTGTTGCTACCATTGCTTTCGGAATGGGAATAGATAAGCCAGACGTTAGGTTTGTTGTTCATCATGATATTCCTAAAAGTATTGAATCATATTATCAAGAAACTGGTAGAGCAGGAAGAGATGGAGGAGAAGGAAAGTGTATTACATTCTACTCCTATGATGATATTCAGAAACTTGAGAAGTTTATGAAGGGTAAGCCTGTAGCTGAACAAGAAATTTCAAAACAGCTGCTTAATGAAACAGTTTCATTTGCAGAATCATCAATTTGCAGAAGAAGACAGATATTACATTATTTTGGTGAGATATATGAGCAAGATAATTGTGCTAATTGTGATAACTGTAATCACCCGAAAGAGAAATTTGAAGTTACAGAAGATATCAGAAATGCTTTATTGGCAGTGAAACAAACAAAGCAGTTGTTTAAGGCAAAGCATATGTGTTATGTAATGATTGGTAATGATAATACTGATATTAAGACTGTTAAACATCACTTATTACCTATATTTGGAGTCGGAAAAGACAAAGATGAGAAATATTGGATGGGTATATTCAGGCAATCGCTTATTCAATTATTACTTGATAAAGACATAGAGCAATATGGAATACTTAAACTTACCGATAAAGGTAGAGAATTTATAGAAAATCCATATAAAGTGATTATGGCCAAGGATCATGATTATGAAGAAGCTGATGATGATAGTATAATTGTAAAAAAAGAATCAAAAACTGGTCAAGCTGGAGAAGAAGTTCTTTTCAAGATGCTTAAAGAATTAAGGAAAGAGATTTCGAAGAAGGAGAAATTACCACCATTTGTAATTTTTCAAGATCCATCGTTGGAAGATATGTGTATACAGTTTCCTATATCTATGGAAGAAATGCATCGAATTACTGGCGTTGGAGTAGGTAAAGCTAAGAAATATGGACAACCATTCTTAGATATTATAAAGCAATATGTTGAAGAGCATGATATTGTTAGACCTAATGATATGCTTGTGAAGTCTGTTGCTAAGAAATCTATCTCTAAAGTATTTATTATACAATCTATCGATAGAAAACTATCGTTAGACGATGTTGCAAAATCTAAAGGGCTTACACTTGAGGAGTTAATTGGTGAGATTGAAAAGATTGTTGATTCTGGAACAAAACTAGATATCAATTATTATATTAATGAGAAAGTTGATGAGTATAATATTGAGGATATAATGGAGTATTTTAACGAAGATGCTGAAACAGACTCTGTTGAAGATGCTTTATTAGAGTTAGGTGAAGATGATTATCCTGAAATAGAGATTAGAATGGTCAGAATCAAATACCTTTCAGAAGTTGGTAATTAGAATACATATTAATCATAGTAGAAATTGATAAGGGTAGAGGAAATACATTAATTTCCTCTATCGTTTTTTATATCTTTGCGTTTTTAAAACAAATAATAATATATTAATTATGAATAGAAGTAAAATAGCTTTATTAATTACAGTATTTACCCTTACTGCAATTCAGTTTTCATGTAATACTACAGTAAAAGATAAAAAAGTAGAAGAGTCAAATGTTGAAAGTACAGCGGTTGAAGTTGAAGATGCTCCTGAGGTTAGTGTTAAGACAGTTGAGCCTAAGGTAGGTATGGATGAAATGAGAATTGCTTATGTTAATACTGATACTTTAATGGCTCAGTATAATTACTATATAGATGCGGTTAAGAAGATTGAATCTTATGAAAAACAGTTGAGAAGACAATATGAAAATAAAGCGACAAAACTTAAACAAGATTATGAAACGTATGTAAGTCAAGGAAAGGCAGGAATGCTTACACTTCAACAGCAAAAAGATACAGAAGCTAAACTTCAACAACAACAAAATGATTTAATGCAGATGGAGCAGAATATGACTCAAGAGAGTGGTATTAAGCGACAAGAAATTAGTGGTAAAGTAACACAAGCAATAGTTGACTTTCTTAATGGATACAGAATTGAGAATGGATATACTTTTATTCTACAATATGGCTCTATGAGTGGCCTGCTTTCTGCTGATCCAAGTTATGATATTACAAAAGAAGTAGTTGAAAGACTTAATCGTAAATATGATTTTGATAGAAATCATTAATATTTGATTTTTTATAAATTACTGATAATATGATAAGTAAAGTATATGTATTAGTATCAATATTGTTTTTTGTGACAATAATGTCTTGTTCTGATAATGCAAAAGTGGATAAGGAGACTTCTGTGAGTGCCTTTGAAATATGGAACGACACAATTGTAAAACAGAAATATGAGGATGGTGGCATACAGACTGTGTGGGGCTATAGAAGTGGAGATACAATAATGCATTATGAATGGTCATATTATAAGAATGGAGAACTATGGATGGAAGGACCAATGGATGGTAATCTTCGTCATGGTAAGTGGAAAGCTTATAATGAAGAAGGAACTTTAATTGCCCAAGGTGCATATAGGATGGGGGAAGCAACTGGAATTAAAACTGTTTGGTACGATAATATGACAAAATTCTATGAAGGAGAAATGAAGGATAATAAAAGGGTTGGAGTTTGGCAATTCTTTGATAAAGAAGGGAATATTGTTAAGGAGATTGACTATTCAAAAAAAAGTACTATTACCCACTAATATAAATTATTAACTGTTTACTATTAATAAGTATTTTAATACCGCTTTAGGATTTAACTTACTTTTGTGCTCACTCAATTTGAATAATTTAATACTATAAATATAGAATTATGGCTTATAATTTATTAAAAGGCAAGAGAGGAATTATTTTCGGTGCATTAGATCATGATTCTATTGCATGGAAAGTAGCAGAAAAAGCACATGAAGAAGGTGCTATGTTTACTTTGTCTAATACGCCTTTAGCTTTGCGTTTTGGTGAAATAAACGAATTGGCAGATAAAACAGGCTCACAAATTATAATGGCAGATGCTACTAATGTTAAAGAATTAGAAGAGGTATTGTCAAAATCAATGGAGGTTCTTGGAGGAAAGATTGATTTTATTCTTCATTCCATAGGTATGTCGATGAATGTGCGTAAAGGAAAGAAGTATGATGACCTAAATTATGATTTCTACCATAAAACTATCGACGTATCGGCAATGTCGTTCCATAAAGTTTTGCAAGTAGCAAGAAAACTTGATGCAATTTCTGATTGGGGATCTGTTGTAGCACTTACATATACAGCTGCTCAACGAACTTTGTTCAGATATAATGATATGGCTGATGCAAAAGCTATGTTGGAATCAATAGCTCGTAGTTTTGGATATATTTATGGCCGTGATAAGAAAATTAGAGTAAATACCATTTCTCAGTCGCCAACAATAACTACTGCTGGTAAGGGAGTAAAAGGAATAGATAATCTAATTGATTTTACAGAAAGGATGTCGCCATTGGGAAATGCAAATGCTGAGGAATGTGCAGATTATTGTGTTGTAATGTTTTCTGATTTAACAAAAAAAGTTACCATGCAGAACCTTTTCCATGATGGAGGATTCTCAAGTATGGGAATGAGTTATAAAGCAATGAAAATGTATAATAAAAGTATAGAGCAAGCAATGGCTGATGGTGAATTTAATTATGACGATTAGCCATCTGAAATAGGAAGTTTACTCTAGGATTTTTATTTTCATCATAGAAATAAAACGCCATAAATTCACAAGTCTGGATTTATGGCGTTTTTTTTTGTAACAATTTAGCATAAATATAGGTATAAGGTCTATTAGTCTTTGACTTAATAGTGTACTTAAAGCAAATACTGATATGTTTAAAGTGTGATAATCACTTTTTTACATCTTTGTTAAACTAATTTATGTGTGTTGATAAACAGGATTTTTAAAATATTTTTACTGATTATATTCTTTGCAAGTTCTTCATTTGCACAGAAAGGGTATAAGAATCCTGAAGAATATGCCAAGGCAGCTGATAAGCTTTTTGAAAAAGGAGAATTTCAAAAAGCTTTTGTGTATTACCAAACGCTTAGGAGTAATGATATGGGAGATCCAGATTACAATTTCCGTCTTGGAGTTTGTATGATGTATAGTGAACCTGAAAGGAAAGAAAGACCAATTTATTATTTTGAGATTGCTTTAAAGTTTAATATTGAGGATAATAGAGTATACTATTATCTTGGTAGAGCTTATCATAATAATTATCGCTTTGCAGAGGCAAAGACTTCATATGAACAATATAAAACATTGGCTAGCGGGAGGTTAGTGAAAAGTTTTGATATAGACAGAAGAATACAGGAATGTAGTAATGGTATTGCTCTTCTCTCAAGTATTAATCTATTGTATGTAATTGATAAGCAACTTGTAAAAAGCAAAACATTTTATAAAAGCTATAATATACCAGGTTCTGGGGCAAAAATAGTGGCAATACCACTTGAATTAAGAACAAAGTATGATGATAAGCATAAAGCTCCACCATTTGGTTTATTCTTTCCTAAGGGAAAGATGTTCTATTATGCTAGTTATGGTTCAAGGGGAGTCAATGGTTTAGATATCTATAGATCTCATCGTGAGAATGATGGGACTTGGTCTAAAACAGAAAACCTAGGAACTCAGATAAATACTCCTTATGATGATGCTTATCCATATATTACTCTTGATGGTAAGACATTGTATTTTAGTTCAAAAGGTCATAGTAGTATGGGTGGATATGATGTTTTTAAGTCAACTTTCAATTTGAATTCAGTTAGTTGGAATGACGCAGAAAATCTTAATTTCCCTATTAATACTCCATTTGATGATATTTTTTATGTGCCTGATTCTAATGTAACTCTTGCTCATTTCTCTTCTGATCGTCAGAGTTTAAGCGGAAGAGTATATGTTTATTATGTTGGTATTAGTAAGCAAGAACAAAATCAAGATTTGGCAAAAGTATTTAGAGATGGTGGTGATGCTACTAATATTACTAAGTTATTGAAAGATATTGCTGAATTGAAAACCAATATTAATGTAGAAGAATACAAAAGAAAAGAAAAGAAGATCAAAGCTAATGCTGATAATATAATTGCTGTAAATGATAGCAATAAAGTTAAAAGATATATTACTAAGAGATCTGATTTAAGAGATGATGAGAATTTTGATGATATTGTGAAAGAAGGCTATAATACTTATAAGCGATTACAATATAAAACTACTAAACTGCGAAGACAAAGAACTACAATTGGTAAGATTGCTGCACAAAATGATAAATTAGTTGAAGAATATACAGCAAAAGGAGATGAGAAATCATTGGCAATGGCTAAAGAATATGAAGAAGCTGCTAAGATATCTAGAGATATAGGAAAAGAGCTAGGAGAGCAAATTAAAAAAACAGAGAAAATAACAGAGTTAGTTCTGATTCAAGCTGGTGAATTACAAAAACAAGCTGGTTTGCAGCAAAAGGATTCAGTTGAAGAAGTATTTAAAAATATACAAGAGTTAAACTCTGTTGTAGAAGACTTTAAAGAACCTACAAAGGAGATTGTAGATCAGAAATATGCATTAGTACGTGCTGCAAAAGAGAAAGCTACTCTTAAGATGATTGAGAATAGAACTGCAAAAAAGGAATTGGAACAATTGAATGCAGATATTGCTGAATATGAAGAGGCAATGAAAGCTTCTGAAGATGCCGATGAAAAGCAAGAATATGCTGATATGTTAGTGGCAATGAAAGCTGAAGTTAAGCAAAAGACAGATGAGCAAGCTAAGTTACAGTCTAGTTACGATGAATTACAAGCTAATGTAGATAAGGAGTCAGAAAAACTAACAGCTCTTAATGCTTCTTTGGAACAATATTACCAAGTTAGTAAGGCATTGGAGGGAGAGGCTATGAGTGAAGAGTTGTCGAAATCAATTGAGAAAGATATAGAAGAAGTAAAGCAGAAGTCTGAGGAATATATAGTGGCAAATGCACCAAAAGAAGAAATAGTTAATGATACTAATGAAATAGTTGCAGAAAATGCTATTGATAAACAGATAGATGAAATAGATAAAAATATTGAGGGTAATAAGAAAGGCGTAATTGCAGAGCCGAAAAATGATATAATTGCTGCTTCAAAAGCAACTCAGGAGGCTCAGAATAAAGCAAAAGCTGAAGCAGCAATAATTGCTGCAAATAAAATTAAGTCTGATAATCAATCTCAAAATAATAATGAATTATCAAACTCTAATAGTGATGTAATAGATAATGATAATATTACTGTTGCAGAAAATGACAATCTAAATCCTATTGATAGTGCTTCAGTAGATTATAATGAGATGTTAGCTGAGAATAATAATTTAGATTCTATTAGCTATGTAAAAGTAAGTGGAAATAGTGAGATAGAGAATAGTGATGATAATAATGATACTTCAACTATAGCTTTAAATGAAAATAGTAATAATTCAGATAAACAAGAACTTACTGAGGCGCAAGCAGCTGCTGCATTGATTAATAAATCGCATGGAAAGATACCAGAAAAGCAGAAGACTACTAATGAAGTAAGTAATGATAACACAGGTGAATTGGCAGTTAATAATGTTGATTCTAAAATAGAAAACAATAATCAAGAGCAGAATAATACGGAAGAAATAGGCAATGTAAATTCAAATATTCAAGAGAATAAAGTACAGAAAGAATCTAATTCAAATACACCAATAGAATTTGCTAGTGTTGGAAACACCGAAGCTAAGAATCAATCAGGAAATGTAAATAATAACTCTAATATTACTAATACTAGCTCTAAAGCAAGTGATGGAATTAATGTAGGAAATAATGGAGCTAAAGTAGCAGGAGCAGTAGCCGTAACAGAAGGATCATTAAATAATGGTAATTCAAATAAATCAGGCCAAAAGCAAAATGGAGAAACAATATCCATTGATTCTTCATTGGCCTCAGTAGATATGCAAACTTTTACTTCTGATATTAGAGATATCAAAGAAGTAGTCACTGCTAAGAGTAAAGAGATAGCTTTAATGGTAGATGAGAATAATGCTACTATTGCAAAGCTTCAAGTATATGCAATAGAAGAGTTTAAAAAATCAGAAAAAGCAAAAGAAGATATTAAACAATTAGAAGAAAATTCAAATATTGATAATATTGAGGGAGTTACTTTAGAAACACTACAAGCTCAGGCTAATGAGTCTGAATTATTAGCTAAAGTAGCATATAAGAAGGCTGAAGATTTGAAATTACAAAATAAGAATTATGAACAAAGTATTGATCGTTTAGCAGTTATAGAGAATAATACTAATCAGATATTGAATGAAGCCAAAACTAATGCTAATTCAGCAGATTTGATAACTCAGAAGGCTAATGTTAACACGGAATTATACAATGTTCAAGCAGATATAGTTGATAATTCAGTAGTGAGTAATAATGATGAATTAATAAATCAGAGTAAGGAATCAATAGTTGTTATTAAGCAGAAAATGATTGATTCAGAGCGAGTAAATGATTCATTAATAGCTGTTAAACAAAAGATAAGTAGTAAGGGTAATAATGCTCAAGAGTTGGCTAGTATTGAGAAAAGTATAATTTCTAACCAACAGAAGTATAATGTACTTAAGCAAAATGAACAGCAATTTAATAATACTGTTAATGAAGCTAAGTCAGCAGAATTAATACTAAATAGTATAGCAGCTGCTGATAAAACAAATAGTGAGCTAGCTATTTCGGCAGATGATAAAGTTGTTATTTCTAAATTAGCAGCAGTTGTTGAAGCAGAGAAGCAAGTAGATATGACTATTGCTAAGAATAATTCTAATGGTACTATTATTTCAAATACTAACAATAATAATACTATTGCTAAATCAGAATTAATATCAGAAAGAAAGTCTCAAATAAATATTAATGATTCTGATATAGAAATACCTACATATCAAGGCGATAGTGCAAAAGTAGAATTGGTAAAAGAGTACCTTGAGCCATCGTATGATGAATTAAAGAATATTGAATCAAGGAGAAATAATAATAATCTATTGATGGCAAAGAGTATAGGTTTGGAAATTAGGTATTCTCAAATGAGCCTAAATATCTCTAAGGATATTACTAATCTTAATGCTAAAATACAGAATACATCAGATGAATCGCTAAAAAATACCTATAAGGCAGAATTGCAAGATAAGAAGGCTCAATACATTGCTATTAAGCGTAAGGAAACTGCTGCTGCAATATATACAGGAGTATTAAAAGAGGAGCAAGTTGAATTAGACAATGAATATTTATCGGTGAAAGAGGAGTTTGTTTCTAATAAGAAATTAATTGAGAATGGATCAGAGAATATTGCTTTGAGTAGTGAAGCAACAAAGAATAGTATAGAAAAACAAGATGCTGTTGATAAAGAGGATGTGTATTTAGCTAAATTGTCAAAAGAAAATGAGAATAATAAGAATAAGATAGCTAAGATTGAAAATAGTATTGATGATGAGAATGCTAAATATGCTAAGTTGATGCAAAAACTTGACTCTAAAACTGCTAGTTATGAAGAAGAAACAAAAGAAAGCAAAAGAAAAGCTTTAGAAATTGAGATTTCAAAATTAGAAACAGAAACACAGCAGTCTAGATATATAGTGAATAACTATAAGAAGCAGAAAAGTGATATAGAAGCAGGTATACAAAAGAATAATAATATTATTGAGGCTGTAAATACACATATTATTAGTTTGGAATCAGCAAAGGCCATTGATATTGCTGAAATAACAGATGAGCAAATTAATAATTCCTTTGAGAATGAGGATAATATTGAAACTGGAATATTTGAGTTGGAGTCTAGAATTGATAGTAAGCAGATTGGCTTGGGTTCTATTGATGAAGAAGGTAAACAAGAGTTACCATACTATAATGATAATTCAATAGATTTTGTATATTTCGATAAAACAGATATTGCCCAGCATAAAAAGCTTCTTTTGTTAGCTCAGATAGAATTGATTAACAAACAGATTGATTTATTGGCACAACAGTCGTTGAATACAGTAAATATTAATGAAAAGGCTAAGATTAATGAAGAAATGAATAGCCTTAAAGAAGATAGGGATGAAACTCAGACTGCAATATACAATCTTGACGCATTCATTGTATCTGCTGGTGGTTCAACAAATAATAGAGGAAAATATTCCAGTAAAGAGTTGATTTCTAAGATTAATCTGCAAAAAGATAAATTCACTATGGCATCAATTCTACTGCGAGATACTGCTAGATACTTTAATAGTGATGAGAAACAAAAAATTCTTGATTTAGCTGCAGACTTAGAGCATAAGACAAGTCAATTAGATATGGCTATTATTGAAATAAATCAGATTGATAATATCAATATGTATCGTGAACGATTGATAGTATTGTCTGAAATTCATTATAATATGGCTAACCAACAATTAGCTAATTTGGTTAAATCTGAATTGGATAAGGCAGATGCAAATGATAAACTCGCCCAGCAAAGTCGTAAATCTGCTGAGAATAAGAAACTAAGTATTGATGAGCAAGAACAATTGAAATTACAAGCTGTTGAATATGAAACCGCAGCAATAAATATTCTTCAGAATACAATAAAGGAATATGGTAATGAAGATCAGATTGCAATGGTGTCTGAGAAAGCTAAGGCAGATGTAACAAATAATTATGTTGAAAAAACAAAGGGGATAACAGAAGATGCTGAAACATTGGATAGTGTAGTTGTACTGGCAGAAGAAAAAAGACCTGCAGAGATAGTAGGTATTGCTAATAATGACTCATTAATAATTGAAAATGAAATAGCACAGAATGATAATGAAGTTGCTGATAATCAGCAAGTAATTAATAATGGAGGTAATATTGTAGCAGTAGCTAACAATACTGGTAATACTATAGATAATGAAGTAACTACGGCGAATGTAGATAAAACAAATGAGGTTAATGATGTAGCTACGGTAAGCGAAGAAAATACAAATAAAGCTAATAATGTAGATGATAATTCTACTCAAAAGGCAAACTCAACTATTGCCAAAACGAATACAGGGGAAACAAAGGCAACAGGAGTAAATGTAACTAAGAAAGAGGATGTAAGTAATGAAAATACTAAAAATCAATTTGATAATTCAAATTCAGTTGATTTAGTCTATTCAAATATTAATTTCCAAGAAATAACTTTGGATGAACTAGCGCAGATTGACGAAAATAGATTACCAGCAGATAAAGTTGAAGAATATAAAATAAGAAAAGCTGATATGCTTGGAATTTATATAGGAAGTAGTAGTAGAAATCAAGCTAAAATGTCGTTTTATAGCACAGAGGCAAGAATATTTATGAATCCTCCATTACCTGATGGATTAGTATTTAAAGTGCAGATAGCTGCCTTCCGTAAGCCTATACCAGCAAGTACATTTGGAGATATCAAACCAGTGAATGGGGAAACAGCTCCAAACTCTGCATTTACAAGATATATGGCAGGTTTATTTACTAATTATACAGATGCAAATCAATCGAAGAACAGAATTAGAGTTAAAGGATATAAAGATGCCTTTGTAGTTGCATATTTTAATGGTAGAAGAATAAGTGTGCGTCAGGCAAGAGCTATGATTGCAAATGGTACTGCTTATACAGATGCTAAGTTGTTAGCTGTTGCTAATAAGTTGAAAGTTGATAATTATGGTCAATCCAAAGCAGCAGATGCAACAAGCTCAGCATATACTGGTGTAGCAATAGATAAAGCATTGGAAACTAATAGTGGTTTAGTATATACTGTTCAGATAGGTGTATTTAGGGGAGTTAGAAGTTCGCAACGACTTGCAAATGCTCCAGATATATTCTACAATATTACCACAAGAGGTTATCATAGATATTTCTCAGGAAAATATAATAGTAGAACAACAGCAGTTAATGCAAGAAATCAAATTAGGGCAAATGGAATAAAAGATGCTTTCGTTATAGTGTTTAATAATGGTAAACGTATCAGTATTGCTCAAGCTCAACAGCTCAAGCAACAAACAACAAACAATAAACAACAAACAACAAACAACAAACAACAAACAACAAACAACAAACAACAAACAACAAACAACAAACAACAAACAACCAATAATATAGTTTTCAAAGTTCAACTAGGTGCATTTAGAACAAATAGAGTAGGAGCTCAATTGCGGGAGTTAGAGCGACTTAGCGACAATGGATTGGATACTTATAATGTTGGTAATTTGATTAAATACACAACTCAAGGATATACTTCATATAGAGATGCAGTAAATGCAAGAAATAAAATTAGAACAATAGGTCCTAAGGATGTATTTGTGATAGCATTTAAGAATGGAGTAAGAATTTCTGTTAAGGATGCTAGGGCTGAGTTAGGACAATAAGGCTTGAATAAAATAGCAATGGTGTAGTTGAAAACTAAACCATTGCTATGTCTAAATATATTAGGAAAGAACTACTTAATAAAAACTTTCTTTGTTTTGATAGCTTTGTTATTGAAAGTGCTTCTAATAAAGTAGATACCTGTATTAAAGTTTGAATTTATAGAGCAATAAGAAGAGTTAATATCATTGGTATAAACGGTTTTGCCTTCTGCATTAAATATTGCTATATTTTTTATTGTTGCATCAGACGATATGTTTATATCATTATCATTTTGATAGATCAAAAAATTAAAATCATGCTTTTCAATTTCATTGAGTCCTACATTTTCATATTCGATAATAAAGTATAAAGAATTGGATTTATCAATGTCATTCCATTCACCGGCAATATTTCCCACACCTGGGGCTGGCCATGCGTCTAGACCTATAGCAGCAGCGTCTTGTCCACTACCATAATTATCAGGTTCGTTATTTCCACTTGTAGTATTAGTTCCTCCCCAATTATAAAAGGCTCCATTTACACTACTTCCATCTCCTGCTCCCCAGTTTCCTTGTCCAGTATAGAAATTAACTCCTTGGTTGTCATTATTTCCATCCCATAACCAAGTTCCTTCAGTATTTTTATCGGTTGCACCAATCCAAATGTAAGCAATACCACCGCCATCGTTTACAACAGTGTAAGTTGTTGAAATGCCTGAATTTTGGAAGGCTGCCCAAATACCATCTTGTTCAGCTTGTGAACCTATTTCTACTAAATGACCTCCATCTTGAACAGCATAAGCTGCGGCATCTTCCCAGGTTTTCATTGTAGTAACTATTTTGTATTGTTTGCTTCCTATAGTGAAGCTGTAGTCTGTAGCATAGAGGTTTATGCTAAACAATGCTAGAATAAGAATAATTGATTTTTTCATAATTTATAAGTATATTTTGGTTGTGTGATTTAATGATGCGAATATAATATAAAAATATTATTGCTTGATTTGAAAATAGTTAATCTCAACAGATTTTTAATACTATATCTAAGTTGTTGTTTAAAATGAGGCTCTAGTCTTTAAGAAGTCAAGATGGGTGGTTATAAGATTATTTTACTACATTTGCTTATTCTAAAAAGGCATAAATAGATGTTTTTTTGTTAGTTATAGTATTGAAATAGTTTTATAAATAAAACAATGAAAAAGATATTATTAATTTTATTCGTAGGAATTTTGGTGGCTCAAAGTTGTAAGAAAGATGAGGAAATTATTGAAGAGGAAGTAGTTACTGCTAAATATTGTTCAAAACAAAAATACCAAACAACAATTTCTGATGTGATGACGCCTGTTTCTATTATTGAAGATGATAGTAATAATATTATTATTTTGGGTGAAAAACAAGGGGGAATTTGTTTGATTAAAGTAGATACATTAGGGATTGAAATATGGAATAAATCATTTCCTGATATACCCGGTATAGCATCAAAGGTAATTGCTTTAGATGATAATTCTATTCTTATTTCTTCATACATTAATAATGAAACAGAAACAATCCCTCCAGTTGTTACTGATGTTTGGTTAGGAAGAGTTTTTAGTTTCTTAGAAGAATGTAAAATGAATTATGAGTTTGGAAATGCTGATGGCTATACGGTTAAAAGTGAGATGTATTTAACTAGATTGGATAAAAATGGCAGTGTATTATGGACTAATACATATAATGAGTGTTATGGTAAGGGTAATTCAGTTATAAGAAATAGTAGGGGGAATATCAATCTAGCTACAATTAAGTTAAAGGGTAAATATCCAGAATTAGTTTATGATTCCAATGGCGTTTTTCAAGATACAGTTAACTATTTATTCGATAAAAACACTGTATTTGTGTATGAAATAAATAAAGAAGGAAATACCCTTTGGAAAAAAGAGTTTGAGAATGTTTATAATAGAGCTTTTGATGAATTATTTACAACTATTGAAATACAAGAGGCTAATGATAATCTAATGTTGAAAACAGAGAAGAATACATTTTTCTTGACATCTTCTGGTGATATTGAAAGTGAATATATTAATCATGAAGAGTATTGCAATAATACAAACAAAGTACTTTGTGCTGATGCAAATACTATTTTAGTTTCAGGAGTAAATGTAAGGCATGATTCTATATTATATCTTGTTTTTAACTACTATATACAAAGATTAGATAATTCACAGGGTATTAGTTGGGAGATTGAAACAGATGATGACTTACTAGATAATTACGACGATATTTTTCTTACTTTAAGTAGTGATTCTACGGTGATAAGTATGTATAAAAATGATGGGATTAAGCTGTGGAATTCTTCTAATATTAGTTCGCCAACAAGTATAATTAATTGTATTAAAGGTGTTTCAACGGTAATGTCTAGTGATGGTCAGTTAATAATAACTAGAACCAATGCCGAAGGAGAGTTTTAAGTAGAAACTCCAAATCCCCAAAAACTTTCTTTGTCAATTCTATCCCTGTTCTGAAGTGAGAAATGCCAATGATAGTTTATTAATTTTCAACTTAAAACTTTTAACTCCTAACTCCTAACTTATAACATATTATTCCCTATTTTTACAGATTCAAAAATAATAGAATATGGCAAAGAAAGTATATATAGGAATGAGTGCAGATTTGATTCATCCTGGACATTTGAATATCATAAAAGAAGCGTCAAAACTTGGTGATGTAATGGTGGGATTGCTTACAGATAAAGCGATAGCATCATACAAAAGACTTCCTGCTTTGAAATTTGAACAGCGTAAACTAATTATTGAAAGCATTAAAGGAGTGGCAGAAGTTGTGGCTCAAGATGAACTTGATTATAGTGGTAATTTGCGTAAGTATAAACCAGATTTTGTAGTTCATGGTGACGATTGGCAAAAAGGAGTACAGCAACAAACTAGGCAAAAAGTAATTGATACTTTGGCTGAATGGGGAGGAAAGCTTCATGAAGTGCCTTACACTAAAGGAATATCTTCAACGCAATTAAATCAGAGTTTAAAAGAAATAGGAACTACTCCTGAGGTTAGAATGGAGAAGTTTAGGCGACTTATTGAATCTAAACCAATAGTTAAGGTGATTGAAGCTCATAATGGCCTTACAGGGCTTATTGTGGAGAATGTTGCAGTTGAGTCAGATGGTCGTAAAAAGGAATTTGATGCTATGTGGCTAAGTAGTCTTACTGATTCTACAGCTAAGGGAAAGCCTGATATTGAGGCTGTTGATGTTACTTCTAGACTTCATGGTTTGAATGATATTCTTGAAGTAACCACCAAACCGATAATTTATGATGGTGATACTGGTGGAATAGCTGAGCATTTTGTTTTTACTGTTAGAACCCTAGAAAGACTCGGTGTTTCCGCTGTAATAATTGAAGATAAAGTTGGATTAAAGAAGAATTCTCTTTTTGGAACGGATGTAGCTCAAACGCAGGATACTATTGAGAATTTCTGTAATAAGATAAAAGCAGGAAAAAGGGCTCAAGTAACTAAGAGCTTTATGATAATAGCTAGAATTGAGAGTTTAATTCTTAATCAAGGAATGGATGATGCCATAAAAAGAGCAAAAGCTTATGTAGAGGCTGGCGCAGATGGTATTATGATTCATAGCAGAGAGAAGGATGGTAGTGAGATACTAGAGTTCTGTAATAGATATAATAGTTTTGAGAAAAGAGTGCCTCTTGTTGCTGTTCCTTCAAGTTATAATCATTTATATGAAAAAGAATTAGCAGATGCTGGCGTAAATATTGTAATTTATGCAAATCATTTATTACGAAGTGCTTATCCTGCTATGATTGATGTGGCTAAATCTATTCTTACAAACGAACGTTCGTATGAGGCTAACGATAAGTGTATGTCTATTAAAGAAATTCTTAATTTAATTCCAGGAACAAAATAATGATTAGCCCAGAAAGATTTTATAAGCTCTTGAATGATAATAATATCAATTTCTTTACAGGAGTACCAGATTCATTATTGAAAGATATTTGTGCTTATATTACAGATAATACTCCAAGAGATAGAAATATTATTGCTGCCAATGAGGGTAATGCTGTTGGTTTAGCTGCCGGTTACTATATGGCTACAGGTAATATTCCAATGGTTTATTTGCAAAACTCTGGTATTGGAAATACTGTTAATCCATTGCTTTCTCTTACCGATAAGAAAGTTTATAATATTCCTGTATTATTAATGATTGGTTGGCGTGGCGAACCTGATAAAAAAGATGAACCTCAGCATATTACACAAGGTGAAGTTACTCTTGATTTGCTTGAAGCTATGCATATTCCATATTTGGTGTTGGAAGGTGATACGGAATCTATTGAGGAACAGCTTGATACGGCTATAAATACCATAAAAACAAGCGGAAGCTCTTTTGCAATAGTGGTAAGGAAAGGAATATTTGAGAAATATTCGATTAAAGCTAAACTTGAAAGTACTTATGAGCTAAGTCGTGAAGATGCAATTAAAATCATTGTTGACCAGCTTGATGGGAGTGAGGTAATAGTTTCTACCACCGGTAAAACTTCGCGAGAGCTTTTTGAGTATAGAGAAGAGTTAAAGCAGTCTCATGATAAAGATTTTTTGACGGTTGGCTCAATGGGGCATTCTAGTCAGATTGCTCTTGGAATTGCCATTAGTAAGCCCGATAGAAAAGTGATTTGCATTGATGGTGATGGCGCTATGCTAATGCATATGGGTTCCATGGCAATTGTTGGTAATTTAGCTCCCAAAAACTATCTTCATATTGTAATTAATAATGGAGCTCATGAGTCGGTAGGAGGACAGCCAACGGTAAGTTTTGGTATTGATATTCCTGCCATTGCTAAGGCAAATGGTTATAAATTTGCACGATTAGTTTCTAATCATGACGAATTAAGAAAAGTACTAGGAAGTATAAAATCAGATAATTATCCTGCTTTAGTTGAAGTAAAAGTTAAAATAGGATCTAGGGATGATCTAGGAAGACCAACGATTAAGCCTGCAGACAATAAGAAAGAATTTATGAAGAATCTTGAAGCATAAATCTAAATAATGAGAACACAAATACTCTTTCAAGAAGATCAGTTTGAAGATTTATCGAAACTAATAAAAGAGCGTAGATTTAATAAAATATTTCTCGTCAGAGGTGGTAAATCATTTGTAGATTCTGGAGCAGATTCTTATATTGAGAAACTTTTAGGTGATACTAGTATTATTTCATTTTCTGACTTTGATATTAATCCAAATATTGCTGAATTAAGGAGAGGTGTAAATAAATTTCAATATTATCAGAAAGTATCGAGTATAGATTTGATAATAGCAATTGGAGGAGGCAGTGTATTGGATATGGCAAAACTTATTAGTGTTTTTGCTAATCAAAGCAATGATTTTGAAGATATTATAAAAAATAATGGAATTGAGGGAGTAATACATACTCCATTACTAGCCATTCCAACTACAGCCGGAACAGGTGCCGAGGCGACTCATTTTGCGGTAGTATATATTGGTAAGAATAAGTATTCTGTAGCTGCAAATAGTATTCTGCCTGATTACGTTTATTTGAGTTCTGAGTTTTCTTTATCAGCTAAACCTTATTTAACTGCATGTACAGGCCTTGATGCTTTTAGTCAAGCTATTGAGTCGGTTTGGAGTGTAAATTCCAATAAAGAATCAATAAAATTTGGCTTAGATGCCATAGAGTTAATATGGAATAATATCGCTAAAGCAGTGAATAATAACGATAAAGAGGCAAAAGCAGCCATGCAAAAGGCTTCTTATTTAGCGGGGAAAGCTATTAACATTACAAAAACAACTGCCCCTCATGCAATATCATATACTTTTACAAGTTATTACGATATTCCTCATGGTCATGCGGTAAGTCTTAGTTTGCCTTACTTTATTGAGTATAACTATGATGTAAATGAGGAAGATTGCACAGATAAAAGAGGTTTTAGGTCAGTGAAGAATAGAATAGATGAAATATTAAATATTCTTGGTCTGAATATTCTAGAAATAGAAGAGGTTTTATTAAAGTTTTTCGAAAATTTAGGCATTGAAATTAATATTAATAAATTAATTCAAAAATTTGATAAGGACTTGATTATTAGTAATGTGAATACAGAAAGACTAAATAATAATCCTAGAAAAGTTACAAAGAAAACTATAAATTTATTTATTGAAAAATCAATAAAATATTAGATAATATGCAATATATTTTACTTTATATCGACCCGGCTTCTACAAGTGCATTGCTGTACATTGTAATAGCATTGGTTGCTACAGTTGGCTTTGCCTTAAGAGGTTTTTTTTATAAGGTTAAAAACTTGATTCTAGGCAAAGGCTTTAAGAGTCAAGATGACTTTGAGAATACTGATATAATTTTTTATTCTGAGGGAAAGCAATATTGGAATGTATTTGTGTCTGTGATTAAAGCCCTTGAGAATAAGGGCGTTAATTGTGCTTATCTTACTTCCGATAAAGAAGACCCAGGCTTAGATTATAAGTCTGAATATTATCAAAGTAAATATATTGGAAACTTAACAATGACATCGGTATATTTGAATAAGCTTAAAGCTAAATTTGTGGGTACAACCACGCCACAGCTTGATGTAATGATGATTCGCAGGTCGAAAAATGTACAGCATTATGGACATATAGTGCATGCTCCCATCGATATTTTTACTTATCGCAAATTTGCTTTCGACTATTTCGATTCTGTATTTTGCTCTGGTTATCATCAGATTGAGGGCATTAAGAAATTGGAAGAAAAGCGAGGAACTAAGAAAAAACTCCTATTGGAAACAGGCTTGACCTATTATGATGTAATGTTGGAGGAAATCAAAGCTTTACCAAAGCAAGAGAAGAAAAATCCAGTTGTGCTTATTGCTCCAACATGGAAAGAGTATTCTATAATTAATCGTTTTGGAGTGGATTTTTTTACTAATCTATTTAAGAATAGCTCCTATGATGTAATTCTCCGTCCGCATCCACAAACTTATGTTAGTTTCCCAAAACTTATTGCTGAAATTGAAGAAAAGTTTAAAGATGAACCTAGGTTTACAGTAGATAGAAAACCAATGGGAACGGAGAGTATGGCAAAAGCTGACTTAATGATAAGTGATTTGTCGGGAGTGATTTGGGATTTTGTTTTTCTCTATTCTAAACCCGTTCTTTTGCTTAAAACTGAGTTTGAAACCATTGAAGGATTTGAAGGAAGCGAGCTAGACTACGAGATGTGGGAAATGCGTGAAAGAAGCCGACTAGGAAGGATATTTGATGAGAATGATGTTGAGAATATTAGCAATATTGTAAATGATTTATTGGCAAATCCACCAAGTATGGAACTTCAAAAACTTAGAGCAGAATCTGTTTATAATTTTGGTAAAGCAGGAGAGACTGCTGCTAATCAGATTTTGGATATAATTTCTACTATTGACAAAAAAGAAGAAAATAACTAATGGATATTTTCGAAATAATATTATCACCTTTTGTATTCATAATTAAGCAGTTATTCGAGTTCAGTTATGGACTTACGGGTAATTACGGTATTGCAATAATTCTTCTGAGCTTCTTTATTTCAGCTTTATTGCTTCCTGTTTTTATACTTATAGAAAAAGCTAAAAAGAAAGATGATGTAATTAAGAGAAAGATGCAACCTCTTGTTGACGAAATAAAGAGGGTTTACAAAGGGCAGGAGAGGTATTATTACTTAAAAACACTTAATCGCCAGCATAATTATAGTCCATTTAAAGCCTTAGTACCAATACTTAGCTTGTTACTTCAAATTCCATTTTTCATTGCTGCATATCAGTATCTTGAGCATTTAGAGGCATTACAAGGAATAAGTTTTTGGTTTATAAAAGATTTAAGTTTAGCCGATGGGCTTTTGGGAGGAGTTAATTTCTTGCCTATTGCCATGACTTTGGTAAACTTGCTTACAGCTTACTTCTACACTCGTAATAGTAGCAAAGCAGAATTAAAGCAAATGCTTATAGTAGCCCTTGTTTTTTTGGTATTATTATATAGTTTACCTGCAGCTTTACTCCTTTATTGGACTATGAATAATGTATTTAGCTTTTTTAGGTTGTTTGTTACTAATCCAGAGGTTTTTAGAAAGAGTAATGAAATAAGTATTCAAACAGAAGATAAAATTAGTTTTAAGCAAAAGCTTATTATTTTCTTCCCAAATTTCAGAATAATTTATATTTATTTAGCGTTAATAATCTCAGCAATTCAAATAAACTGGGCTTTTCAGCATAGCTTCGATGATATAGTAGTTAGGTTACTAGTTGCTATAATTGGTTCAGCCATTGTTACTGTAATATTGCTATTATTATGGAAAGGAGCAAAATTATTATCCAAAACTGTTATTGATTTAGAAATTGGTAAAGGAATATATTTATCATTATTATTTTTTGTGTCTTATTTCTATTTTGCAGCCCAATATTACTATACTGGCGTTAATACCGAATTAGCTTATATCTCTATTGTATTCCTTATTCCTACACAGTTTATTGGCTTATTGTATTACTATAAATACAAAGACAGTTTTAATAAAGTATATTTTAGAATATCATCATTTGTAATTATTGTACTATTAATAGTTCAGGTATTGAATTTATATTCAGTCTTTTCTGAAATAGAGGGTGATTTGTCATTTTTTAATATCTCATTGATATTGGGAGAGGTTAGTTGGTTAAGTTTTATTTTACCAGGCCTAATAATTTCATTATTAGCCTCATTCTATTTCATAAAACAAACAGAATTGGATAAAGCCAGTACAAAGGTGAATTGGACAATTTACATACTTTCCATTGTATATATTGCAGGCTTAGTTCTTCTTTGGGATCCATTAATTGTGTATTCCTCTTTTCCTCAGAATTTTAATTTCCCTGCAATTGATTATCTGAAAAATAATTTTTCAATATTTGTTTTAATATTATTAGGTAGTATTGTATTATTTGCAGTTTTGCCAAAAAAGATAAAAGGTATATTTCAATCCATAGCATTAGTTCTTACATTAGTTTCATTTGTGTATAGTTCAATAATACCAATGGATTTAGGTTCATTACAGGTGAATTTCTTCTCTAAAGAAGATAGGTTAGCAGCCGATATTATTTATTTCTTGGGCGAGGCTCTTCTACTGATAGCAATAGTTTGGAGTGTGGTCTGGCTTTTTAGAAGTAAAAAAAATAGAGCAGTATTAATAGGTTTAGTAGTTTTAAACTTACTATTAATCTCTAATAGTTTGTATTTATCAATGAATACTGGATATTTCTTTTCTAAGAATAAAGAGGTAGATAAAAAAAAGGAAAATAGTATTTATAAAGATAAGATTCCATTCTCGAAAACAGAAAAGAATGTACTTTATTTCATAATTGATGGGGCGCAGGGTTGGTATATGGATAGTATATTTAAGGAAGACCCATATTTGAGTGATGTTTATAGTGGTTTTATTTGGTACCCTAATACAGTATCAACTTCCAATTATACCTATGCCTCAGTGCCTTCTATGATTGCCGGGCCAAATTATACCATTGCCAATATGAATAAGGATTCTACACATAGTATCTTTGAGAAGATAACTCAAGCAACAAGATTGTTTTACAAAAAAGCTAAAGATGAAGGCTATTATCTTACTGCAAATAGTTTGAAATATTCTGGAGCTAATCATAATGAAATTGAGAACTATTTACCAACATGGTCTTCTTCTTGGGATAAACTATTGAAAGGTAATATCAGAAACGAAATGTGGTATACTCGATTATCTGAGAATGCATTGTTTTCAGCTAGTCCTTTGTTCTTGAAACCTAAAATATATAATAATAATAAGTGGTTTATTAAGAATAATATTACAAGTACTAATGAGGTTCTAAAATATGAGTTTGTGAGACTTCTACCAAAGCTTTCGATTGCAGATAGTGATAAGAAAAACTTCATTTATTTACATTCTATGTTTAATCATGTACCATGGGATTTAATTACTGAAGATGGTAGTTTTCAGAGGGATGTTCATCCTTATGTAAATCAAAAATGGTTTACTGAACTATTTGGCGAATGGATAAAGTGGATGAAGGATAATGATGTTTACGATAATACTAAAATAATTCTTGTTTCTGATCATGGGCCATCTTGGTGGCATTATCATAGAGGGATAGAGAGAAATATTCCTGTTAAGAAATTTGCAAAAGATAAACCTTCATTGATGGAGTTTCTTCGTTTAACACCTTTGTTGGTGGTAAAAGATTATAATGCAAAGGGAAAGCTTAAAAAAGACTGGAGATTGATGTGTAATAAGGATGTTTATCCAATAGCTTTTGATACAATAAATCCAATAAATACAGATTCAACAGAGCGTGTGATAACAGCTTTTTATACTAAGTGGGTAACAGGGCTAACAAAGCAATATAAGTATCATAACAATCGCTTATTTAAGGTTAAGAATTATGTTTACGATATGAAGAATTGGGAGGAAATAAAAGAGTAGGTATTTATGAGTATAGTTGAAATTATATTGTCTCCATTTGTATTTATTATTAAGCAGTTATTTATGCTTAGTTATAGTATTACAGGTGATTATGGTATTTCTATAATTCTTCTAAGCTTCTTTATTTCTGCTTTATTACTTCCTGTTTTTATTCTCATAGAGAAAGCAAAAAAGAAAGATGATGTAATTAAGAGAAAAATGCAGCCCCTTGTTGATGAAATAAAGAGGGTTTATAAAGGACAGGAGAGGTATTATTATTTAAGGACACTAAATCGTCAGCATAATTATACCCCATTTAAAGCCTTAGTGCCAATACTAAGTTTGCTTTTGCAAATTCCATTTTTTATTGCTGCTTATCAGTTTCTTGAGAATCTTGAAGTTTTAAAGGGGGTGAGCTTCTGGTTTATTAATGATTTAAGTCTAGCTGATGGATTTTTGGGTGGAGTACATCTTCTTCCAATAGTAATGACTTTAGTAAACCTAATTACTGTATATTTTTATACTCGTAATGGTGATAAAACAGAGCGTAGGCAAATGCTCATTATCGCATTGGTATTCTTGATTCTCCTATATAATCTTCCTGCTGCTTTACTGCTTTATTGGACAATGAATAATGTGTTTAGCTTTTTTAGGTTGTTTTTTACTAATCCCGAAGTGTTTAAAAATAATTCAAATAAAAAAGACTCGCTTTTACTTGTAAGTATAAAGGAGAATAGAAGAAAGTTTTTAGTAAATTCAGTGTATATTTTTATTCCACTTTCAATATTTGCAGTTATAATGCAATGGAATTGGGCAGTCAAACATACTTTTGATGGATTTAATGCTAGAATTATTATAGCACTAGTATTTTCACTAGTATTTTCCTTTTCTGTTGTATTAATTAAAAAAGCCATTAGTATCTATAAAGATAGTTTACTTAACTTAAGAATGGCACCTAGAACTGCTTTTCTACTAATGTTTATTTCCATATATTTTTATTTTGGCTCTATATTCTATTACTCTGGAGTAAATATTCTATTTGCCAACATAAGCATATTTGCATTATTGCCAGTTCAATATGTGTTTCTTCTATACTTCAATAGATATAGAAAGCATAATAGGGGGATATTTCTTAATTTTACTTTATTATTTCTATTCTTATTAGTTATTTTACAGATTGTAAATCTTGTATTTGTTATCATTGGAGGAAGCTATGATTTAGAATTATTATACATACAATTAATAGGGAAATTCCCATTTCTTAGCATTATTAAATTTGGTATTATTTCTACATTATTGCTTTCATTCTCTTTTGTAAAGCAAACAGAACTAAAAAAGTTAAAGCCACAATTTACTTATAGTATATTCATTCTGTCTATTTTATATATTTTAGGTTCAATATTCTTTTGGAATCCATTAATTACATTTTCTTCATTTCCAGATGCTTTTGAATATTCTGCCATAGATGTTTTAAATAAGAATGTTCCATATTTTTCGGTATTATTAATATTATTAATTATTGGATTTGTTTTAATACCAAAAAAAATAAAACCAATACTATTATTGGTAGTTGTAGTGATGAGTATTATGTCGTTTGTCAATACAACAATAACGCCCATAGATTTGGGTAGTTTGCAGATTAATAAGTATTTATCGGCAGATAATCTAGCTGCACCATTTAGTAAGTATATTATTGAGTTGGTATTATTTCTATTGACAATATTTATTATAAGTTTTGCATTCTCAAATAGCCATTCTAGCAAAGTATTATTGGGATTGTTTCTATTAAACGGTGTTTTAATATATCAAAGCCTAGAAAAAAGTCTTTCAACTGATAGGTTCTTTCATAAGAAGGATTATTTATTAGAACAAGAATATATCATGAATTTTTCGAAAACGGAGAAAAATATTGTTTTGATAATTCCAGATATGCTACAAGGCTGGTTTATGAAGAGTATTTTAAAAGATAATCCTAGTCTTTGTGAAAAAATGAATGGATTTACTTGGTATTCAAATACTTTGTCAATTTCAAGAACAACAAATACATCAATGCCAGCAATATTTGGTGGTTATAATTGTACACCCGATAAGCTTGATATGGACAAAGAGCATACTATCAAAGAGAAAATGACTTCCATAGTAAAAGAATTTGTAAAGAAGGCTCAAAGTACTGGTGCAAAAGTTAGTAGTAATAAATTACCTTACACTAGTATGGAAGATGTTGACTTAGATATGTTTATTCCATATTGGCATAAGAAGTGGGATGTGTTTAATAATAAGCTTAAAATTGGTAAAAATGTTTATGATGGCTATGAGATATTAATAGATAATGCTGTATTGTACTCTATTCCGTTGATTATTAAGCCTGAGGTATATAATGATGGTACTTGGTTTGATAAATATAAAGAGAAATCTAAAGTCAATATTAACACATGGATAGCCAAACGGTACAATTTTATTCGAGTCTTACCTTTAATATCTTCGGCAAAAAGTAAAAAGCCCACTTTTAATATTGTTTATTCATTTACAACACATTACCCATGGAATACTATAGATAATAATGGTGTTCTCCATGAAAATACATCGGCATATGAATCTGATGAATGGTTTGTTAATAATATTGAAAAATGGTTTGAATGGATGAAAAATAATGATGTTTATGATAACACTAAGATAATTATTGTGTCAGACCATGGTGTTCCTTGGGAACGTTTTGAAGATAAGATTGATTTTGAAATTCCATTTAAGAATATTAATGAAGATGTTGTTAGTGCTGGATATATGTTAGGTTTAAATCCATTATTATTGGTGAAAGATTTTAATCAAAAAGAACCTCTTAAAAATGATTCTCGTTTTATGAGCAATCTTGATGTAAATTCAATTATTTTTGATGAATCTAATCCAACAAATAGAGCTATATCTGAGAATAGGGTTTTGGAAGGTTTTATTTCTTGGTGGGCAAGGGATTTAGATAATAAAACACAGTTTTCATTAAGTCATTCGTATTTGGTAAAAGATAATATTTTTGATGGTAATAACTGGAAACGAGTAAATTAGTATATATGGATTTTTTTGAAATTATATTGTCACCATTTGTTTTTATTATAAAACAGTTGTTCTTGTTTAGTTACGGAATTACAGCAAACTATGGTTCTGCTATAGTTTTATTAAGCTTGTTTATTTCATCTTTATTACTTCCTGTTTTTATTATTATAGAGAAAGCAAAAAAGAAAGATGATATAGTAAAAAATAAGATGCAACCTCTTGTAGATGAGATTAAAAGAGCTTATAAAGGGCAGGAGAGGTATTATTATTTAAAGACTTTAAATCGTCAGTATAACTATAGTCCTTTTAAAGCTTTAGTACCAATTCTCAGTTTGCTTTTACAAATACCATTTTTCATTGCTGCCTATCAATTTCTTGAAAATCTAGATGAATTACAAGGAGTGAGTTTCTTGATTATCAAAGATCTGAGTTTAGCTGATGGAATTCTTGGTGGAGTACATTTTCTACCTATTGCTATGACATTGGTAAATCTACTAACAGCATACTTCTATACTCGTAATGGCAATAAAACAGAGCGTATACAAATGCTGATTGTTGCTCTAGTATTCTTAATTCTCTTATATAATCTTCCTGCTGCTTTATTGCTTTATTGGACAATGAATAATGTATTTAGCTTTTTTAGATTATTCGTTACCAATCCTGAGGTATTTAAACGGAAAGTGGAAATAATTACGATTGAAAAATCAAAGTCCTCTAGTTTTAAGACTAAGTTTATGGAAGTATTGCCTAAAGTAAAGATTGCTTTTGTGATTTTGGCTTCAATTCTGATTTTAACACAGTTAAAATGGGCACTTAAGAATAATTTTGATGATATTGTGTTAAGAATAATTGCAGTAAGTATTGCTAGTATTATTATTTCAGCTTTGTTTGGGTTAATTCTTTTATTAGTAAATAGATTACGTTCAAAATTTGATAACGTAAAAATTAAACCAATCTATTTCTATTCATTTTATTTCTTAGCACTGTATTTTTATTTTGCAGCCCAATATTATTATTCAGGTGTAAGTTTCTCATTGAGTATTAAGGCTTTATTGTTTCTTATTCCTTCGCAGGTACTAGGTTTTATACTGCTTTTTAAAGTTAAGAATAGAACTAGTATTACGTTATTTAAAACAATAATTTCTCTTTTGCTTTTTGTATTTATTGCTCAAGTTTTAAATCTAATTGCACATTTAGGCTCACATGGAGTGTCAATTTCTATACTTAATGCACATATTTTAATTAAAAATAGTTCTATCAGTAATATTGTTTTTGTTGGTTTAGTATTCTCTTCTATTTTGGCTGTAGTTTTATATTTTACATCTGAACTGGATAGTTTCAAAAACAAGAAAAATATCCTTACTTATTCTTTATCAGTATTATATGTATTTGGGCTTATTTTTCTTTGGAATCCATTAATGGTTTTTTCAACTTCTCCTGAGTCATTTAGTTTTTCAGCATATGATATTCTAAAAGTAAACTTTCCTTTATTTATTGTTTCTTTAATTACTAGTATCTTTTTATTCTTAATTATTGGTAATAAACTTAAAAAAGTACTGTTAATTACTTCTTTATTAGTTCTAATTGTCAGTATTGTTAACAGTTTTATTGTCCCCTTAAACTTAGGGACATTGCAGATGCATCGTTTTTCAGAGATTGATAATCTGTTGAAATCTAATTTATACTACTTATTGGAAGCAATACTAATGCTTGCGGCGATTATTGGTATTGAGTTTTTATTGCGTAAGTCGTATCAAAGGCAGATTGTATATGCTTTAATATTACTAAATGTTATATTAATATCACAATCTTTATTTGTTTCAACTAGAACTGGACATTTTTTTAATAATGAATTTGTAAGTAAATCAAGATTAAATACTTCAAAAAATGCTTTAGGGAATAAAAATGTAAAATCTGGATTAGAAACTACTAAATCAATATCATTTTCTAAAGATAAGAAGAATGTTTTAGTCTTTGTTGCAGATATGTTTCAGGGCTGGTATTTGCGTACTATACTTGAGGAGAATAGGGATATAGAAAAAGAGCTTAGTGGTTTTAAATGGTATCCAAATACAGTTTCAATAACAAACTATACATCAACTTCAGCACCTTCAATATTAATGGGTTATGATTATACCCCAGATAAATTAGACCTTGATAGCACAAGAGAATTAAAAGAAAAAGTAAAAGAAGCTCATTTGAAATTAATAGAGAAAGTAAAATCTAAGGGCTATAATTATACTAGTACACAAATTCCATATTCTAGTGTTGATAATAATGATTATGGTGTAAATATTCCACTTTGGACAGATGATTGGAATTTTCTTATGCCAGTGCTTAATATTGGTAATGCAACAGAGCAAGAATACTCTTTATTATGGCAAAATGCTATGTTTTTCTGTTCGCCATTATTTGTAAAACCGAACATTTATAGAAATGGTAATTGGATGTATAAAGCATCCAAGAATAATGAAAATACTAAACTTACTAAGCATTATAATTTATTAAGAGCATTACCATATATATCTGATACTAAGTCGGAGAACCCAAGTTTTATATATGTTTGGACTAAGGCTTCACACTTTCCTTGGGATTTGGTTGATGATAATGGAAAGTTTCATCCAAATGTTCAGCCTTATAAAAATAATAAGTGGGTGATGGAGAAAATAGTAAATTGGATTAAGTGGATGAAGAAGAATGGAGTTTATGATAATACTCGCATCATTATACTGTCTGACCATGGTATTAGAGATACAAAAGTTAATTCTAATATTATGATTACTAATCCATTTATTCCAGAAAATCCTGAGAAAATTAGTTTAAAGCAGTTACTCTGCTTTACGCCACTTATGATGGTAAAAGACTATAATGACACAAATAAAATCAACGAAGATTGGCGATTCTTAAGCAATGTGGATGCTACTGCAATCTCGTTATCAGAAAATGATCCCACAAAGATAGAACCCCCTTTAGATAGAACCCTTACAGCCTTTTATGTTTCATGGAAAATAAAGGCTTACAGTAAAAAGCTTCCAATAGTTAATTCTTATGAAGTAAATAAGAATGTTTATGAGATTAAGAACTGGAAAAAGATAAAATAGATCTATCATTTAAGCATAATAATTTATTGATAATACTCAGTAATTTTAATATTGAGTCATAAAATTCCTAGTTTATACGACATATAAATTTCATACCTTTGTTAGTTAAGCATAATCGAAACTAATAGATGACAAACGCAATAATATTTATACTTAAGTTTTTGAAATGGGTACTCTACTCCATTGTCATACTGCTTATTATAGCGTATCTTTTGTTGCGATTATCTGCCGTGCAAACTTATGTTGCAAAAAAAACTGCTGATTATTTAACCGAAAAAGCTGGTATTGAAATTAATATTGGTAGACTTGATATTTCTGATTTTATTAATGTAGAAATAGAGAATTTCTCAGCTCGTGATTTTCATGACAGTTTGTTTGTTGTTTCTAAACGAATTGTTGTTAAAATGGATCCTGCATACTTACTCGACGATATCCTTTATATAGAAAACGTTGAAGTTGATTCTACATTTTTTGCTTTAATCGAGTATTCTGGCGAAGATGGAATGAATATTAATAAGATAATAGATGCTTTTGTTACTAATGATAGTAATACTGATACAACATCCTTAAAATTAGGCTATAGAATAAAGAATTGTAGGGTTAGTAATTCTACTTTTGTATTAGATTTACAAGATTCGGAACATTTTGAGGAAATGGATTACGAGCACTTATTTATTGATAGTATTAATATTGAGATTTCAGATTTTAGAGTACAGAATGATAGTTTAATTGGGAATATTAGACATCTTTCTGTTAATGAAAGATGTGGCTTTAAATTAAAAGCATTTCAGGGACAAACATTGGTTAGTCCAAGGCAGATTGTTATACCAAATTTATACATGCGTACCAATGACTCATGGATGTATGCAAATTTTCAATTAAAGTATAAGAAATGGCCTGATTGGCTTGATTTTATTAAAAATGTACGATTTGATACAAGGTTGGACTCTGCATTAATTAATATGAATGATATTGGTTATTTTTCAAAAAGTATGGTAGGGATGAATAATTACATTTCTGCTTCAAGTAAAATAATGGGTAGTATAAACAATCTTAAACTTCATAAGACTCATTTGTCTTATGGTAAAAATACAAGATTTAACGGAGATATTGCTATTACAGGTTTACCAGAATTTGAACAGTCTTTTATAAGGTTAAAAGTAAAATCGGCTAAAACTAATATGAAAGATTTAAACAGGTTTAAATTATCTGATAATTCTACTCTTAGCTTGAGTAATGAGTTAGATAAATTTGGAAATATTAGTTTTAATGGTCGATTTACTGGTTTTTACTACGACTTTGTTTCTAATGCTTCTTTTAATTCAGCATTGGGTAGATTTGAGACAGATATTTCTTTACAACCAAATGTAAATAAGACCGATATACGGTATTCTGGAAAGATAAGAACTACAGATTTTCAGTTAGGCGAATTTATAGGCACAAATTATATAGGTAATATCAGCATGAATGCTAGCATTAAAGGGTCTGGTCTGACTTCAGTGCTTGATGCTAAGTATAATATTGATTTTAGTAAGATTAAAATAGCAGGTTATAAATACAAAGAACTAAATATTAATGGTGTTGTAAAAAATAAACGTATAACTTCAACTCTTGATTTTCAAAGTGATACATCTAAAATATTTGCAGATGGTTTTTTTGATTATTCTGATTCTACTAATCAGATACAGCTGAAAGTAGGTGTTTTCGGTATTAGTTTGAATAAACTTTTAATGATTGACAAAGATACTTTAGGTGCAATATCTTCAATTATTAATGTTGAGTTGAAGGGGAGTGATATTGATAATTTGGAAGGAGTGGTAGAACTAGATAGTACAACTTTAGTATATCATGGTGTGAGTTATAAAGCTGATACAATAATGTTAAGCTCTATACTTAATGATGCAGGTAAAAGAGTTGTTGAGTTTAGAAGTCCGTACATGAATGCGGATTTTAGTGGATTTAGAAAAGTGAGTGATTTCCCCAATATGTATAATCTATTATTTCATAATATATTACCAAATCTGATTAATTCGAATTCAATAGCAGTAATAAATCCAATTGAGTGGAAGGAACACGAAGATAGATTGGATGAATTCATAAAATTTGATATTGATTTTTTAGAATCAAAAGAACTTAGTCAACTATTGTTTCCTAGTTTTAATATGTCAGCAGGTAGTAATATGCATGGTAAATATAACTTCTCAGAAGACTCTTTATTCATTAAATTAACTTCTGGAAATATGAACTTTGAAGATTATGATGCTAGTAATATTAATTTGGAGATAAATAAGTATCAAGGGGTTATGAAATATGATATTAATGCTGATTATTTGCAAACACCAAATGAAATATCTTTTAATTCTATGAGTCTTTTCGGTTATATTAATACGGATACTGTAGATTTTAATTTATTATGGGGAGATTCAGTTAGAATAAATAACGGAGACTTGAATGGTAAAATAATATGGGATGATACTAATAGTTTTCAAATTAATATAGCAAAAGGAGTTTTTTATATTAAAGATAGTTTGTGGCAAATAAAGCCAAATGCAATTATTAAATCTAAATATCATTATTTAGAAGTATTGGATTTCGAAATTATAGAGAATAATAATAGTGCTTATATTAATGGGTTAATTACAGATAATTCTCATGATATTCTAAATATGAAATTTGATAATTTCAATGTTTCACTTATTGATTTCTATACAAAGCAGTGGGATACAGATTTAAGTGGTTTAATATCTGGTAATGTTGGGATTTCAAGTCTATGGAAGAGCCCAGGTTTTGAATCTAATTTTATGATTAATGATTTTAAGCTTAATGGTGTTGATTTACACACCATGAAAATGAATACCATTTATTCAAGGTCAAGAGAGGCTATAGTTGTCGATATGTCAATATTTTCACCAGATATGATGAGCAAATATGTTGATTTTGGTGGATTCTTTTATCCTTTTAAAGAAGAAAATCAGTTCGATTTAGAGATGCGAGTTAATAAACTTCCAATGAAGTCAATTGAAAATTATTTGACTAGTTTCACTAGTAAAGTTGAAGGAGAGGCTACAGGTACTTTGAGAATTAGGGGTAGTTTATCAAAACCAATTTTACTAGGTGCCATTGATGTAAATATTAATGATATATTAGTTGATTATACAAATGTTCATTATAAAATTAAGGATAAGTTAATATTTGCACCAGATTATTTTGGCTTAATAGATGCTAATGCGACAGACTTCATGGGTAATCCAATGCTTGTAACTGTAAAGATTAATCACCATTATTTTGATGATTTTAATTTAGATATTAATGTTATAGCTGATAAAAGTCAAATGTTAAATACCACTGAAGAAAATAATGATCTTTTCTATGGTAATGCTTTTGCAAGTGGTTATTTTAAAATGAATGGTAGCTTTGATAAATTAAAGCTTAATATGGATTTAACTCCTAAAGGAGAATCATATATTGCAATTCCTATTTCTAGTCAGTTGAGTGCTGAACAGACTGATTTTCTGAGTTTTGTAATTGTTGATAGTAGTATTATTGAAAATTTGGTTGTAACTGAAGAAGATCCATTAAAGATAGAAATGGATATGTTTGTGGATATAAAACCGAATACTACTATCGAACTTGTGATGGATAAAAAGGTAGGTGATGTTATTTCTGCAAATGGTATTGGTAGAATAAATATTGTTTATGATAAGGATGAAAATCTTTTTATCTACGGAAAATATGTAATAGAAAAAGGTAATTACCTATTTACAATGCAAAACATTCTGAATAAACGCTTTAAGATTGAATCTAAAAGTAATATTGTCTGGGATGGAGATGTGGAGAATGCTAAGATAGAGATGAAAGCTGTTTATCATACTGAAGCAAAACTTTGGGATCTAGTGCAGCAAATTGATACATCTGATGTTTATAAACGAAATTCTAAAGTTAATTGTATAATTAATATTTCAGGAAGTTTATATAATCCTAAAGTGTCATTTGATATAAAGTTGCCGGATGAAAGTATTGCTACTCAAGAATTGGTTAATAGTCTTATTTCTCCCCAAGCAACTGGTAATAGCGAAGAACTTAATAAAAACTTTGTCAGTTTGCTTGTTCTGGGACAGTTCCAAGCACCTAGTGGTTATGGTAATGGAGATATAAATCAGTCTTTACTAACTCATAATGCCACAGAAGTATTGGCAGAGCAAGTAGGTAATATTTTGAATCAAATGTCTGATAAAGTGGAAATAGGAGTGGCATATAATGCTGGTGATGATATTACAACCCAAGAACTTGCAATTGCATTATCTTATTCAATGCTTGATGATAGATTGTTAATTGATGGAAAGTTTGGTGGTGGTGGTGGCTCTACCGATGAAAATGCTTCAAGAAGGGTAGTTGGTGACCTTAATGTGGAGTATAAACTTACTAAAGATGGTAGAATTAGGGCAAAGGTTTTTAATAGAACTAATTACTACGATCCAATCTCAAGAAAAGCTCCTTACACACAGGGAGTTGGTATTTCTTTTAGGAAAGATTTTAATACATTTGGTGAATTATTCAAGTCAAATAAGAAACAAAATGTAGAGGGGACAGAAAAAGATAAATCAAAGAAAAAGAAATCAAGGAAGAAGTCTAAAGATAAAGTGACAGATTAAGTGAAGAAATAAGGTATTTTCTTTTGGACTATATACTAACATTAAATAAGAATTGAAAATAATTGGATTTATACATTTCCAAATAAGCATATCTAATTCCCAAATCAAAAGGAGCGAGGATTCTCAAAATATGCATGTCGAATCGTAAGTCAATGCCATAAGACTTATAATGAGGATCTGCTGATACAATAACTCCATCTTTATCAAATAATGTGATGTCGCTGATAGTTAAGTCGTAAAATAGTTTGGTTTTAATTCTTTTGAGATATACTAATGAAGAAATACTCATGTCGGGGTAGAGTAGTGGCATCTGATAATTAAATTGATAGCTTTGAATTTTATTTCCTTCAATACCTATATATCCTCTAGCCAATTGTATCATATTAGTATATGAGTAGGTTACAGCTTTCTTTTCTTGATATCCCATATAAACTTTAATATCGTGATGTCGACCAATTCCTGGGAGGTAGATGTTTGACTCTACCAATGCAATTGAGCCATAGTCCAAATTTCCAAATGGCGTAGCTTTATATTCTAAGTTAAGGCTTTGTCCTAGTCTTGGTCCTAAATCTTTATAAGCCAAGCCACGGTACCACGACATATATAAGCCCGTTCTTAAAGAAATAATATTACTATTTGTGGGAAATCCTGCTGGAGTGTCATTGTTTTCTCCAAGATGAATTGTATTTAACCCAATAAGTGGACGAATGTAATTTTTGAAGACACCTTTGTTAAGTTTAAGTCCTTGACTAATTACCAATCCCATGCTTGTTTCATTCCAAGAATACTCATAATTATTTGTTGTTGAATTATACTTCTTACGGTTTTGATGGCTTGCACTAAAAGCTATTCTAGGGAACCAACCATTATATGAAATATCGCTATAAATTCTACCAACATTTTCATTCAATAAATATTCGTAGCCAGCAGAAAGTTGCAAACTACTAAGTAGATTCTGAGACATTATGCTTAAACCTGGGTTAATATTAGTACTTGATGCATGTACAGCAAGTGGTCCCCAGCTATGGATATTCAATAAATGAGTAAACTTAGAATACTTCTTTATTTCATAGATTTTCTGATCAATATTTTCAGTTTGTATATTCCTTGTGTCTTTTGAAATATAGCTTTTATAGAAATCACTTTTATTAGAATAATTTGAAGTTATAGCATTGGTGTTGTCAATATTTAATTTAGCAACCGTATAGCCATTGGCAGAATACGAACTAAAGATTAAATTATTCTTATACTTGCTGATATGATGAATTCCATATGGTAAATTTGTAATTTGGTGATGGTATAAAGTTGATTTATCTAAAACGTATAAATTTGCAACACCACTTGAATCATCACTATAATAAAGCTGATTACCTCTACTTAGCACCCAGTTTCTATTCTCAAAAGAAGCAGGAAGCATTATCCTTTGAGTGTTTTTATTCAAATTATATTCGACTAACTCAAAACCATCTTTCTGCAATTGATAGTAGTAGATAAGCCTATTATCATCGCTAAT
>Ga0256827_10000138_pt1 | contig 39648 bp, 32 predicted proteins | sample CV84metaG_FD_185977 | JGI IMG/M metagenome (GOLD analysis project Ga0256827, IMG submission 185977) | Hydrothermal vent microbial communities from East Pacific Rise, Pacific Ocean - CV84 | ecosystem: Environmental > Aquatic > Marine > Hydrothermal vents | place: Pacific Ocean: East Pacific Rise... | reverse complement strand
GGAAATGTAAAAGAAGAAGAGACAACAGAGAAAGCCTGATGTAAACGGCTTCAAGGATATTTTGATATAATAGCTACTTTAATTTATTGAGCATAAAGGGAAGAAAGATGGCAAAAAAGAGTATATTGGTCACAGGATGTGCAGGGTTTATCGGGTCTAATTTTGTACCGTACTTTTTAGAGAAGTATAAAGATTATTTTGTAGTAAACTTAGACCTGCTTACCTATGCAGGTGATGTAGCAAACCTTAAAGAAGTTGAAGAAAATCCAAACTATAAGTTTATTCAGGGTGACATCTGTAACCGTGACTTGGTCGACTTTATCTTTACAGAATATAACATTCAAGGTGTCATCCACTTTGCTGCAGAAAGCCATGTAGACAACTCCATAAAAAACCCTGGAGTCTTCATAGAGACCAATGTCAATGGTACCTTTACACTGCTTGATGTTGCGTACAAAACATGGATGGAAAAACCATTTAGCTACAAAAAAGGGTATGAGGGATGTCGTTTTCACCACATCTCTACAGATGAAGTGTATGGTACACTCAATGAAACAGACCTCTTTACTGAAGAGACACCTTATGCTCCCAACTCACCCTACTCAGCCTCAAAAGCAAGTTCAGACATGATCGTACGTTCTTACCAAGAGACCTATGGGATGAATACTGTCATTACCAACTGCTCAAACAACTATGGTCCTAAACAGCATGATGAAAAGCTCATCCCCACCATTATCAGAAAAGCATTGGCGGGAGAGAGTATCCCTATTTATGGTGATGGTAAGAACATTCGTGATTGGCTCTATGTATTGGATCACTGTAAAGGGATTGACCTTGTGTATCATACAGGAAAAGAGGCAAATGTCTACAACATCGGTGGACGTAATGAACGTACCAACTTACAGATCGTAGATGCTATTTGTACGATCTTAGATGAAAAAGTTCCCACTTCAAAATCGTATAAAGATCTGATCACATTTGTAGAAGACCGTGCAGGACATGACAGACGTTATGCCATTGATGCGACTAAACTTGAAAATGAACTTGGTTGGAAAGCCGATGAGAATTTTGATACAGGGATCGTCAAAACGATAGAGTGGTATTTAAATAAATATGGAGTAAAGTAAATTGTTTGGTTTTCTTAGGTCCATTCTGGACAACAGATCACTCTTGTGGTCACTCACTAAAAATGATTTCAAACAAAAATATATTGGAAACCTACTTGGTGTCTTTTGGGCTTTTATTCAGCCAACAGCAACAGTTCTTATTTTCTGGTTTGTTTTTCAAGTAGGATTTAAGTCCCAACCTGTTGATAACTTTCCTTTTATTTTATGGCTTATGGCAGGTATGTTTCCATGGTTCTTTTTTGCAGAAGGTCTTTCAACAGGAACCAATAGTATTATAGCTAATGCCTTTTTAGTTAAAAAAGTTGTCTTTAGGGTTAGTCTATTGCCCATTATCTCTTTACTCTCTGCACTGGCAATACATATCTTTTTCATCTTTTTCATGTTTGCTATGTTTATCTACTATGGATACGCACCCCAAATATATTGGCTACAGATCATCTATTATCTTTTTGCAACCATCATCTTACTTTTAGGATTTTCTTGGATTACCTCTTCTGTTGTTGTATTTTTTAAAGATATGGGGCAACTTGTCATAATGATTATACAATTTGGTTTTTGGCTCACTCCTATTTTTTGGATGATGAAAACAGTTCCTGAAAAATATCATTGGATTATAGAACTCAATCCTTTGGTTTATATTATTGAAGGGTACAGAAACAGTATGATTTACCATAAGTGGTTTTGGGAAGATATGGGAATGACTCTCTATTTTTGGTCTGTTACTATTGCCATCTTCATACTAGGAGGCTTAACCTTTAAAAAACTTAGACCTCATTTTTCGGATGTACTCTAATGAAAAATACCCTAGCAATCAAAGTTCAGAATCTTACAAAGATCTACCATCTTTATAATCAACCACAAGATAGACTCAAAGAAGCATTACATCCATTTAAAAAATCATATCATCATGATTTTTATGCGATGGATGATGTAAGTTTTGAAATACATAAAGGTGAAACTGTTGGGATCATTGGTAAAAACGGTGCAGGAAAATCAACCTTGCTTAAAATGATCACTGGTGTACTTACCCCTACAGCAGGAGATATGGAAACCCACGGGAAAATTGCTTCACTACTGGAACTTGGTGCAGGATTTAACCCTGAGATGACAGGATTGGAAAATATATACCTTAATGGTACACTTATGGGGTTTTCAAGGGAAGAGATGACACCTAAAATAGATGCTATTTTAGAATTTGCAGATATAGGTGAATTTATACATCAACCTGTTAAAATGTATAGCTCAGGGATGTTTGCAAGATTAGCTTTTTCAGTATCAATCAATGTAGAGCCAGATATTTTAATCGTTGATGAGGCATTGAGTGTTGGGGATATGGCATTTCAAATGAAATGTTTTAAAAAATTTCAAGAGTTTCAAGAAAAAAAGAAAACCATTCTTTTTGTTACCCATGCACTAGATACAGTAATACGATACTGTAACAGAGGTATCGTTATTGATAATGGAAAGAAAATTTTTGATGATACACCAAAATTGGCAGTAGATGCCTTTAAAAAAGTACTCTCTGGAGATTTTTATAAAAAAAATATAACAAAAGAAAAATATATTGATACTTCAATAGATCATAGTATACTTCTTAAAGAATCATTTGAACAGCATGTTGAACTTGATACTTATGGAAATGGTAAAGCCATGATCATTGATTATGGTATTACAGATAAAAACCATAAACCTTCAGCGATCATTGATTATAACAGTGAATTCAATATTGTAATGAAAATACAATTTGATGCATCTATTACAGATCCTATTTTTGCATTTACCATTAAAGATGCAAAAGGTTTAGAGATCACCGGTACAAATAGTATGATGAAACATATTTTTACAGGTACTTATGAAAAAGGGCAAACTATTACTGTAACTTCCACACAAAAAGCTAACCTTCAACTTGGTAAATATGCACTTTCTCTTGGCTGTGTTGCTATCAATGAGACTGGCGTTGAAGTGTATAATAGAATCTATGATGCTATTCTTTTTGAAGTCATTGGATCTACCCAAATGGTTGGTTTTTTTGATTTAGAAAGTAGTATTCATATTGAAGAAGAATAATATAATATTTATAACCAAGATCATTGAGGGAATAATCTTATAGGGGTTGTAGTATGAGAACCCAATCTTCTTTAGAAGGTAATTTAGGTATGCTCCAGTGACCATTTATATTTGCCTTTATTCTACTACTTATAGGGTATTTTTGATTTGTTCTTGGATCCCAAAATAATGCTTCATAAGTCACACTGTTTTCAAGTTGGCTTAGTGTATATTTTGGTCTATTCCACCAGTAATATGAAGCTCTATAAAAATAGATAATACATAGTTTTCCAGGAATACCTGCTATGCTTGGCTTGTTAGCATCAAGTAACTTCCCTTGAGGAAGTAGCCATTCTTCTTGAGGTTCCAGTAACCACCATTCATACTCTTCTAAAAGTTTTTTTGCATAGCCTATTTGTGTTGCTCCTTGATAAAGATAAGCTTCCTCCCATGGCGTATTCCCCCATGTAGTACCATGCGGTGATGCACCAAAAGGGTTCCTCTTTGTATTGACCTGCCAAATTCCATTGGCACCATAAGAGAATCCTTTTGCTCCAGATAAAATAGCAGACCAAAAAGTTAAACGTACTACAGAAGCATGGATATCTTTTTGTATACCTTCATAGTTCACTTCACCTACAATAAGAGGCATAAGTGGTTTTTTATCTCTCTCTTGTCTTATTAATCTGATACAGTTAGAAACACTCTCGTAACCATGATGCCCTGCTTGAATAAGATTAAAGTCAAGAAGGGAAGGTTCTTGTATCTGTTCTCTACCTATTTCAGTAGGGTGAATAGTGATGAGATTACCAAAGGGTTCTATTTGTTTAATATAGCGGGCTACATGTGTCCATCCTTCATGGAGTGCATACATATCTTTAGTACGTTGTTTACTCAAATAGTAGGGCATAGTTGCCTCACCAGCTATAGTCCAAACTACATTATATGCTCCCCATCTGGCAATAATATATCGCCAGTGTTGTTTCATCTTTTTTTCTCCCAAAGCTTGAAGATAATATCCCCAAGAGCCAAGAATGCACGGGATCAAACCAGATTCTACCAAATAAGAAATACGCTCATCCGCCTTGTCAAAATATGCTGGATTGATTCGAGTATACTCTGCTTCCCAAGGGAAACCTTTTTCATTTGAGCCTCTTTCATCAAAGCTCTCCATATCAGGAAAGAGACCAGCTACAAGCATAATAACATTAAATCCTTGTGCCTTTCTTCGGCTTACTAGAGATTTAAAATCATCTGGATAAGAGAGTCGTTTACTTAGTGCCATCCACCAGGTATCTGCTAACCAAAAAAAAGGACTCTTTTGATTCTTTTTTAAATATTTATGATTAGAGGAGATATTTAGATTATTGATTGAAGAAAGATCACCTTGAATAATAGATAGAGTATCATGCAAATCATGTAGTGAGCTATTTTTTGTATCAGAGCAATGTGTTTGTACTTTATAGGTACCTATTTCTTTAGGTATAAACCTCACTGCCCACCTCTGTTCCTCTACCCAAAAAGTAGGAATTTTCCATATTTTACCTTCTGGAGAAGTAAGTAAAATATCTAGCTCTATATCATTAAAAGGGTCACTATAAAATTTATTGGAATGATATTCCCATTGAAGTAATTGAGCTGTTCTGCCCTCTATAATCACTTAGACCACCATGATGTATGCATACTAAGTTTTTTCACTATACTTTTAGGAAATATAGTATAATTTATACCCAATTTATACCCAATATATTTTAATCCATTACGTATAAAAAACTCTGGAATACGTAAATAGGCTCTATGTTGAAGTAGATAGTTGAATTCAGACTTTACATATTTTCCACCCTCTCCTTCTGCTTGACCAAATTTTTCAAGTATCCAGTGCTCCTTATTGTGAAAAACACCTATATCAAAATAACGTCTAAACTCTTCTATACATGTATAACTATGGGAATGATATACTTTTGCTTCTGCATTATATATAAGTGTATATCCTGCAAGTATAAGTTTTGTTCCAGCATAGCTATCTTCTCCTACAATAAGTCCATTTTTAAACCAGCCAATCTCCAAAAGCATATTTCGTCTATATGCTGCAAAACTATCAGATAAAAATCCTGTTTTGATACCATACTTTTCCTTATCTGCAAGTGTACGTGTTTGTGAATATGCAGGGTAGTTAAAAGTTCTTAAGTGTTTTCCAAATAGATTTGTATCATCATAGGGGATCTGTCTACCATATACCGCAGCTATCTGTTTATCTTTAAATGGATTTATAATCTTCTCCAGCGTATCATCTGAACAAGGTAAAGCATCTTGAGTAAGAAAAATGATCAGCTCCCCAGAAGCCAACTTTGCAGCCTTAGTTCTTGTCCCACCATGATCAAACTCATCTTTGGGGATAGTCATGATATGATCAGCATATTCTCTTGCGATTTCAAGTGTATTGTCCGTAGAGCTGGAGTCAATAATAATGAGCTCAAAAGAGAGTGTTTGGTTTTTTAAATTCTTGAGTAATAGGGGTAGATACTGCTCTGCATTATAGGTGGGGATAATTACAGAGACCATCATGGGAACCTTTATCATTATATTGCTTTTTTACATAAGGACTTTTTGCCCTTTTGGTAGTATATCAAAGAAAATATAATACAGAGTACAATCAGAAGTAAAAATTCAGCGAATAGCAGAAGATACTACTGTTGATATAAAAATCTTTTTTCAACACAATGCCATGAACAGAATCCAGCGATACATGTTAATAATACAAATAACAGGATACCGATAATAGGCTCATCAAATAAGTGTAGTGAAATAAGTGTTTGTATAATGGGAAAATGCCATATATATATACCAAATGAGAAGTCACCATACTTAGAAAAATTACCCAAAAATGGAAATATATTGGCAATATAGATAATAAAGACAGCAAGAGATATTGGATAAAAAAAGTATAGAGATATGATATTAAAATGAAGATAAAGAGTGATAATCACACCGATAAAGAGTAATGTTTTATATTTAAGAAAGAGAGAATAATAATAATGTAATACCGCTCCTGCAATAAAGAATGCTAGCTGTCCAGGAAATTGTTTCTCAAGGGTAAGATATATATCTGATCCACTTTTGTGGTATAGGTATAGCATAAGATATACGTAAAGTATAGAGAAAATGTAAAGAATACATAAGCTTAAAGCTATTTTAAATTTTTTTATTACATAAACAAGAAAAGGCAGAGATAGATAAAAGATGATTTCTACTTTAATTGTCCAAAGTGCTCCATTTACGGCAGAGGTAAAATGGTTTTCAAATAGCCCGGGTAAAGTAGGATGTAAAAAGTTTAATGTGCTAAGATTTGCAAGAAGATATTTAATATAATCAAGATTAAAATAATCAAAAAAATTGACTTTTATTGAAAAAAAATAGAGTAGTACCGAAGAGATCAATATAACAGAAATATAGCCAGGCAATATCCTTTTAGCTCGTTTACTATAATAGTGCCATAAAGAATGAGAATGCTCATAACTCATAAAGATCAAAAATCCACTAATAACAAAAAATGAGTCTACGGCAAACTCCGCAATATGGTAGGATATATAATCAAAAATATATGTTGATTGCGTAAGAATAACAAGATGATAGAACGCAACAAATATCGCAAGAGAGACCCGTAAAAAATCAAAATTATTCTTTCTCTGTATGGCCATAGGGGTAATATTCTCACTTATTTATGGATGGAGTATATATGTATATGCACGCTAATATACTCCAGGTTTTGAATGATTATAGAGGTAACTGACTTATATAGGCACTAAAGTCTCTAAATGAACCTGAGAAGATCGCTTTACCCCCAGTCTCTTCAAGTTCGTATTGGATCATAAGAGATGTTACTTCCCAATCTTCAGGGGAAAGACCAAAATCAACACCACCTACTTGCGGTGGTGGATTCTTTTTTAATTCATTAAGTACAGCCAAAAGATTTTGATAAGAGATATTTACTCTGAAAAAGTTATTCCATTTTCCATCATCTTTTATTTTTTTATCTGGTACATTATATATCTCTTCTATCGCTTTTGATTGTGGAGATTTAGTACACCACCATGAGCTATCTTTTATGATGGTAGCCACATGGACTATATTGGTTGTCGGATCAAATCTTATCCCCGCTTTTTCTTTCCCCCATGCTTCTCCTATAGCATAGACACCAATAACATAATTTAAAAATTTATTATTACGTTTATTGTGCATAAATATATTAAAGTAGACACCACCACCAATGTTTTCTGAGAAATTATTATAGACAGGTGTATCAAAAGAGGCTTGTATCATGAGGTTCCCTCTACCTCCTCCTTTCCATGGGCTTGTTCTTGAAGTTCTCCCCAGACGGTAGACAAAAGTACTTTGTGGTCCTGCATAGGTAAGGGCTTGTTCTGGTGCATCCCATAGACTGATGGTGGTTCCTGCTGTAAGTAAACCATTGACACATTTACTCTGTACTACTCCTGCACCAGGGTCCGTTGGTGCAGCATGGGTACCTGTTGCAGTATTTCTTGTACCACTTCTTGCATCTAAGCCTGTGCGTATACTATGGTCTGCATACTCATGGTGGATTCCCCCGTTAATATAGGTCTTTACCTCATTGACATATCGCATATCCCAAAAAGGTTTAAGTGCTTTACCACTACCAGGATAGGAGATAAAATTTTTCGTATTGTTAAAATAGTTAGCATGTGCAGCAGAAGGCACCATATAATAGACAGACTTTACAGGGTCATTATAGGCACACTCTGAAGTGATAAGTGCTGTTTTTGCATTTTCATCTTGTTGAAACACAACCGTGAAGGGTCGTTCCCCTCTATCATCTTTCTCTCCTCTGTACTCTTCATATTGGTGCTTGATTCTGTCATATTCGCGTTTTATTTTATCTTCAAGTGCACATCCTGAGAGTAGGAACAAAGAAGTTAAAAGTAATAAAATAATATTTTTTTTCATAAATGTTTTCCTTTCGATTTAGATAGAATTATAGTATAGAAAAATAGGTTAAGGAGAGATGATTTATCTATCACTTGTATGATGAAACGACCTCTTTTACGCTATCCAATACAGATTGGGCAGATATCTCATCAATGACATATCCCTTCTCATATTTGGAAACCCTCTCCGCCGGTGCCCCCAGATTGAAGACCATGAGAGGGAGTTCCATCATCATGATCTCTTGTGTTGTGTAGGAGAATGTCTCCGGCCAGATAGAAGGAATAAGAAAAATATCTACATGGTGCTCTTCTATAATGCTTGGAAGCTTCTCACGTTGGTAGCGTCCTGTCACTTGAAAATGTTTACTCCTGATAGGCTCTGTGATTTCCCCGATAACCACCACATTGATATCAAGATCATTTTTCTCTATAAGCTGTACCATCTGCTTGACAATATGGGACCCTTTAATATAATCTATCGCACCCAAAATACCAATGGTTAAAGTAGTATGCTCTTTGGTAGAAAGTGATACAGGAGCTAAGGGTTTTGTTTGATGTGGTAAGAGTGTAACTTTTTCTTGATCAAGCTCAGGATAGGCTTTAAGCAGGATCTCTTTAGAGGAATTTGAAAAAGAGAGAATCGTATCACTCTGTTTCAGAAGTGAGAGCCACAGAGCTCTCCATTTTGGCATATCGATCTCTTCTTGATAATAATTACGCCACTCTTGCATATTTTTTGTCATACATATCTTACATGTTTCAAGCGAAGGTACATGACAATATTTCCCCTCTTCATTTAAAAGTGTATAGCTAGGGCAGATCGCATAAAAATCATGGATAGGGATGATCAATTCAGCCTCTGTTTTTTCTGCCACTGTTTCAATATATTCTAGTACAGTATAGCTCTCTGGAAAGCTCACAAAGTTGTTGAGAAAGATTTCACGGATATCCAATCTTTCAATAAAGACTTGAACTTCTTCAAAACTTTCTATCTTAAAATCAAAATGAAATGTTTTATAGCGATGTAAAAGTTTATACGTACGGCTGTAGTAATCATACTTGATACAAAGAACATTTTTCTTCTCTTCTTGGTATTTCTCTACAAGTTCATTGGAGTAGACATTGGCACCCCCTCCAAGGTCATGATCAAAAATAAGATGGGTTCCTACCTGTTGATCAGCAGCCGTCAAGACAAGAAGATGACGCAGTGTATGATGTGGATCTGCTTGGATATACTCTGTCACATCCTTACTGTAGTTAGGATGTCTCTCTAAAAGAGTTACAGCATTTTTTTGTAGCAATGCCTGTTTCTCTTCTGCTGAGAAGGAACCACCATGCTTATGATAGACAAAAAGGTTAGGAACAATAAGGTTTCTGTATCCCTGTTTGATCGCACGTTGACACCAGTCATTTTCCTCTCCATACCCTTTACCGAAGGTATCTTCTGCAAACATACCTATCTCTTTTGCAAGTGTATGGTTCACTCCCATACAGAACCCTACTCCTGTAGGGACTTGGGCATAGAAATATGTAGGGTTCACAACGCTAAAGCATTTGTCTAAAGCATCTACCTCCATGCCATCAAAAATTTCATTGTCTGCTACAAAATTTGGAAATGATGCAATCTCTCCTGAGTTTGTAAAAGGTGTGGTGGATGCAACCTTTTCCATCTGAAGGATAGGATACATCAATCTCTCCAACCAAAATTCTGGTACTTCCGTATCGGTATTGAGTAGCACAAAGTGGTTTTGTGTATGGGTGTAGGCTTCATTGACACTTTTAAGAAAGCCCTGATTCTCCTCATGGTCTATAAAAATAGCCGTAGGATGCTTCTGTAATCTTTTTAAAAGGTAGGGCTTGACTTTTTCATCTGGACTACAATCATTAATGACGATCAGACGATAAGAGGAGAGAGTATTTTTTTCAAGACTGTCAAAAAGTGGTGCAAGAAACGCATATCCATTATAGACAGGGATGATGATATCTATCGTGAGATCTTTGATTCGATATTTCTCTTCATCAAAGGTGCCAAAGTACTCAGAGGCTGTGACTGCCACAAGTCTGTCTGCTGCCGATAAATTATTACTGCTCTTCTCTCTGATCTTGGTAATAAGATATTTGAGTTCACCCCGTTTTGCATAGTAAAAAACTTTTTTAAGTAGGGTTGGATTGTCTTTGACCACTTTGACTATTTTTAGCAGTTTGGTAGGTATTTTAGCTATTTTCTTACCCAAAGGTATGATCTTGTCAGAGAGTAGACTTTTAAGTCTGTTCTTCATACGCATGGACTCTGCAAGCTCTTCCAGATAATCAATGTATCTGTTCTGCTCTTCGATCTTCTGTTTTTGCATAGCAAAGACATTGTTTCCTACATACTGCTGGGAGAGTACAAGAGAAGCAACTTCATTCAGCGTATGATCACTAAGTTCCGAATAGAGAGAAGGACTCTCTATAATGGTTAATTTTTTTGCTTGACAAGTAATACCAAAAAAACGTTCTATCGCATGGGCTAAGGTGTCGTCTTTTTGTCCTTGTTCCTCTTCAAATATCAGCTCTCCCGCATTAAAAAGCATCATGATCGGTTTAAGTACCTCTGTCTTTGTCCAAAACATTGTACCTGCAGGAAAGAGATAATATTCATCATAAAGCATGCCTGTCTTTTGGGCTAAAAAGTCTATTTTCTTTCTGTTCCCATAGGTATATCTTTGTGAATCCAAAATAGTATTTTTTCCAGTGACCATACCTATTTCAGCATCATTTGTAAATAATTCCAAAATATTTTCAACGGTTTTATTGGATCCTATTAGATCAAAATAGAGTAGTTTTCGCCAAACTTTTCCTAGCTGACTTCCTTCTGTTTTTTTACTATGGAGTTTACAGATATAATCATAATTTTCTGTTCCAATGAGTTTCATGATCTGTAAAAATGGAAGTACATCCCGTCCTCTGTTCTCTGTCATATAGAGGTGTATATTGGGTTGAGACTCAAAGAGTGGAAGTAGCTCAATATCTGTAATATGTGGTGGTACAGTAACAAAAAGGTCATACCCTTGAGTGATTTTTGAGAGGGATAAGGCTATCTCTTCCCATAGATCAGGGTAATATATATGTATGATAATGGCTATACGATTGGTAGAAGATACTATTTTCTTAGGTTGTTTTTTTATGATGTGTTGATCTTGATAGTGTAGTGCTTCTATAGGGTATTTCAAAAGTTTTAACCTTTATAATGGTGTATTAATTCTAGATTCTAACATAAATGTAGAGAGATAAAGTAGCATATCTGTTAAAATATTGATAAGCCGAACCAGTAGCACAGAGAATATTATCATCTCTGAAGCAATAGGTAAATGTAAAAAGTTTACAATCACCACAAAAGTACCCTCTCTTACCCCTAAACCACCTGATGCTCCCGGTGTGATAAATCCAATAAGCCAAGAGATAATATAGATACTTGTACACTGTAAAAAAAGTCCTACCTCAAATAGGTTTTGCTGATAGAGTAAAATGGAGGCAAGCATAATACCTTGTAGTGAAACAGAGAGAATTAGAAGAAGATTCATCTGTAGTTTAGTACTTAAAGGAAATGATTTGTATGTGAGTAAAATAGCTATAATGGTTATGATACTTCCTAAAACCATAAGCCATATAATATAGCTAGGTATACCTTGTGTAAAAATACTAAAGAGTGTACTAGCTAAAACAGTAGCAGCCAAAAGAAGCAGAGAAAAAAGCAGAGATATTTTTCCCATTTGTATCTGACTAATACCTACCTTGGAAGCTAAAGCTTGTCTACCTATAAAATGAAAGATATTTCCAGGAAGGTATTTGGCTATCTCTGTTTTAGAAAAATAATAGTAAGAAGTGATAACAGAAAATTGCTTTGAAGCATAGTTTTGTAACATAATATGCCATGCATAGATACCAAGAAGGATAGAGAGTATATTGGCTATAAAAAGGAAGGGTAGCAAAGGAAGTAGTGAGGTAAATTTATCTGAAAAACTCTCCCATGTATACTCCTTAGAAAGGGTATAAAAAATAAAAAGAAGCCCTAAAATACCTAGAAGTTTCCCTATAAATGTCACTATTTTTTTTATAGTCTCTTTGGGCATAAAGTCACTTTAATTTAGAGAAAATTTTCTCTTCTAAAATTTCTATTGCTGTAGCATTACTCAGTTTACTTTTGTAAGAGTTTAGTGCATTTTTTCCTACAGTTACTATAAGATCTGGGCTATTTTTAAGTGTTATTATTTTTTCTGCTAGGGTATTGGGTTCTATGTCTTTTACAAAAAAGATATCATCATTATCGCTAAATACCTCTTTCATAGCATCTGTTTCTAGCGTAAGGTGTGGCTTACCTACTCTAAAAGAGTCATTGGTTTTATTGAGTACTACTGCATTGGCACGTTTACCATTATTGAAAAGTCCCAAGTTAACATCACAAGCATTATAGTAATAATTCAACTCTTCTAAGCTCATAAAACCTTTAAATTCTATATTAGAGAGTTGATATCTTTCTACTAAATTTTGACACATCTCTAGATCTGGTCCTTTACCTATCATAAGGATAGAGATATCTTCATTCTTCTCCTGTAGAATTTTAGCTGCTTCTATAATAATTTTGGTTCCATGCAGAGGGATATAACTACCTACATAGAGTACAGTAAAGTTCTCTCTATATCGTTCTACTTTTAGTGGTTTGACATTCTCTTCATTAATTGTAAGAGGTACACGTATAAATTTTTCTTTGTCTATCTGATACTCTTGGCTAAGAGTATCTATAAGTTTTTGTGTATCAACAATAATATAATTAGCATCTTGAAGTGACTTTTTCTCTAACCAATAGGTAAATCTACCTAGTAGACTCTCTGGAGTATAGAGTTTTCTGTCATTGCACATGACATCAAAGAGAGAAAGATAAAAGTCATAAATAATAGGTTTAGAGGTCATAAGACGCATCAAAGGAACAAGAAAATGTCCCATATAGGCTACAAAATAGATTTCTTTGCCTATCATTTTAAATGGTAGGCATAGTAAAATACTAGGGATTCTACTTAGATAACTTTTACCCGCTGAGATACAAGCATCATACTCAAATTTCTCTTGTAAAACCTGCTGATGAAATCTATTTCTAGATATACTAGGTTTATCTGTACAGGTAAAGAGAAGTTTCATCTACTTACTCTTTCCCTTAGAAAAAGTATTTTTAAATTGTTCTACTTTTATCTCTTCAAGTAGTTTTCTATTTACGGAAAGGAGATCTGCAATAAATGCAATAAGCCCTGACATAAAACCCATTCCCATAAGTGATCCAGCAAGGATAACAGATTGTGTATGCCCTTCTCCATCCCCAGTAAAGATAAAGAAAAGGTAACGCAATCCCAATAGAAAGCCTAATCCAAAAAGTATTGCAGCTATAGACATAAAAAATTGAAATGATTTATAGACAACTGAAATACGTACAATAGTTACAACAGATTTTTTAATATAGTTAGGAATACTTGAAAGAAGACGTGATGGTCTAAGATCTTCATTGGTTCTAATCGGTACAGAAGTAATTGCCATATTTTTTTGTCCCGCTTGAATAATAGTTTCAAGTGTATATGTATAGTTGTTATAGACATTGAGTTGCATAGCACATTCACGACTCATAGCTCTAAATCCGCTTGGTGCATCAGGAATATTTGTACGACTTGCTTTTCGTACAACCCATGAACCAAGTTTTTGTAAAAACTTTTTTGCAGGAGAAAAATGCTCTGTTTGTGCAATAGGACGAGCCCCAATTACATATTCAGCCTTACCATCAATAATAGGTTGTGTCAGTTTTGGTATATCATCTGCTTCATATTGGTTATCTGCATCTGTATTGACAATGACATCAGCACCTTGTTTGAGACACTCTTTAATACCAGCCATAAAGCCTTTAGCAAGCCCTTGGTTATGTTTGAAATTTACTACATAGTCTACACCACATTCACGTGCCACTTTTACTGTGTCGTCACTACTCCCATCATTAATGATGAGCCATTCAACTTTGTCAAAACCTTCTACTTCTCTAGGTAATGCACCTAGTGCTATAGCTAAAGTTTCAGCTTCGTTGTAACAAGGTATTTGGATAATCAGTTTCATTGTGGGTTCTCCCTAGTGATAGTATTGTAGAAAATAAAAGAAATCAGAATAGAGTGCATGTATACACATTAGTATGATTACTATGTTAAATAAAAAGTATTGCTTAAAGCGTTCTACAAATAGTGATGCCATTATAGCAAATGCAAACATAAACGGTAATAAATATCGAGGTTGTAAGCCTCCCATGTATCCAGCAGTTAAGTGAGATTTATAGGAGAAGAAATATTGTACTACTTGTACGGAGATAATAGCTAAGAGTGTAAGTTTCCCAAGGATACAGTAGCTTTTGTTCTCTTCTGGACATTTGAAAAAGAGAGCTATAAGCGCTAAAATATGTGCTATCAGTAATCCTAAAAAGCCTACCCAATGCTCTTTACCAATTGAGTGATGAGAGTGTATACCAAACCACCCACCTTTAATATAGTGCACCATACGTTCAAACCATTCATAAGGACTTAAGTGTTGTCTATACTGTTCTTCTACATAAAATCCAGATTTTAAATAGGCTTCTGGATGGGTTACATTATAGGTAGGTACGAGGGCATGATAGGTTAGCATAATAGAGAGTTGATAGTAGAGTATAGGGAGTAAAAACAGAACAATAAGTCCTACATGTACTTTACTAAGTTTTATCCACTCTTTGGTAAAAAGCATACGAATAAGAAAATAGAGTACAGCAAAAAAGATAAGTAGTGCAACAGTTAATTTACTAAAGTATGCAATAAAAGCACCAAAAGCTAGGATAAAGTACGTTGTAGTTGTATACTTTTGCTCTATCAATCGCTTTAATCCTAATATAAAAATAATAGCACCAAGCATAGCAAGGGTATCATTGGTAATACTCGCACCTAAGTAACTCTGCATAGGAATAGAAGTCAGTATACTTAAATAGACAAAATGACCTATCGTACTTAATTTTGCAGAAAAACCTAAATATAAAATAAGTAAAAAAGTAAATAGATAAATGAGTGTACTTAAATTTCTAAAATTGTCTATATTCTCTGATACCGATGCTTTTTTATCATAGACAAAATCCATAATTTCATAGTAAAGTGAGGGATGACTAAGATAATGAGGCATCTCCTTAAAATCTGGTACAACAGTATGGTGATTATGTACATATTTAATATATTGCAGATGCATAGTTTCATCTGGTGGATAGCCAAACTTTACATGATCTTTGTAGTAGACCACTTTAAAGATGGTAAAGAGAAGAAATAACGTGTATAAAATCATTTTTGCATCAAGGCTATTTGTATGTTCATTGTTTAGATAGATATATAAAATAAAGGTAATAACAAGTGCTATAAGTAAAGAGATAAGAAAGAACATACTGTGATAATGATGTGATTTTATAAGGAGTATATTTTCAAGTTTAAATCGTAATTGAGGATCAGTACCTGATGTGGTAAATATAATTTTATTACTTTTTTTTGTACTCTCTTTGATTTGAGCTTTGGTTTTTAATAAGCTTAAAGGAATAGTAGCTTGAGAGACTTTAAACCAATTGATATGTTGGATACTTAAGTTTGTTAATGTAATCGTTTTATTTGGTCTTGATGTAGGATCAAGGCGTAGGTATTGTATTTGATTACTTTTAGGGATATGGAAATAATAAATATTTTTTTTAGTTTTATAGGGTATCGCAGATTTTTGTTCACTAAAAATATGATTTTGTGAGGCATAGTATATTTTAGGTGAGAGTAAAGACCCTGTACTGTCTTGCATTTTTACAGCTAATGTAGTCCCATTCTGCATAGAAAGAGCAGTGACAAAGAGTACCAACATCGATACTAAAAAAGTAATGATGTATTTAAAACGAGGAGGACTATCTATTTTGGACATATACTAAAGTCCTCTTTATCATGACAAAGGTTAGGATTGTAATAAGGATCACCATGGGTGAGTATCTCACTATGCCTTTCAAAAAGAGCATCTTTTTCCGTTTGAAATCTAGCAATTTTCTCTTCAGTATCCTCATATCCTCTTGAAATAGATTCATGATGATACATTTGTGCATAAGGGGTAAAGATGTTAAGATATCCTTTTTCACGAACTCTTAAACAAAAATCAACATCATTGTATGCAACTTTAAATTCAACAGCATTCATGCCATCAATTTCAGTATAAATACTCTTTTTTATCATTAGACAGGCTGCTGTTAGAGCAGAAAGGTTTTGTATGGTATTGAGTCTGTTAAAATACCCTGCACTTTCACGGGGGTACATTTTATGAGAATGTCCTGCATAGCCACCAAGTCCTATGATAACACCTGCATGCTGAATCGTATTATTAGGATAATAAAGTTTTGCACCTACACATCCAACTTCTGCACGCTGAGAATGCTCTAGCATAGCTTCTATCCAATCAGGAGAGATAACTTCTATATCATTATTAAGCAATAGTACATGTTCACCTTTGGCATAGGTATTAACGGCATGATTATTGATGTCAGCATAATTAAAATCTGTATTATATTCATAAAATTTTACACGTGCATCTTTTTTTTCTAAAGTTATCATTCTATCGAATGTCTCTTGTTGTTCACTATTATTACTGATTCCAATAATCTCATAGTTTTGGTAGGTTGATCTATCTAAAATAGAATTTATAGACATATCTAAGAGTTCAGGTTTATCTTTAAATGGAATGATAATACTGATCAATGGATTATTTTTAATAGTATATTTTACCCTAAAATAGTGATGCATATTGCCATGTTCTACTGAAGCATCACTTTTTCTTCTTTTTAATGCAGCTTCCAGTACAGCTTTCCCTCTTTCCAATGCTTCAGGTTTAGCTTCACTATTAGCACTCGTGGAGGTTTCAAGCATTCTCCAATGATAAAGAATTTTTGTAATATGGTGTATCTTTGAAGTTTGTTCAGTGAGTCTTAAAAAGAGATCATAATCCTGTGCACCATCAAATTGTGCATTAAATAAGCCAACTTTATCCAATAATGATTTTTTAAAACAAGTAAAATGTGTAATATAATTATGAGAGAGCAATAGATCAGGTGAAAAATCTGGTTTAAAATGAGGATTACTACATACACCTTCTGTTGAAATAAAGTCTTCATCACTATAGATAAATTCTACCTCCTTTTCATTCATGACTTTTACCATCTCATAGAGTGCATCGGGTGTGATCTCATCATCATTATCCATCAACGCAATATATTCACCTGTTGCCAAAGATAAAGCAGCATTTGAAGCCCCTGAGATATTGAGATTTTTTTCTAAAAAATGGACTTTTATTTTAGGATTTTTTAAAGACTTTAGATATGTAATTGTCTCTTCATTGGTACTCTTATCATCAGCAATACAGAGTTCCCAGTTCTGATACCATTGCTTCTCAATAGAATCAATTGCTAAACGTAACCATTTAGGATCTACATTATACACTGGCATAATAATTGATATAAGTGGTTGCTCCTTAAAGTTTCTAAGTAGATCTATGGTATTTTGAGTGATTTGTGGTATTTGATATGTATATACAGGATCATTTTCTTTTACAGTCAAAGTATGAGGATAACTATGCATATTTGGAGGGTAGTTTTTGCTAAACCCTAAAGAGTGTAATAGTTTTTTAGGAATATATTTTTTGATAGTGTGTTTAAGTCTATTCTTTAAACGTAATGATTCAATAAATGTATGTAAAAATGTAATTTGCTGGTCTCTTAAATCAACAATGGATCGAGCATAACCTAAGTCTTCTCCTATTTGATGCATTTTAGAGGCCAATTCATTAATATGATCTTCTTTTCCTTGAGCATATTGCTGTAACTCTTGGATATGTGCTTCTTTACCTTGTATATACGCTGTAATGTTGGTATTTGCTTTAATATAATCATGTTTTTGAAAATAGAATCCACTCTGCATAACATAGTTATCTACGAAATGTCTTTCCATCTTATGGTATAGTAAAATATTTTTAGTAATATATTTTGAATCATTATTAATATGTGGAAGCATAGCTATTGTACGATGTATAATATAGTTTATAGGAAGGTTTGTTTCATATGCCCATTCATAATCTATAAGGTAGATCTCTTCTTCTTTATAAATAATATTGGAAAAGATAAGATCAATATTTGAGATATTCTTGAAACATAGTTCTTCTGATAGTAGTGAAAAGTCTTGCTCTCCAAAGAGTTTTTGATAAAGAGGATCATCTGAAAAAGTATCTTTATATAAAGTTGTTTTAAATGCACTCTTTACTAAAGTAATATAGTCATTTAAAAGTGCTTCTTTCTCTACTTTAGAGGCCATATCAAATTTCTTTTCTAAACTTTCACCTGCTATAAATTCAAAAGTTAAACTATTTTCACTTTCATCTATCACTTTGGCTAATTTAACTCTAGGATCTATAATATTCTCTAAGAGTTTAGTATAGTTAATTTTCATCTGTTTTAAATGAGGTATAGCCTCTCTTGTAATAGCTTGCTTCTTAATATATTTTTGACCATTCTCTTCGTATATAATGGTTTTAATTTGAAAAGCTTTGGCTCTTTCTGAGTTATTTTTCACATAAAGTATTTTCATTTATTCTCCACATATTACTAAAAAAGAGTTGGCAAAAAATTCAAATTGACCATTTTCTATAATACCTTTATAGGCATCTGTTTCATTAAAAAGTTCATAACGTTCATAATCAAAGTTAGGTGCTGGTGAGAGCTGTGCAATACTACTAGGTAACCAATCAGCAGAGTAAATCTCCATAGGCATTTTATAATCAGGGTGAGGGTAGTAGAACGCTTGAGTAGGGTAACCACTTTGACGTAAAAGATTTTCTAACTCTCTTTTACCAAAAGTCTGTACTGTGTCTGTCTCTTTATATCCTGTAATACCATCAAAAACTTTGGCGGTATGGTCCTCTTTTGCTCCAGAGAAGTATTTCAAACCATAACGGTTTTCTATAGCAATAATAAGTTTTCCATCAGGTTTTAGATACTGTTTGATCTGCTTTAAAAAATCTTCATAAGGATTATCTGTTTTGGTAAAAGAACCAGCATATTCAAGCACACCATTCAGTGTAATATAGTCAAATTGCTCTTTAAATTTAATATCATTCAGGTTCGCCACAATAATCTCTAGGTTCTCATGCTCTTTATGCCGTTCATAGTTAATAGTTGCACGTCTTTTAGAGAGTTCAACAACTTTGACTTCAGTTAAACTGTTACACAATGCACCAGTAATTGCACCGCAACCTCCACCAATCTCAAGGCAGGAGGCATTCTCTTTAAAGGGATACCAGTTAATAATATTTTGGCGTATTGGGGAGAGATGATATAAAATAGGCCATCTCCTATCTTTTGCTAAGATGGCATCATAGTCATTAGTGGTTTTTACAATCTCCAATAATTCATCTTCAATATCACCATCACTATAATAGTCGGCTCCAGTATAATAATCTAGATTTAGTTTTGCACTCATACTTCTTCTTTGCATGGTATTAAATATAAGTTATATTATATCGATAAATGGATGAGGAGAGGGTTAGATACTAGAAGAAACTTATTTGAAACATAATGTACTTCTATGTTTTGAACCCAAATTATGCAATAGCCTATAGTTATATAATCTTCTTCCATACATCCAATGCTAAACTCTCTGGTAATTCAACATCATCAAAAGTTATGATTTCTCCTTCTTTCACCTCTTGTTTTAATATTGCATTTGCAAGTAATCCAATAGGAACATGGTTAGGATGTTTTTCAATATGGACAGACTCTCCACGAACATCAAAACTTCCTATACCCTTAATAATCTCATCTCCAATATTTAAGTCATGTTTAGCAATCGCTGCCACACTAAACTTAGGGTTTTGACTATTATTCAGCAGCACACCTCCTCCACTAAGTACACGCTTGATTGTCTTAATAATCTCAAGATGACAAAGATGGTATGTTCTTTCAAGAACATAATACGGGCCATCTCCTAACTTATAATACTTAAGAGAATCCATCTGCTCTTCATCATGCTCAACGACTAAAAATACTCCTGCAGGAAGTTTTGCAGAAAGAACATAATCACTCACAGGATACCCTAACTCTTTTGCTTTATCTGCTAAAATATTTCCACCATGTAGCATATCATCATCTTCTAACTTCATTAAGCCCTCTTTGATGATACCTGCACCCAATCCATTGGCTACTAATACCTGCTCTATCTGCACTTTAGTACCATCCGTAAAAGAGGTAACCATCTCTAGACTTAGATTGGACCTCTTGCCCCAGTATTCCATATCTTTTTTAGTTGGATTTTCATTAAGAAATCCCTTAATATTTACATACGCCAAAGGTCTAAAACCCATAGCTAATGCCTCTTCATGCAAAATAGCCTCTACTCCAGGTTGATCCCCTTCTGCTTCAGTGACTAAACCCTTATCGGCAAAATAAGACCCTGTGGTTACGTGGAATTCAGAATTCATAGTCACTACAGGAATATCCTCTTTTAAGATACGGTCTATAGTCTCTGTTGCATAAATAGCATCCCCACTACACTCTACAATCAAATCACATGTTTCAATAAGGGTATCCAATGAATTTGTTAAAATATCATTTTGAATAAAATCTTTACGTTTTGCAATATCTGTACGTGTTAAGACTTTGGAGAGGATATAACTAGGATGCTGTAGTAAAAGTTTGGCAAGCCCATTAGCAATAAAACCTGAACCAATAATCCCTATTTTATATTGCTTCACATCTTTAATATCTAAAAGAGAGAGACATGATTTTAATGAATCTCTCCAATATGGAATTTTCAATTGATGTACTTTTTTGATCTTTTCTTTATTTAATACACTGTAAGAAGGACGTTTTGCAGGTGTAGGATATTCACTGGTACTAATAGGATTCACTTTACAATCTATATGAGAAAGTTCAAAGATTGCTTGAGCAAAATCATACCAAGAACAATTACCTTCATTACTGTAATGATAAATCGCTACATTTTTTGAAAAATCTACCTTCTCTTCTAAGATAGATAAAATTGCACGAGCGAGATCTCTAGCATATGTTGGTGTACCTATCTGGTCACATACAACATTTAACTTTTCTTTTTCTTTTCCCAATTTCAACATCGTATGTACAAAATTATTTCCATAACTGCTATAGATCCAAGATGTCCGTATAATCATAGCTGCTTTAGGATTGATCTGTAAAATCGCTTCTTCTCCAGCACGTTTGGATTTAGCATACACACCTTGTGGATTGGTTTGATCCTCTTCTCTAAGTGGTGTATGACTAGTTCCATCAAAAACATAATCTGTAGAGATATGAATAAATCTAATATCTTTTTTCAAAGAGAGTTCTGCTAAATACTTTACAGCCTCATAATTGACCTTATATGCCAACTTTTCATGATCTTCAGCTCTATCAACAGCTGTATATGCAGCACAATTGATAATAGTATCAATCTTCTTCTCATCAGTAAATTGTACTACTGCTTCGTTATCTGCTATATCTAAAGAATCTTTATCAGTAAAATAAAAATGTACCGAATCATCCCAATATGTTTGATTGGTAACTAATGCTTGAAACTCTTGTCCAAGTTGCCCATTTGCACCCGTAATTAAAATATTTTTACTCATACAGTTTTTCTCCATAGGTAAATAGATCAGCCTTAGTTAAAAGAGGTTGTTGCGTATCTTTTTGAGAAAGGTTTAATAATGATGAATCAATCTTCCAATCTATTGCAATTGCAGGATCATCAAAAGCAATACCTCTGTCATTTTCCGGTGAATAATAATTATCAACCTTATAAGCAAAAACAGTATTATCTTCAAGTACAACAAAACCATGAGCAAATCCTCTTGGGACAAAAAGTTGACGTTTATTCTCTTCGCTAAGCTCTACAGATACATACGTTCCAAAAGTAGGACTACCTTTTCTAATATCTACGGCAACATCTAAAACACGACCTTTAATCACACGAACCAGTTTTGTTTGTGCTGCAGGGCTTAATTGATAGTGTAATCCCCTTAAAACTCCTTTAGAACTCTTTGATTCATTGTCTTGACAAAAATGAACTTTAAACCCTAAAAACTCTTCTAATTTATCTTGCCTAAATGTTTCAATAAAGTACCCTCTTTCATCTCCATGTACTTTAGGGTCTATAATGACAACATCTTCTATTTTTGTTCTTGTAAACTGCACTTTTTCTCCTTTATTTTTCTTCTTGATCAATAATTTTTCCAATCTCTATTGAAACGATTGTACTTCCCTTAACATTTAAATGTGTACGGTCAGCATGATACTCATCACTTAAATGCAGATTTTGCAAACAGATAAGTCGCCCATTATATTTTTTTATAATTGCATTTATTTTATCATCAAAATACTTTAGAGCATTACCAACAGACTCGTGTTTTTTTACCAACGTATCTCTATAGGGCTGATGCACCACATAATACTTGATACCTTGTTTTTGTGCTCTTTTTGCCATTCTCTCTACCGCATTAAATGATTCTCCATGCATAATACCTGGATGAGGAAGATACCACCTTCCTCCTACAGCCTCTTTTTTGTAAATTTCTAAAGGTACACTCCCCGTATGATCAAAAAGTAAAGAAGTGAATTTATCACTCTGTAAATGTTCTTTTTTCCATTTTTTTTCACGCTGTTTACAAAATAGTAAATTATTACATGCATCAAAAAGTAATTTTGACAATGCAATAGATGACAATTCCTTACGTATAAATTTTTTCAATATTTCTGGTTTATAGTTCTCATATTTTTTTGCATGAGGAAAATCTGAATATTGTGCTGAATAGATAATACGTTTTAGATTTGGGAAAGCATCACTAAGCTCAAGTATCTGTTCAACTTCCAATGTGGTTGCTTCATACACTGAAAGATTTAATACATGTTGTACCTTATGAGAGCCTTTTTCTAGTACTGCACCCAACACATTATTTAAGCCAACAGAGGAGCCAACAATAATAGTATCAATCTTATCAGGATCAATATGCTCTCGTATAAATTTTAATTTTGCATCAAAAGAGATTCGATTTGTAATAGGTGGAGGAAATTGTTTGGAAAAATCATACACATACCCTGCTGCAAGCACACCTATCAACAATAAAAAAATAAAAAGTATCCGAAGATAGATTTTGGGGTTGAGCATCTAGTATTTCCTTTTAAAAATTGAAATATAAAAATTCACTTTTTCTATATAACATAAAAATTGATAATAAAAAAATTATTGTAAGTATCATATAGAAAAAACTTGGTTTAAACTTTTTCTTCCATTCCATTGAATTTGGTAAAAACAGTACAACAATAGCCCCTACCAACATCCATAAACCTATATAATTTTCATTTGCATAAAGTTTTGACCAATTTCCAAATTGTACACCATATGCCTTAAGTAAATCTAAATAGTTTAAAAATTCCAATGGGAATACAAGCTTACCTATAAACATCCCCTTAAGAACTTTTAAAGCATCATTAAAACTATTTGCACGGAAAAAAATCCAAGCTATATTGAGAAAGTTAAATGTAATAAACCAAGCCAATAGTTTAGGAAGCTTAAATTGTAATTTTTGCCATACTCTATGAATGACCAATGCTACACCATGCATGATACCCCAAAAGACAAATGTCCATCCTGCTCCATGCCAAATACCTCCAAGCAAAAAGGTCATAAAAAGATTACCGTACGTTCGAAACTCCCCTTTTCTATTTCCTCCTAAAGGGATATAGATATAATCTTTCAAAAAACGACTTAATGTTATATGCCAACGCCTCCAAAAATCCTGTATACTTACTGCCTTGTAGGGAGAGAAAAAATTCATCGGTAACTTAATATTAAAAAGTAATGCTATCCCTATAGCCATATCTGTATATCCTGAAAAATCAAAATAGAGCTGAAAGGTATAACTTAACGATGTAACCCATGCTTCTAACATATTTAGTGAAGGTGCACTATCAAATCCTTGTGTTGCCCATACTGCAAAGGTATCAGCAATCACCACTTTTTTAACAAGTCCCATGGAAAAGATAAAAAGTCCCAATGCTATATTGTAATAGTTCTTTACTTTATTTCTTAACTTAGCAAACTGTGGCATCATTTCAGCATGATGTACAATGGGACCTGCTATAAGTTGAGGGAAAAATGTTACAAAGTTTGCATAGTTCAAGAAATCATACTCTTTTGTCTCTCCTCTATAGCTATCTACCAGATAGGCTATTTGTTGAAAAGTAAAAAAAGAAATAGCAAGTGGTAATGCCAAATGCAGTAAAGGGATATGTCCATTAACCAAATGGTTCATATTCTCTATAAAAAAATCTGCATATTTATAGTATCCTAGTAACATAATATTTGCAATAATACCTATGGTCAAAAAAGCTTTTTTATTGACTTTTGTCTGTTCCTTCTCTTTTGATAAAGAAACTCCTATCACATAATTAAACAACATAGATACTAATATAATTGGCAAATACATAATATTCCACCAACTATAGAAGAAAAGAGATGCAAAAACCAAAAATGCTTTACTCGCTTCTGTTAGCCGCATCTTATTGAGATAAAAATATATGAAAAATGTTATAGGTAGAAAAAAGAATATGAATACATAAGAATTAAATAACAAAAGGTGTCCAATATTTTTATAAAATTATAGCTAGATGAACTTAGAGTTTAAAATTTACTTTGATTGTTCAGAAAAATAATTTTGGAACCATTGCCCTATAAGAATACTTTTCATCAACCCACCTTCATTTCCCATATGTGTTCTAGCATTTAAATGTGTTCCATCTTCTTGCATAATATAATGACGATTATCTTGCAATAAAAGACCAAGATCACATAATGCAAATCCTAAATGTTTATAATATCGTTGATAAATTTCTCTTGTTAGTTGATAACTCTCTTTATTATTAAAAAGATTTACCATGTAGATTTTATGTTTTCCAAATATCTTTGCGGCAGCTTTAGCATTTTCTTCAATATTTTTATCAATATAAGGTTTTACCGGTTCATCATTATTATAAAATGCCAAATCTTTAAAGTGTGGATTATATTGTGTAATGCTTCGCATATCCCAACGTAAAAATTTAGTTTTCTCATTTTCATTGGCTATTTTTGCTTTATGCAGTTTCGGATTTATCCTATTTTCAATATACTTCCTATATACAATAGGTGATTTTAATCCTAAACCAGTCAGCTCTTTTAGATTTTTTGATATTTGATTATATTTTTTATGAAAAACCCCATAAGCAAGATATCTTGCATAAAAACTTTTCTCTATTTGTTTAGAATAGTTATCAAAATCTCCCTCTTTCCACTTCATTATTTCACGAAATTGTCTTACTGACATACTTATCATTTTAGGACTTCTAGCTACATTTTTACTGTCAAAAGAGAGGATAATCACTCCATCATCTTTTAGATAGTATGTTGCTAATTTATTATATAGATTACACGTTGTCTCTGTCAAAACATTTGCTTCATACGCATACATAGCAACTTTTTTGTCTGTCATTTGCTCTATCACTTGAGGAATAACACCCCATGCTATTGCACTGTCTCCTATAAATAAAATATCGATTGATTTTTTAGGTTGATGAAAAATATCATTTATTTTATAGTTACGTGGACCTCTTTGCTCCCATACTTTTTTCGTAAATGACAGATCTAAATGGTACTTTTTTGAGATATTCTGATAGAGAGGATAAAGTGGATTTACAAACTCTTTCTCTCCATTAGCTATATCTTTCTGACAAACAATCTCTTTTTGTAGTACTAAGGAAAAAAATACAGAAGCTATCACTATCACTAAAATCAATCTATCCGATAAAAGGGGTTGTGTATACTTATAAAATTTATATGCTATCCATACAAAAACAATACAGGAGATAGATAACCATATCACATCTTGAAGATTAAAATCTATATTTCTTCCTTGCAAGATATCTTCAAATAATAATCTAAAAATAATATAGACTAAGACAATCAATGCAATAGCATACAAAATTTCTATTTTGGTTATTTTACGCATCTATTCATTACTCCTAAAAATCAAAATATATAAAAGGTAATGGATTACCACTAAACGTAAATGTTAAAAAAATAAGTACCGCCAAAAGAATAATAACCGATCTATTATAATTTACTATAAGTTCACCATTTTTTGTTACAATATAAAATCTACATATATGATCCAACAAAGGGTAAAGAAGCAGTATAAATATAATAAATTGATAATAGGGACTAGTGAGATTCATAAATAAACTTTGATGAAAACCAAACATTTTTTCAACAATAATAATTGCATCATGATAATTTAAACGGAAAAAACTCCAAGCCACAACAATAAATATCATTGTTATGATCCAGCGTATCATAGAAGGAACTCTAAAATAGTATTTTTCAGAAGCTTTTTCCAATACTAGAATAAAACCATGTATTGCACCCCATATTGCAAAACCCACACCAGCACCATGCCATATACCAGATAAAACAAAAACTATCATTATATTTAAATATGTTCGTACTTTCCCCTGTTTACTTCCTCCTAAAGGAAAATAGAGATAGTCTCTAAACCATGTTGAAAGACTAATATGCCATCGATGCCAAAAATCAGTAAGTGACGTAGCTCTATAAGGATAATTAAAGTTTGCAGGCAATTTAAACCCCATTAATAATGCAAAACCAATTGCCATATCGCTATAACCACTAAAATCAGCATATATCTCAGCAGAAAATCCTAACATAGTTGCCCATGCATCTACTATACTCATATCTTCGATACCATAAGAGATATTCCAATTTACATATGCTCCTATATTGTCTGCAATTAAAAGTTTTTTAACTAAACCTACACATAATAAAATAATAGAAAGTGTCACTGTTTTTTTAGTAAGACTCTCCTCTTTTACTACATTTTTAAATATATTTTTAGCTCTTAATATAGGTCCCGCTGCTAAATGTGGCCAGAAAGATATAAAAAGTAAAATATCCAAAAAACTCTGATTTACCTGAATTTTATGTTTATATATATCTACATAATATCCTATCATTGAAAATGTATAAAAAGAGAGACCCAATGGTAATATTAATTCTAATTCTGCTTCTTTAAGTGAAGTTAAATCTACAAAAAAATTATAATATTTAAAAAAAAGCAGTGGTAAAAGTGATAAAAAAATAATAATCCATAAAATTAATTTTTTCTTTTTTGTATAAAGAATTTTTCCTCCATACTTTCCAAGTAATGCATGATAAAACAATAAAAAAACAGCAGGAGGATACCATGTCATATAAAAAAGCAATGAAGAGATAACAATAAAATGATTTCTTGTATCTTTTTTAAATTGGAACTGTTTTGTAAATTTAGATTCAAATAAGAAAAAATAACATATATAAAAAAGTGTTAGTAGCACTACTATCATATTATTTGTAAAATTCATTAATTTATATTTCCTTTCTCCATAAATTAATTGCTACACTTTTTAATTCTAAGCCTATTTAACTTAATTTATTCTTTAATTGTATAATCTTACATAAAAATTAGATTAAACAAATTTTTAGACAAAAAGAGTATTATTTTAAAAATAATATTATTGTAAAATAAATCTATTTTAGGAGTATCTTTGTATGATACATAGACACAAAATGCTATTCTTATCTCTATTGTTTATCTTTTTAGGTACATCTACAGTCTATGCTGATCCTATACGTCTTATGCCTTTAGGAGACTCTCTCACTTACGACAACACTTATGCAGATGATGAAAAACCAAGACCTAGTGGAATAAGAACTGGATACCGAAGTCACTTATGGTATATGCTTAAAGATGCTAATTATAGTGTTGACTTTGTTGGTTCTCAGAGAGCTGGTGAAGCCATAAAACCTCCATTTGATCCAGATAATGAAGGGCATCCAGGATGGACTAGCTATGAAATAGCAGAGAAGGTACATGGTTCTCTTGTCAAATATCAACCAAATATTATCCTACTTCATGCAGGAACAAATGATAGAAGTACTACAAATCCTGAAGGTATTAACCAGATATTAAATGAAATTGATTACTATGAGGAAACAAGTGGAAATATTGTACGTGTCTATGTTGCGTTAATCCTTGATAGAAAAGAAAAAGATGGTAGAATTCGAATTTTTAATCGACGACTTAAAGCTCTAATAGCCTCAAGAATCACAAATGGAGATAATTTAGTTTTAGTAGACATTTATGGAAAAGTAAAACTTTCTAGCGATCATTATGTAGACCCTACACATCCTGATAAATATGGATACTGGAAAATGGCAAAAGTATGGTATCATGCACTTATGACTCCTTACACTGGGTCATTACATGCATTCCCATATACTTTAGTCAATAGTTCATATATACATTGGGTTAATGTTAATGAATCATCACAAACTGTTCAATTTATGGCAGATATACCAGATAGCGGTATAATATTTTAAGGATAATTTAATGAAAATTATATTTTTTTGCATATCTATCACTCTATTTTTGACTGGATGTGGTAGTGGTGGTGGAGCTGACTATAATTTAACCAATTCAACTTCTTCTAATGAAGTTAATATGGTTAATTCAAAAATATACACTGTCTATCAGGGTGATAAAGTAGTGAAGAAAACTGATTATGCTCTTATAAAGATTACGCACGCAAATAAACATAATGAATCTCATATAGAATTAATCGAAGGAAATGCAACAATCATCCGCCAATTTCAATAATTCAGAATTTACTTTCTCTATTATATAATAACTAACTAATAATCTCTATGTCTCATATATTAAGGAAAGTAATGAAAAATATCATCGCTAAGATCATTTTTATCCTTTCTGATATTTTAATGATCATCCTTTCCCTCTATCTTGCATTTATACTTAGAGGCTCTTTTAGCAGCTTAGAGATGCATACGATTCCTTTTGAGATCTATCTTACCTTTTATCCTCTCTATATTATCCTTATCTCTCTTTTTGCTTATGAGGGGATATATACTTATCGCTATGATTTCTGGCATGAGAGCCGTTTGGTCTTAAAAACGATCATCTTCTCAGCTACACTTGTTTTCGCATATTTGGCAATGACAAAATCCATAGAGGAGTATTCACGCTTGGTCATAGGATTTAGTTTTATCTTTATGGGACTTTTGATACCTTTATCAAAGAATATCCTTAAAAAAATGCTTTATCGTCTTAGGCTGTGGCAGAAAAAAGCTTCTATTTATGGAGAGGATCCTTTTTTGACAGATGAGATATATGGGAATCCTTATCTTGGCTATATCAAACCTAAAAAAGGTGAAGAGCCCTCAACGATCTTTATCAACTCCAAGGGGAGTGATGCAGAGGCACTCAAACGTGTACTCTCTACACAAATCAAAAAAAAGCATGAAGTTATTTTTATCCCTCTTATGGCTGATTATGATCTTACCCAATCTCATATCTATGAACTTTCCAACACCCGTACCAACCTGATCGTCTATAAAAACCGATTAAAAAGCTGGTATCGCAGAGTGATACAGTGTGCCTTTAACTATCTGCTTGCGATCATTTTACTACCTATTCTTCTTCCTGTGATCGGTATTTTTGCTATTTTGATCAAAAAAGAGTCTAAAGGTCCTGTCTTTTTTGCACATGATCGTATCGGGCAAGAGGGAAAAGTGATCCCTACACTCAAATTTAGAAGTATGTATAGTGATGCCAAAGAGAGGCTTGACAAACTTTTAGCTGAAGATCCTCAGATCGCAAAAGAGTGGGAGCGTAATTTCAAGCTTAAAGATGATCCTAGAGTGACAAAGATAGGAAACTTTTTAAGAAAAACCTCTTTAGACGAGCTCCCTCAAATATTTAATGTCCTAAAAGGTGAAATGTATTTTGTAGGACCACGACCTGTGATACAAGAAGAGATCGACCAATATTATAAAGAGAATGCAGAGTATTATTTTATGGTGAAACCAGGGATTACAGGGCTATGGCAAGTAAGTGGTCGTAGTGATACTGATTATGTTTTCAGGATAGAGACAGACAAATGGTATGTACTTAACTGGTCACTCTGGCTAGATATTGTCATTTTGGTTAAAACCATCAAGGTCGTACTTAAAAAAGAGGGTGCCTACTAAAAGATTTTTAAAGGTTCCCTAAATTGGATTTGGTATTATTCTATGATACACTATGCATATATATTAAAAAGGATATCCATGCTTCTTAAAAAACTTATACTCTCTAGTACATTATTGACTAGCATACTCTTCTCAAATAGCAGTATTGGACTTGATATTAACAATGATGATCTTGAACTTACCGCTTCGATTGATCTGAACAGACTTGTGAATTATGCTGAAAGCACCACCTATCTTCTGGATATTGCTTATCTCTACACGGATGGAAACAATATGAGTAGTGTCGGAGTCAGTGCCCAAAATACCATTCAAGGGGCTCAAGGTCTTACACTTGGATTTGGTATTAAAGCTGTTTTTGCCAGTGATTTTTTGGCAGCACCTCTTTATGCAAAAGCGATCTATCTGCTTCCGTTAAATGACACACTTCCCAGCACCTCCATTGTAGGACATTTTGCGTATGCTCCTTCTGTACTGAGTTTTAGAGATGCAGAAAAGTATGTGGCATTTAGAGTTGAAGCAGATATGGAAGTGATCAACAATGTACATATCTTTACCGGATACCGAAATATCGACACCGACTTCACCTCCCATACACATACATTTAACGATAGCTTTTATGCAGGGATGAAACTCTCTTTTTAATGAAAACAATCCCTCAAAAAGCACTCTTTCTTGACCGTGATGGTATTATCAATATAGATCATGGTTATGTCTCAAAAATAGAAAATTTTGAATTTATAGATGGTATATTTGACCTTCTACACCTTTTTTTAAAGCATCACTATACACTTTTTATCGTTACAAACCAATCGGGTATCGGGAGAGACTACTATTCACAACAGGATTTTGATACACTCACTGCATGGATGATGAAACGCTTTAAAGAAGAGCACATTTCTATAGAACAGATATACCACTGCCCTCATGCACCTGAAGCATTCTGTGGATGCAGAAAACCCCAAACAGGTATGATAGAGCAGTGCTTAAAAACATATACGATCGACTTGAAACACTCATGGATGATCGGAGATAAACAGAGTGATATTGATCTTGCATACCATGCAGATATCGGCTCAACGATTGCTATAGGCAATACAGATATAAAAAACAGCTCTCTCTCTTTTGGCTCTATTTTGGCATGCAAAGAGTATTTAGAAGAAAATCAAGGTAAAATACTTCAATAAGTATGTGTAGGAAATATCATGGATGAAATACGTAACAAAAAACCAACGATAGCAGTGATAGGTGACTTAATGATCGATGAGTATATCTGGGGTGCCTGTGAACGTATCTCTCCAGAAGCTCCTGTTCAAGTGGTTTCTGTCAATAAAGAGAGTGCTGTACTTGGTGGTGCAGGGAATGTCCTCTCCAATCTTAGAGCATTAGATGCCAATGTCATTCTCTTCTCCGTCTTAGGAGATGATCCTACCGCTACACTGCTACAAAAGCTTATCGATGATCTTACACTGACCGACACCATACTTGTCACAGAGAAAGGGCGTATCAGTACTAAAAAAAGCCGTGTTATCGCTTCAGGACAACAGGTACTTCGCTTTGATGATGAGACAACTACCCCCATCACACTAAAATCACAAATGGCTCTCTTTGAAGCGTTACAGAAGAACCTAGCCAACTATGATGCCATTTTACTCTCAGACTACGGGAAAGGGGTACTTACCCCTACACTTTGTCAAGATATCATCTCTCATGCCAATGCCCTCAATATCCCTATACTTGTTGATCCTAAAGGGACAGACTACAGTAAATACAAACATGCGACCCTACTTACACCCAACAAAAAAGAAGCATCTCTTGCCTCTCAAATAGAGATAAAAGATGACACATCCCTTACCCAAGCCCTCCATTACTTTAAAGAGAAATTGGCTTTGGAGTATGCCATCATTACACTGAGTGAAGATGGTATAGGACTACTGGAGAGCGAGGTCAAAAAGATACCTACCGTTGCCAAGGAGGTCTTTGATGTTACAGGTGCAGGCGATACAGTACTTGCCTCTCTTGGTGTAGCATTGGCTTCAGGTCTGGACATTGTAACTGCCTGCCAATTTGCCAACAAGGCTGCTGCAGTGGTGGTTGCAAAAGTGGGAAGTGCTACAGCAACCCTCAATGAAGTGGAGGAGTATGATCACTCACTCAACAAGGGACAAGCACAGAGTAAGATAAAAGACTTTACCCAAATCACCCGTATCTCCAAAAGGCTTAAAGAGCAAAAACGAAAGATCATCTTTACCAATGGATGTTTCGATATTTTACATCGTGGTCATGCTGCCTATCTGGAGAGAGCCAAAGCGTTAGGAGATATACTTATCGTAGGTGTTAACTCTGATGAGAGTATTACCCGACTTAAAGGAGAGAACCGCCCTATTACCCCTTTAGAGGACAGAGCTTTTTTACTTGCGGCTTTAGAGAGTGTGGACTATATCATACCTTTTACAGAAGATACCCCCTATAGGCTCATTCAACAGATCATACCCCATATACTTGTCAAGGGTGCTGACTACGAAGGCAAAGAGGTGGTAGGTTCAGATATCGCAGAGGAGGTCGTACTTATCGCATTTATAGAGGGGAAAAGTACCTCTAAGATCATAGAGAAGATACAGACAAAGGAAGTGTATTGAGAGCCCCCTCTTTTTCACTCTTCTTTAAAGCCAATCTCTTTTTAACCACACTTCTGTTTCTTGGCTTCTTAACGCTTTTTCAAGGCTATACCCTTAGTAATTTTCTTTTTGCAGTGATCGCTTCGATCTCCAGTGCCCTCCTGCTGGCACTTATTCTCTATCTTCTCTCCATCCCTTTCTCTTTGATTAAGCATTGGGGGATCCCCTCTCTAAGCCTCCTCTTTGTACTAAGTAATGTTGCTCTGCTTATTGATCTTTTTGTCTATAAACTCTTTCATTTCCATATCAATGCTATGGTACTCAATATTATCACTTCTCCTGATGCAATGGACTCTATCCAGACAGGGATAGCTCCTTTTATTGCTTTTCTTTTTGCGGTTGCGGGGTTTATCTATTTTGAAATATTTATCTATAAAAAGATCCATTCACTCAGTAGCACCCATCAAAAAAAGATCAATCAAAAACTCAATAAACTTATTGTTTTACCACTCGTTCTTATACTGCTTACAGACAAACTTGGCTTTGGTTTTGCCTCACTCTTTTCTCAAAACAGTTTACTCTCTCCTATCAAAGTAATTCCCCTTTATCAGCCACTTACTTTTACAAAGATCGCTGCAAAACATTTTGGATTTAAAGCAGAGGAACAAGCAAAATACAGCATCAAAACAGAAGCCGCACTGAACTACCCTCTTCATAGACTGACAATAGATACAAACAGACCTGTATTTCCTATTTTTATTATTGCACTGGATTCTGTAAAATACAACGCTATTGATACAAAACTTACCCCATATATCTCAACTTTTTCCAAAGATGCCATGGTACTTGAACATCACTTCTCTGGGGGAAACAGTACCCGTTTTGGTATCTTTTCACTCATTTATGGGCTCAATGCCACCTACTGGTTCAGCTTTCTCAATGCCAACCAAAAACCCCTACTCTTTGATATACTCCAAAAACGTGGATATGATATCAATATTTTCTCCTCTACCAACACCAACTGGCCAGAGTTTAGAAAGACTTGTTATGTAAATATACAAGAGAAAATACAAGACAACTTTGAGGGAGAACCATGGGAAAAAGATGCACAGAGTTCTCAATGCTTTATCGATCAGATCAACCATTACACTCGTGACAAACCTCTTTTTAACTTCATCTTTTTAGATTCGCCCCATGGATACTCCTATCCTCCAGATGAAAATCTCTATCATGCACCACAAGGAGAAGTAAACTATCTTACCATTACACCTGAGAGTCATGAGTTAAAAACCGTAGAGAAACGCTATAAAAATGCCCTGCACTATAATGACAGACTCGTAGGGAAAATGATAGAAGCACTTAAATCCAAAGGGCTTTACGATGAGGCACTCATTCTCTTTACCTCAGACCATGGACAAGAGTTTTTTGAGTATGGGAATTTTGGGCATAATACTTCTTTCTCACTGGCACAGACCCTTGTTCCTATGATGATCAAACTTCCTAAGTCACTACAGCATCTTGTCCCTCCAAAAGGTATCACCTCACATCAAGATATCGTACCTACTCTTCTCTCTTTACTGGGAGTAAAGAACCCCTCAAGTGATTATAGTAATGGGAAAAACCTTTTTGATCCGACATACCATAGAGATTTTACCTTCTGTGCCAACTGGAATAACAATGCTATACTCACCCCAAAGACTATCTCTGTTTTCTCTAACTTACCGAACAAAATATTTGGTAATGAGGTACACCAGACCAAAACCTATCAAAAATTACCCCATACCAAACCAAACAGTAAATTCATTTTAGGTACAATGAATGAAAATAAAAAATTTTTAAAGTAGTGCCATGTTACAGATGATAAACAAAGAGCTTCAATCTCACAAAGAGACCATAGAGAAAACCATTACAGTGCTGACCCCCCATATAGAAGAAGCGTGTTACCTGATGGTAGATACCCTCAAAAATGGAAACAAGATCCTTCTATGTGGTAACGGGGGAAGTGCCGCTGATGCACAACATATCGCAGCAGAGCTTACAGGGCGCTATAAGACACAAAGAAGAGGTTTACCTGCCATTGCCCTTACAACAGACACTTCAGCCCTTACAGCCATCTCTAACGACTATGGTTACGCAAGGGTATTTGACAGACAAGTAGAGGCTTTAGCGAACAAAGGTGACCTGCTCATAGGCATCTCCACCTCTGGAAACTCGGACAACATCATCTCTGCACTTACTTTAGCTAAAAAGTTGGGTTGTCATACGTTAGGACTATCGGGGAAAAACGGAGGGAAAATGAATGAGGTTTGTGATCTAAATCTTGTCATCCCCTCCGATGATACACCCCGCATACAGGAGATGCATATTCTTATAGGGCATCTTCTGTGTCAAGCTGTGGATGATGCATTTTCATTAGTGAAATAGCTGCTTATCATACAGGTGATTCAGCCCAATCACAAAAGCAAGTGCATTTTTTTCTAGTTCACTCTCATGTGCTACTTCAATCAAATGTCCATTCTTGTACCTAAAGGTCTTTGCCTCTTTGCGTGGTCGTACTACGGCTACTTTATCTGCTACTCTTAATGCATAGATATCATTAAACTGCATAAGGCTTACATCGGCTTTGGTATCTGAAAAAATTGATTTACCGAGTATAGGATAGGTAAAATCTTTACCCAAATAGTCTAGTGCCGTAGCCAATACATCTGGTTGTGAAGCCAGTTTGGTATAAAGTTTTGGCTCTACTCCTCCTCCCAATATCAGTGCAGGGATATGAAACATATTCACAGGAACTACATCATCACCATAAACACGAATGTTATGGTCTGCAATGACTACAAAAATGGTATCTTTATAGTAAGGTTTTTTTCTTGCCTCTTCAAAAAAGAGCCCTATGGCATAGTCTGCGTATTTCACCGCATTCTCTACACAGTTCTCCCCTTTTTTTACCTCATCTATACGCCCTGCAGGTATATCAAAAGGGCTATGGTTAGAGGAGCTGAACATCAAGGCAGCAAAAGGTTTTCCCTCTTGGTAAAGTGTAGAAAACTTCTCATTTGCTTTTTGAACCAAGTCTTCATCACTTGCTCCCCATGTAGCTACATAGGCTGGATCTTCATAATCTTTCTGCTCTACGATCTCATCGATACCATTACCCAAAAACCACGAACGCATATTGTCAAAGTGTGCCTCCCCACCATAGAGAAACATGGTGTGATAGCCTAGAGGTTTAAGCAGTTGCCCAAAAGTAAAAAAGTCATTTTGAGACTTGGAGCGTTTCACTACTCCTTTACCAGGTACTGCCAAGAACCCTGCTGCACTTCCGGCAATACCTCGTACAGAACGTGTCCCATTGGAATAGACTTCATCAAACCACACACCCTGTTTTTTAAGCTTCATCAACTCAGGGGTTACCTCTTTTGAGATAAACTGATACCCCAAACTCTCTTGTAAAAATATTACCAGATTTTTCTTTTTAGGTGTAGCAAAATGGGTATATTCTGTACGTCTAAAAGGGGACTTTGTTTTTAAATCATTGTCTGAAATTTTCAATACGTTTTGCATACGCTTTAACGCTTCTTCTTTTTTCATCTTGCCATAAAGCTTAATCGTTTTAGAGGCAAAATGCTTATTGGCATAAATCGCATAACCTACAGAGTAGAGAGAGTTTTTAGTCACTTCATTGACGGTACGGTTTGAAGAGTACATCGCATCAGAGATATTGGCAGCACGGTGTCCAAAAGAGGAACGAATACCGATAAACAGGAGCAGTGCAATCGGTAAGAACCATACAGCCCGCTTCATCCATGGTAGTGTCAGCACAGCAGTAAAGCTCTCTTTACTTTTACGCATAAACCACCAGATAAAAATCCCCATCATCATAAAAGAGATAAACAAGGGAAGTTTAAAATCAGCAATCAGCATCCCAAAGACCTCTTTGGGGTACTCCAGATACTCTACAAACTTAAAGTTGGGTCGTACATCGTATTGGTTAAAAAAGGGGAATGTTGCATTCTCCATATAGATGAGGAAAGCAAACACAGATACAAAATAGAGACGCAAAAAAAGATTGGCTATTTTACGAAGGGATGTAGGTGCAAAACTAAGTACAAGTAGTGGGATCACAAGTAACATGGAAGCCACCATCGTATCCATCTTGAGCCCATAAAGAAAACTCAGCCAATAGTGAACATCTCCATCACCAAATCTATCAAATTGCCAAGCAAAAAGTGCTAAACGCCCCACAAAAAAGAGGGCTATCATGCCTAAGTAGTAGGTGAAGAGTTTTTTAAGTATTTGCATTTACTATCCTTGATTTTAAAGATAGAAGTATAACATCTATTAACATAAAAACCTTAAATATTTTGCTAGTTATATTTTACACTTTTTTTAATTTTTGTAAAGTAGATCTTACACTTTAGTAAATTTTTATCACAACTATTTGTTATCATTTAACATCTGCTTATATGCTTCAAAAGCAGGGGTTTTACGTATCTGTCCCTCTCTGTCATCTACCAGACCATATCCTGCAGCGATAAGTTGATGCCAGTAGATACGCTCTACTTTACTCGTTTTTAGGGCTATCTCATGGTACTCTAGCATATACTTGGTATAGTCAGCTTCACTTACGCATTCTGCTTCGGAGGTAGGTGCATAAGGTGCAGTATTGGACAAGGGCCAGTTGGCTTCAGTGATATAGAGATGCTCTGTTGTTTTAGGGGAGAGTTTTACTAAAGCATAGAGCATATTGATCTTATTTTTAGTATCAAAGATCCCCATTTGTCTATTTTGGGGTGCACCACGTCTATCCACATAGAGAAGGGAGGAGAATTTATCATACTTTACAGAAAAAAAGTTAAAGAGTGTCCGAATGGTATAGTGGTACTCAAAGTCTATGACTGAGGAGCCTATCAGTCTGAGATGGGGGTATTTTTCATCACGTATTTGTTGTATGGTTGCATACCACTTCAAATACTCTCCCATAGAAAAAAATCCCCATTTTGTACGGTTAATGGCATTGCCTACTTGGTACTCCGTCACAAAAGAACCAAACTTCTCAAAAATCACTTCCATATCTTTTTTGAGCAATAGATCATTTTCTATATGCTCTCTGTCTTGCAAGATGTTAAGCAGTATAGTTTTGTCTTCTGCAAAACTTTTAGCAAAAGTAACATACTCTTCTACTCTTTTCATCTCCCAAAGTGGCATACGAATAAGTAGGTGTTTTACGCCTAGTTCTTCTATCAGCTCTTTTTGGATCTCTCCTTTATCCAAGTCTATTCCCAAGCCATAAAAGTTTTGTTCATCTATCTGCTTAGCTCTATAAAAAGGCATGAGCAAGATACTTAATGGAAAGAAAATAAGCATACTCAATAGCAGTGGTATATAATCCCACAAATGCTTTTTACGCATCTTCTTTTTATAGGCTTTATCTCTAAGGGGGTATGGCTGGTCTGAGTATTTATCCCAGATAAATGGTGCTTTCATTACCATAGCCTCCAATACCCAAGTTTTTTACGCACTTGATAGCGTCGCACAAGATTTAATGGCTTTCTTTTTATTTTTTCATGCTCTAAAAAGTGCAAACAGGCATCAACTACTCTTGCACTTGATTTACCATCACTATAGGGGTGGGTTTGTTCTATAAACATCTCTAATGCTTCCATAATCTTCTTGGGCTTTGAGAGTGCCTTTTCTAAAGCTTGTTCTATCTGTAAAGGATCTGTAATATTGATCATATGTGGTGCAGGTTGATTGTTATTTAGTGTGACTACCGGCTTTTTCTGTAACACAAACTCTGTAATGGCTGAAGTTGTATCTGAGAGCATTACATCTGCTTGTTTAAATAAAGGAATTAAATCTGTCGTATCATAAAAAGTAAAATTTTCATGCTGCATTGCTTTAAACTTCTCTACTACCTCTGCTTCCATTTTAGGATGCAGAACAGCTATAAATTTCCATCTACCTAACTGTGATAGTCTTTCAAGCTCTGCTACTGCTTCTACATTTTTGGCAAGACTAAGTTTTGTTGTAAATGTAGAACTAATCATGATTGTAGATTGTGTATTGATTGTCTCCTTCAAAGGAAACAGAGGATCTACTTTTGACCATCCTGTTTCAACGACTTGAAAGTATTGATGCTTTTTCTGGAGTACTTCAAATGGTTTAGTGGTGCTAGGTCCCTGTGTACAGTAGAGATCAAAAAATCCACGGATATTAAAATGTCCTTTGGCATCACTACGTTTGCCCACAGAAAAACCATGAAATATCTGTACCTTTATACCAGGGAAAAAATCTGGCACCACATTGGTAGCAACCAAAACAATATCTGGCGAATATGCTTTTACCTCTACTACACTTTCAAGCAGATTTTCTTTGACACTTAAATGAGACCCTGTATGGGGTTCATCACAAAACCATTTTACTTCAAAATCACGAGCTTTGATCTCATCTTGCAAAGGTCTTCCTATGGGGATGCTGTAGGCTTGAGAGATATAGATGAGAAACTTCATTTTTATGCTTTATAGAAATCTTTATACCATGCAACAAATGCACCAACACCTTTATCTAATGGTGTCTCTGGTTTATACCCAAAATCTTTGATAAGATCACTGACATCTGCATAGGTAGAGACCACATCCCCATCTTGTATATCCATAAAGTTTTTTTCTGC
>Ga0256827_10000137_pt1 | contig 39673 bp, 39 predicted proteins | sample CV84metaG_FD_185977 | JGI IMG/M metagenome (GOLD analysis project Ga0256827, IMG submission 185977) | Hydrothermal vent microbial communities from East Pacific Rise, Pacific Ocean - CV84 | ecosystem: Environmental > Aquatic > Marine > Hydrothermal vents | place: Pacific Ocean: East Pacific Rise... | reverse complement strand
CCATTACCCTCACCTTTAATAATAACATCTTTTCCTATACCCTCTATTGTAAGTGGTTTATCAATATAAATATTTCCAGTATAAACTCCATTCTGCAATTTTAATGTAGAATAAGGAGAAGCTGAATTTATGGACTTTTGCAATAAACTAGAAAAAAGTAATGCTGGAACCAACAGAGTAAAAAAAATTAATTTCATTCCGCTTTATCCATTGAAATATTAATAAAATTTATGTATCTCTTCCATGATATCAGCAAATTCTATATTATCACCTTTTTCTTTTAAAAATGATATTAGATACTTTTCACTTGCTTCTACACTTTCATTTTTTTCAATCTCTAAAAGTTTTGTATAAAGCTCGGCAATTATTTCAATAACATGTTTAGAAATTGTTTTTCTAGAAGCATGATAACCTATAATTTCACCACTATCTGTATCTCTTCTAATCTCAAATTCTGTAAATATCCAATAATAACGTCCATCTTTTGTTAGATTCTTAACCACAGCATTTATATTTTTACCCTGCTTTATAGTTTCCCATAATAACTTAAACACTACCTTTGGCATATCAGGATGACGTACAATAGAGTGCGGTTTTCCTATCAGTTCTTCTTGTGAATAACCACTTACCTCCATAAAATAATCATTTGCATAAGTAATTTTTCCTGTTGAATCAGTTTCACTTACAATATATCTTTTAGGATCTAACTGAACCTCTTCATCTTTTGGTATTGGTTTATTCATTATTCTGCTCCATTTAAGAATTTTATAAGACCATAGCTTACTTCTTTAAAACTAAAAACTCTCGCCCCATGGTGTTGTTTTGAAAATTCAGTAGCAGCCTTATATGAACTAAAAGCAACTAAATCATCACCAGCAGGAGAAATTTCATCTGAGCCATATACAAAAAATGCACCTCTTGCATCAATAGTTTTTGCTGTTTGAAAATCTGTAACATAAAGGTTTTTAAAATCTTTTTCCTTAGTAATATGAAAATCATTAAACCATGAAGCAGGATGTAAGTAAAATTCAAACATACCTTTTGGTGAAGAGAAAAGTACTTTTTTACCATTTGCAAGTTCTATCTCTGCTACCCAAGATGGATATTTATACAATTTTAAATGTCTAATTTCTCCAACTGCATTTTTATCATACTTAATCTCATATGAAAACAATACATTTACAAACACTAACAATCCAATAACAAATCTTATCATAACAACTCCTAAACTAAGTCTTTCTTTTCAAATATTTTATACCCTAAAAATGCAAATATCAAACCTAAAAATAATGGATAAAAAATAGAAACTAAAACAAATACTGTTTGACTCATAGAGTCTAGTATATAAAATGCAACAGGGCCCATAACAGTAAGTTCTGGATCAAATAATGATATTGCTGCCACACGAAAAATCTCCATAGGATTAATTAAACTAATAAATATAATTAAACCTGAACTCATTCTCTCTTGCATCATTAAAGATATAAGAGCTATGTCTATAAATGCCAATAAAAATATCCATATGAAAAAAGAAAGTCCAAGCGCAACCTCAGAAGATTTTACAAAAGAAGATATAAAAAATGCAATACCTAGAAAAGCACTACTCATAGCAAACAATAACCCTGTATAAAGAAAAAATATATCCCAAGGTATTGCTGCACCTTTTACTGCGCCATAAATAACAGCAATTACCATAGCAAAAAAGACAGGTAAAAATACAGTTACAAAACGTCCAATCACTTTACCCCAATAATATTGTTTCAATGATATTGGAAAAGACAACATGTATTCTAATACATGACTATCCCTATCACCAGATATAGACCTCACAGTTGTAACAAGAATAAAGATTGGCAAAATCACAATTGTAATCTGAATATACATCAGCAAAAGACGACTTAATCCACTAAAACCCATTACTTGAGACTCTGTAACTCCTGCTATGAAAAAAAGTGCAATAAGTCCACCAAATACAAGTGAATAAACAACAAACCATTTTGCCCGGATAGACTCTTTTAAATCTAAATATGCAATTAAAAGTAAATTTTTCATTTAAAATCTCTCATCCGATACAATTTTTCCCAAATCCATATAAATTTGTCGATTTACCAAATCCTTCACCTCTTCTAGTCTATGGGTTACAAATAAAAGAACTTTATCTTCTTCATTTTGTTTTAAAAGCCTATAAAAATCATCTCTAGCTTTTGGATCAAGATTTGCTGTAGGTTCGTCATAAATAATAACATTACTTTTTTTTGCTAAAGATATAGCTATAAGAAGTTTCTGTTTCATACCACCACTAAGTTTAAAAAATGACTTATGAAGATTTGAATTGATATCCAATTTCATCTCATTCGCATAATGTTTCATCAAATTTTTATCAACTTTTGCACTTACAGAAATATACTCAATCAGTTCATTTATACTTAACTTTATTGGAGGTGGTAATTGCGGTACAAAACTAATATGTTCCAAAACATCTAATCGGTTTTTAATAGGGTTAAGTCCATTAATAAGAACCTCTCCTCCTGTTGGATGATAATAACCCATAATTGAACGAACAAGAGTTGTCTTACCTGCTCCATTTGCTCCCATTAAAGCTATTGATTCATTTTTTTTAAATTCACAACTTACATTGTCAAGTGAAATATTTGAACCAAATTTCTTTGTAAGATTTGTAACTTTTATCATACTTATACCAAACTTTTTAATCTAAAATCAAAATTTAAAGCATCTGCATGACATACATCTATACAACGCCCACAAAGTGTACAATCAGCACCAGTAATATATTCGTGTGTAATATTTTCTTCTTCTCTTTGCTTATCATATTTTGCTTTTGTAATCTCTAAAACTTGATTTTCAAAACAAACGTCACTACAAACCATACAATGATCACAATTATCATTCCACTCTATACGAAGAGCAGAAACTCTACCTATAACACCATATGTAGCACCAATAGGACAAATATAACTACACCATGCACGACGAGCAAAGAAAACTTCAAAAGCCAAAACTACAACTACCCATATTAAAGATAAACTCCAACCATACGCGATAGCACGACTTAAAATACCAACAACACTAAAAGTTTCAAAAACAAGATAACCACTTGTAAATGCTAAAATTAAAAAAATTCCCCAAAAAAAGTATTTGATGCGATGATCAAACTGTCTCTCTTTGATTATCTTTTTAGTTACTAAAGTATTATGCCACTTCTCACCTATTTCACTAAGTATACCATAAGGACATACCCAAGCACAATAACTTCGTCCACCAACTAATAAATAAAAAATAGTAATTGTACTAACGCCAATAATAATATTAATATGTAAGTGATGCTCAGCTAAAAACATCTCCAATGTTGTAAATGGGTCAATTAAATGAAATCCTAAAAATCTAGAACCATTAAGTGTACCCTCTAAAGTTTGTATATCTATAGCAAACGAAAGGAAAAATAATAGATGTACAGATATAACAACAATCCATCTTTTTGCCCGAATACTTAATTTCTTTTTTCCATCTTTTGTTGTAGCAAAAAATGTTGATAAAAACGTTGTTTTTTTAATGGTCTCTCTACTATTATACTTATCCATTTCTTTTTCCTATTTTATTTAGAGTTTTTTAATGCCTCAGCTCTTGCTGGAAACTCTCCAATCTCTTTTGATAATCTTCTTAAGTCATCTTGTGTTAAGTGCATTAAAAGACCTCTCATAATCATATTTTCTTTTCTACCTGCTTTAAAATCATCAAGCTTTTTATATAATTCTTCTTCAGTTTGTCCAATAAGTTTAGGTCCCATCAATTTTTTACCATATTGCATACCACTACCATCAACACCATGACATGATGAACATTTACTTTTATACTCATCACTCACTTTAAAACTACCAATATTCCCAGCTTTATCTCTTAAAGCTGTTAAAGCTTCATTTTCTTTCTCTCTATCGCTCTTTTCTATTGGTTTATTATCCACTTGTGTTGACGCCATTCTATCACCTATATCTTCAGTGATTCTACCAGCTTCTCCACCATTATAAGCACCACCAGTTGAAGCAACCCAAGCCATAAGACCTAAAGTTACTAATGTAAAAAATCCTGCTATTATATTTTTCATCTATTTATTCCTTATTTTTTGTATTTGTAGATTAAAGTTATATATATCTTCTGCAATTGCACGTATCTCTTCATTACTCATATTATGAATTAAGTCTGTCATAAATACATTTTTCTTTTTACCTGTTTTAAATGCAACTATTTTACCATAGATATACTCACTATCACGTCCAAGAAGTGATGGTCCAAGAACACCATTAGCATAATCATCATGACATGGAGAACATTTTAATCTAAACGTAGGACTTAACTGTTTGGCTAACAATGAGACCTGCACTCTTTCATACGGACTACGTATATGCATCTGTGCATCAAGCACTGTTCTTGGTCTAGTACGTACCGACGCGTCTTTATTCGCAGGTTGTGCATTTGGATTATACTCACTCTTTTCACCATAGTCATAATAAAAAGAATTTTTATTAGAAGATTTGCCATCTTCACTTTTTATATTAGATTTTACTTTTACTGCATATTCATTTTCATTAGTTACAACTTCTATTTTTGGAGATTTCTCTGTAGTTATAGAATTTTGAATTTTATCTTCTTGTTTTTCTTCTTGCTTATCACCACAAGCTGAAAAACCAACAACAACTAAAAGTATCAACAATAAATCTTTTTTAGTCCTATATAGGTTAGTTATTTTCATTCTGTTTCCTTAACTTTGACTACCGTAATAATCATCATAGACCATTCTAGGTTTAATAACAATAGAAGGTTTTGAAGTTGGACAAACATCTTGACATGCTCCACAACCAATACATCCATCATATATTTCAGGTCTTTGTCCACCTTTTGCATCTGGTACCATTGCTATAGCACTTAAAGGATTTGGAATTGGACACATATCTGCACATAAAGTACACTCTTTACCCTCATAGCCACTAAATTTCTTTAAAAGCACCTCTTCTTCTGGAGTTATATTTCTAACAGAATTATTAAAAGCAATCATCTTATTATCATAACCTTTGGGCACTGGTGTAGAACTAATTGCTAAACAAGTATCAGGAAATTCTAAAACAGCAATTCCCATTTTAATATCTGTAGCTTGCTCAGTTTTATGATCAAGTGCACCACTAGGACATGCTAACACACATGGAACTGCGTTACAAGCATAACATGCTCTAACATTTGCATCTATATATGGGGTGCCTTCTCCATAACCCTTCCCTATATCATTAAGTTCAATAGCATGATAAGGACAAACTTGAAGACATTGACCACATTTAATACAAAGTGCTAAAAACTCTTTTTCTGGTATAGCACCTGGTGGACGTAGTCTATTTTCTTTTCCATTTAGATATGGCGTAAAAACAATACCCCCTCCCAAAACAAGACCTAATACTCCCAAAGTCGAATATTTAACAAATTCTCTTCTATCTGTTTGTACTTTTTTTGCCATAATTATCCTTTATTAAAATGCTTTATTCATTTTCGGTTTTTTATCTTCCATTAAAAAGAGTGGTTTTGAAAATGGAGCTAATTTAGCTAAAAAATTAAGTAAAGATATAACTGGTGAACCATAAAAAAACTTTACGTTATTATTATAAATCCAAAGTTGATCAGCATATCTATACACTTTATGAGATGTATCACCTATACCATCTCCATTATTATCAAAACCTGTATAATTGTCCCAATAGTTTCCAACAATTAAATTCTCTTCAATTCTATCTCTTTTACTATCATTAACAATATCCTCAATATTTCCCATAATAATATTATTTTTTATATCGTTATCTATACTAAGTGAATGAAAATGTATCGCTTCGGCATTATATAAAATTTTATTGCCCTCAACATAGTTTTTTGTTCCTGGTTCAAAAGGGGAACGATCTATATAAAACCCTTGAGCACAATAAATCACTGTATTATCTTTTAAAGTAAAATTGGAAGCATCTTTAAGGCCGATTCCCATACCTGTAGCACCTAAAGAGCTTTTTACAATATTACCAGTTGCAATTGAATCTTGAGAATACATAAAGAATATACCTACAGAGTTATTTTCATAAACATTATCTTTAATAATATTTTTTCCAGCATACATAAAATGTAAGGAATATCTATTATATTTTCCAAAATTTTTCTCTATAGTATTACCGTGAGAATACCACACAACCATATCTCGTGATTTTATCAAAGAATTATTTTTAATAATATTGTTATTAGCATACCACAAGCGTAAACCATCTCCTCTTAAGCCCAATGAGAGTTTTTTTGAAGAAATTTTATTATTACTTATAATAGAGTTATCTACCATTTGCATATCTATACCAAAAAGACAATCTTTAATAACACAGTTAGTAACTTCACACTGTTTTATCTTTATAACCTCATCTTTATGCATAGAAACAGCTGCATCTAAATTTTCATGCCTAGCTCCACTATTAATAATTGTAAGATTTTTAAGTGTTACATAAGAACTTTTAATTTTTATTACTGTTCCATTATTTTCACCATCAATTATAACTCCATTGGCTTGACCTATAATTGAAAGTGGCTTATTGATAATAATACTACCCTTATAAACTCCTGCTGGAAGCTTTAGAATAGAGCCAGCAGGTGCATTATCTATAGTGTCTTGCAATAAACTTGCAGTAGAACAACTAACAATAGTAATAATACTCAATAAGATTTTAAACATATAAAACTCTAACCTACTCTTTATCTTCTAACTCTCTAAGTGCTTTTTGCTTTGCAAAAAATGCAAGAAGACTAAAAAGACTTATAAGTAGTATCATATAAAAACCAATTGTAGGATATGAATGCGTTGTAAACTGAGCAATCTTCCCATCTCCAAAAACTGTTGGCATAAATGGTTTAATTTTAAATGCACCCCAATCATGTAAGTTATGTCCGAACCAGTAAAGCCAATAAGAATAATCAGCTATAAAAATAACAGGTAAAGATATAGGAATAAGCATAATATAACTATAAATCTTTTTGTTATAAACCATAAAAAATATCATTCCTAAAGATAATGCTAATAACGCATATGGTCCTATAGCACGTTCAAAATGTCCACCTCTCCACATAGGATCCATCCCAACGTAGTGATTAATAGTGTCCATTTCATGAACTTCTCCACTGTATCCATCAAAATGAAAATAAACAGGAATTCCTTGAGGAAATGCTTTTTTCGGATAATTTGGTGCCTCTAGTGACACAGCCCAAATAGGAAGAGATGCAGGTCCAATTTCAGACTCACTATCAATCATTTTATCTAAATCATTGTGAGCACTTTTAGGTGTAGCAACACTCTTATATCTACCTTTATTGTAAAAGTTCCAAACACTCTTACTCAAAGGTGAGATTTCATCGATTTTTTGTTCATCTATTTTATTTAATGTTCCATGAAAAGCTATCATTGGAAAAGTAAAAGAAAATGTAAGAATCAACAAAGCTATAAATGTAAAAATTCTAGCTTTTATTAAACTTGGGTGCATAGTAATTCCTTGCCTATAAATTAAAGTATGTGATTATACCCATATATAAAAAATATAGATTTGACTTAAATCAAGTAAAGCCATTTCATAAGCAAAAGAAGGGGAGAATAAGGAAAGAGAAGAGAGTATGAACTATAAAATTCATACCCTCTTCAGAGGTTTAAATTATCTATTATTTAAAATAAATTTGCATTTTGATCTACCCATTTAAAGTATTCAACAATGTCATTAACTTCCTCTTTTGTCATATGTTGATTAGGCATTCTTAGATTAAAATAATTAATCATACCTTCTACATATGGATCTTTATATTTACTTGATGGATTAAGAATAAAGTCTCTAACCCATTGTTCAGCATTTTCATGTCTTAAAAGTACACCTGTTAAGTCTGGACCAGATGAAACTTTACCAATAACGTGACATCCACCACATCCACCTTCACCAAATGCTCTTTCACCAGCAGCAGCAGCAGCAGATTGTTTTGTAGCAACTTTTTTTACAAGAAGGTTTTTAGCTCTAATTCCAACATCAGCAGTTTTAACCATATATTGCCAAATCATATTTTCAAATAAAACAGCTTTTTCTAAATCACCAGCTTTTACAGCTTTATCAGAAAGTTCTTTTTGTCCAGCTATTTTTCCATATTGATCAAGTGCATCTTCAACCAATGCTTTTACAGTTGGATATTTTTCATAATGATTTGCTTTTAAGAATTTAACAACTGACTGGATAACAGCGTCAGTAGCAGTATTTACAGCAACAGTTTTATCATATTCAGCTTTCAACTCTTCTTTAGACATTGTTTTCATTTTTAATTTTTGAGCCGAAACATATTTTTTATTCGGATCTTTAACCATTAAATAACCCATCATCTCTAAGTGAAGCGCAGAACAAAACTCTGTACAATAATAAGGGAATACACCTTCTAAATCAGCTTTAAATTTTACAGAAGCAGTTTTACCTGGTTCTAATGAAGCATGTACATCATAGTTATCAACAGTAAACCCATGAGTTTCATCTTCTGCACGTTCTAAGTTTGTTAAATAGAAAGTTACATTATCACCTTTATTTACAGTTACTCTTTCAGGATTGATATGAGATCTAACTAGTGTAGCATATACAGTTACATTATGTCCATCTCTAACAATTCTCTCTTGTCCTGCTAATGTTTTCCCTTTAGAAATTTTACCAGTTCTTGAGTTTGTACCCATTTTATAACGTACTTCAGGATGTAACTTACTCATACGGATAGCAACTGCTTGGTGAGGTTCACCTAAAGGAATTGGCATATCATAAAGAAGATCCATTTTTTTACCGCTAATATCAATTAACTGGTGATTTTGTGGATGCAAAGGTCCAACAGGATCAAATCTGTCAATTGCTAATTTGTTTAGTGAAATAATATATTCACCTTGAGGATCAGCAGATTTACCTTCCATACCACATAAGTGACCAACATTGTAATGAACATTAACTTTATCTAAAACTTTTAGATGTTTATAATCCCATTTTACAATTTGTGAATCAACATATAAAGATGTATATATTACACCATCTTTCCATTTTTTACCATATTGGTTATGAAGTGGCCCAAGACCTAGCTCAACTTGACCATGCATCGCATCTTTCATACTTAAAATTGGAATACCATATGGATCTTTTCCAGCATATTTATGATCTTTGATCAATTTTTTGATTTTACTCCATTTATAAACAGTAGCATGAGTATCTAGTTTACCACAAACTACGATATACTCACCATCAGGAGAAACATCAACACCATGTGGTGATTTTGGTTCTGGGATTAAAAACAATGCATTATTTGCAACAGCAACACTCATAGGAATTACTCTAATACCATTAATAATATTATAATTTTTCTTATCTTTAGCAAGCTTTTCTAATTTTTCCCAATTATATACATGTAAGAAGTCAGTATCATTTCTTGAACAACCAGCTTCAAAAGGAGGCATACCTACCTCAATACCACCTGTATACATTTCAGAGTTAAATGAGTTTGTAAAACCCCAACCATAAGATGCACCTTTACCTGCATCACTTAAATCTTGCATATAAGGAGGAAGTTCTAAAACAAAAGATTTCTTTTCATTGATACGACCTATTTCTGGATTAAATTTCCAAAAAGTGATACCACCACGATATGTCTCTTTATACTCTTCAATTGGATGATAATTATTATCAAATGGTGCAGCATATTGAGAAGCTTCTAATATATATTCAGAATTTGGAGTAAAGAAAGCTCCACCATGATCTGATTTAAAAACAGGATTTACTACTATCTGTTTAGTTTCAAAATCATTCAAATCAAGAATAGCGATACGCGGATTAGCTTTATCATTAATTGCTAACCATTTACCATCATAAACACCTTTAGTTTCTGAAAGTCCTGGGTGGTGAGTATCTCCCCAGTTAATTTCACGACCACGGATATTTCCTTGTCTTAAAACTTTTTTACTCTCTTCATCATAACCATAACCTTGCCATGGTTCTGGAGTAAAAACACCAATATATTTTAAAATTTTCATACTAGGAACACCATAAACCATCATCTGTCCAGATTGTCCACCAGAACTGAAAATCATAAATTCGTCTCTACCACCACTTGGTGTATAAGTTTTAGCAGCGTGGATTACATCATTTTCTGTAAGTCCCCTTGCCTTCATCACTTTTTCAAGTTCTCCACCATTAGCTGATGCCATCGTAGCAGCTATAGAAGTACCTAAAAGAAGCGAAGTTAGCTTACTTATTTTTGTAGCCATTTTCTTCTCCTTAATTTTCATTTTGAGATAAAATCCCAAATGATAAGGGAATAATAATATATATTTAAAAATAATAGTTTGACTTAAGTCAAATTACTAGATTAATTTTATTTTTTAAAGTTTTGTAGATTTTTATGTAAAATCTTTAACTTTTCTATGGAGTTACCAACCTCTTCTAAAGATTCTATAATTATATTTTCTTTTTTAATTAATTCTTTATCTAAACTATTTTTATTATCCATAGCAGCTATTAATTCCAATAAATTTTCTATATTCTTGTCTATTTGTTCTAAAGAACATATCGTGTTTTGCATTGATACCGTTGAAATATCTACAGATTTATTTATCTTCTGAATTAAAAAATTAAAATCATTTGATGCTTTTAAAACATCATCAATATTTGGATTTAATTCTATTGTATCAATACCTTTAACTGTTGACTTCTGTATAATTCTTTTTGATGTAGATAAAAATTTTTGTATAAAAAGTATCAAATCTTTTAACTGAGTAAAAAGATAAATCAATAATAACAAAAGTATAATAAATAATGAAATTTGTATAAATTTGTTTTCTTTTTCCTTATAATCAATATAACTTTTATGTATTTTTATTAATTTATCAAATTCCATAACTAAAATTAAATTATTTTTATATATATCATTTACAATTTTTTCTAATATAATACTTGAATATGGTGTAATAATTTTATTTTTATCTCTAAACTTTTGAACTAAAAGATAAAATTTATTCCATAATAAAACAATACGTTCTCTTTCTCTTTTAAGCTCATTCATTGATATATTATTTAAAATATCATCTTTATGACTCATATTTTCCATAAATGACTTAATAGAAGAATCAAGTTGTTCTACAGAAGCATTTTTATTTTTATAAATATAAAAAATATTTTTAGATATCTCCTGAGTGAATGATTTCTGTTCATTAATAGTTTTTAATAATTCTAAATTAGATCTATTTTGTGTAGCAATATGTTTTGAATAAAGTGCTAAAGATATTAGTATAAGTAATATTAGAAGAGCAACAAATTTTATTTTATTCATCGATTTTATCCTTATAAACATTTTGTAATGCTTGATAGTCTAGAATTTCTACTTTTCCATGTACTATATCTATAATTTTATTTCGCTTTAACCTGTTTAAAACTCGAGACAAAGTTGCAGGCTGAATATGAAGCATTTTAGAAATATCATGACGCTTTAATTTATTAAATATCTGTAAATCATCACATAACATTAAACTTACTTTTGAAACAGCATCAAAAATAAATTCTCTATTAATTAAAGATTGCAACTGTAGAGATCTATTTAAAATCTCTCTACTAAAAGCTTTACATAAAATATTATTATCTAAAAAATATTTTTTAAATTTATTGTAATTAACACTTAAAACTTGAGAATCTTCAATAAGTTCAATATTAGAAAATGTTTTTATCATACATATATCAAGATCTGATATTTCTGAAATCATTGAATTTTCATAAATATAATGTAAAAAAACTTCATTATTATATTTATCTATCTTATAACTTTTAGCTAAGCCAGATACCAAAAAAAGCAGTTCATTACTTTTAGAATGCTCATAACTATAAATATAACCTTTTTCACATTTATGTACAGTTGAGATAGAAGACATCATTTCAATCTCACTTTCATTTAGGGAGGAAAAAAAACTATGTGATTCAATAATATCTTTTAAAGACATTATATAGTTACTTTTGAGATGAGTAATTACATTTATCTTGTGTTACATCAAATCTAAATAACAATGTTTTACTTTTTGAGCTCATATATATGTAAGATATATTCACACCAGCCTTTAAAAATCTTTTTGAAGTACTACACACACCATCTACTACAGCTTGACGCATTCTGCTATGATCTAAATTACGTATCATATCATCACTTTTTAATTTATCGTCTATATAAAAATTATAAATAAGTGTTGAATTATCATTAACAATACTATTTAATGTTGTATATTTATCAATTTTTTGAGGAAGATTTTTAGAAAGTTCTTTAGCTGCTAACTTAGCTATTTCTATATTTTGCTCCTGCATTTTTTTCTGTGATACATCTTGATACTTAATTTGTGTATCCTGAGCAAAAAGACTTTGCACAAAAACACTTAACAATAAATATTTAAAAAACAGTACTTTCATTATTTTAGACCTTATAAGTAATTTTTTATCAGCGATTATACACAATAGAAACTTATTAAAAAATGATATATATCAATAAGTAATACCTATACTTGATTTATATCATTTAAGAAGAATAAATAATAAGTTACAATTCCCATAAAAAAAGATTAGATTATGAAATTATTTTTAAAAACGATAGCTATTTTAATTATATTTGTAAACGTTATTGGCTGTGATAAAGAGCCTGCCAATACAAATCCTAGACAGGTACATTGGGATAGAGACATGTGTGTGCGTTGTGCAATGGTTGTAAGTGATAGAGATAATACAACTCAAGTTATAAACCCACTTACTCATAAAGTTTATATGTTTGATGATATTGGATGTATGATTTTATGGTTCAAAGATGAACAAATTGAATGGAAAGATAAAGCAGTTATCTGGATAACAGATACAAAAACTGGAAAATGGATAGATGCGAGAAAAGCTTTCTATGATACAGAAAATATAACACCTATGGCTTACGGTTTTTCAGCACACAAATCAAAAGACACAATTGCAAAAGATCAAGAGATTATTGATTACAATGAAGTAGTAAAAAGAGTAAAAAAGATTGGTAGATAAATTAAAATATATCTGCTTTTGGTTCACCAAGATAATAACCCTGAACCAAATCTATATCAAGCTCTTTTACTATGTCATAAACCTCTTTAGAATGAACAAATTCAGCTACTATCTTTTTATTTAATTTTTTAGCAAATACAACTATACTTTCTACTATAAGTCTAGAATTATCATCCTTATCTATATTTTTAATTAACGAACCATCAATTTTCATATAATCTGATTTCATCTCCGTCATATGTTGAAAATTTGCAAATCCACTACCAAAGTCATCTATAGCTATATTTGATCCATGACTATATAAATTTTCTATAAACTTATCAACAACTTCTTTATTATCATTTTCTTGTGTTTCAAGTATCTCTATTGTTAATTGAGAAGCTACGTTATATTCTTCTATTTTAGTAAAAAGATACTCAACTATTCTATCATTTAAAATATCTTTAAAATCAAAATTTATACTAAAACTTAAACCATTTTTGCTGAAATATTCAAATGTTTTATCAATCATAATTTTTGTTACATGTGGATAAAGTTTTATTTTTTTACTTATCTCTAAAAAAACAAAAGGAGAAAGTACTTTTGAGTCTTCAAGGACTAAGCGAACTAATGCTTCATACTTTACGATTTCTTTAGTTTTTGTATCAAATATAGGTTGATAATATGGAACAATTCTACTATCATTAATAGCCTGTTTTATAATATTTGCAATTTTTATATTTTCTTCATATTGCTTTGCGAGTTTTAAATCTTCATTAAAAACCATATATTCTTTGTTTGATTTTTTTGCAAGCTTTAATGCCATATCTGCATTTGCAAAACCTGTACCTTTATCGTTTATATATGCCGCTGATACAGTAACTGAAACATGTGTAGTATTATTATCTATATAAAATTCTTCATTTTCTATATGAATAATACAATCTTTAATCTTTTCTTCAAGAGATTTATTTGAACGACTTAAATCAAGTATAATTGCAAATTCATCTGATGGTAATTTAAATACCTCAGAACCACCATCTTTTGTTAAATCAAATAAGATATTTGACAATTTCTTTAATACACCATCACCCACATCATGTCCATAAAAATCATTTATGGTTGTAAAATCATCTATATTTACTAAAATTAAAATTTGCCCAATACAATCACTTAGACGCTTTATCAAACTAAGTCTATTTGGTAATTTTGTAAGTTTATCAAAATAAGCCTGTTTGTATATATATTCAGAACTTTCTCTAACTCTTTTTTCTAAATTTTGATTCAATTCATCTAGTTCTGTAGACACCGCATTTGCGAGATGAGCCAGTGCTTGCTGAGAGCCTATACCATCTTGATGATTTATATCTAAAGATCTATTTATTTCTTTATTAGCAGGATTTAAAGATTCACTCAAAACTAAAATTGTCATAGTCTCATTTAAAAGTTCATTATTATGTTTATGATGATAAAATTCCCCATATGTAAAAAATCCAGATATTCTTCCTATTTGATTTAATACATTTAATTCATCAGAGATATGAGTATCCATAAATCTTCTACGAGCCATACAAGAATAAACGAATACGGCTTCTGCTTCATATGGTATAGTTTCTAAAATCTTTCTTGCGTTATAATCGCTATTTTTTAAGATATTATCTACATTTCCAATACCCAATCTAACAGATTCACCCTCTTTTATATTACCAGCAAAAGTTAATGATCCATCGTCATGCTTTAATAACACAGCACGTCCTACACTAACACCATTTTTTTCAAAAATAAGTGGGAATTCTATACCGACTTGAGGTAACTTTTTAGCAACTCCGTCACCTAAATATTTTGCATATATATCTACTGCACGAATTCCATCTATCTCATAAACACGATTTTTAATAGATTTTGTAATAGTTAGTTTTTTCCCAATAGGTGTCCAATCAAAAGTATAACCTGTGGACGCATGTAAAAGCTTAGAAGATAGAGAAACAGCAACGGCACCATTATCAAATACTTTTAACTTATCAAAGATATATGTTTTTATCATATTTCCATTATCTGCAGCTAACCCTCCAGATAAAAGGATATCTGAAGATACACTATTAATACCGTTAACAAACTCTTCACCATTTGTATATATACCATCTGCAAAGCTTATAATAACTTTAGTATCATCTGATAGAATTTTATTTGCTATATTTTTACCTGTTAAAAAACTACTGTTATAATCACGAGACCCCTCTTCTATAGCTAATAAAAGTTCTGTATCTTTAAATATAGTAAAAGAAACTACAGATTTTGTTTCACAATAAACTTCAGATCCATCAACTACACCATCTGTTGTTGTACCTAAAAGAGTTGATTTTGGAAAATTATCAAGAAAATAATTTTGGATACTATTTATAAATTTTATATCAGTTGTAGCAGAAAAAACTTGAATCAAAGTACTCTCAGTATCAACAATACCCTCACATATTAAAGTAGAAAGCTCTTCAATATCAAAAAATGGTAATATAAAATTTTTCATGCCAATATTCTATCATTTATTTCTTAAATGTCTCTGTAAAATTATCATAGCAGATATAGAATCTATTCTGCCGTCTCTTATATATTTCATATCCCCTTTTATAAGATTCTCTGCTTCAATAGAGCTACCAGCTTCATCTTGATATATCAATCTCCCATTAAAATCTACTAAATTCATAAAATGATTTATTCGTCTTTTCATCTCATCCTCACTGCTTCCACCAAGTGGTATACCTATCACTACGATATCAACCTCCCACTCTTTTATAACTTTAGCAACTTCAGAAGATGCTTGATTTCTATTTTTTCTTATAACAGCAGGCAGTGGTGTAACAATATCTTTATGAGCAGAATATGCTAATCCTATACGTTTTAGTCCCAAATCTATCGCTATATATTTCAAAATTACTTACCTAAACAAAAAGAACCAAACATTTTATCTAACATCTCATCGTTATCAAAAGGTCTTGTTATACTAGATATAGATTTCACAGCCTCATTTAAATGAAAAGAAAAAATTTCTAATTCTTGATTTTGTAATGGTTCATATGCATCATCTATATCCTTTATAGTTAATTCAACTGCGGATATTTGTCGTTGAGAAATCAACATAATTTCATCACTAGAGTTTGAAGTATCCATAATATTTTGAAGTATTTCTATTAATTTACTAACATTATCTTTAGAGTTTATTTTTAAATCAAATTTTATATCTTTATCAAATTTTTCATCTAAATCTATCTTGTTTTTCACATAAACAACTCTTTTTTTATCACTATACTTATCCACTAACGCCAATATCTGTTCATCTTCATTATCAATTTCCCTTGAAGAATCAAATAATGCCACAACAATATCGCTTTTTTCTATAGCTTCTAGGCTTCTTCCTATACCAATCTTTTCTATCTCGTCAGAAGCATCACGAATACCTGCTGTATCTACTATTCTTATAAGATGAGTACCTATCTTTACTTGTTCTTCAATAGTATCCCTTGTTGTTCCTGCTATATCACTTACTATAGCTCTATTATAATTTAACAAAGCATTTAATAAGGAACTTTTACCAACATTTGGTTTACCTACTATAGCTACTCGAAAACCCTGCATTAAGCCTTCTCTTGATTTACTAGCAAAAAGTGTTTTTTGTAATGATTTACTTAATGTATCAAGTTTAACTTTTATTTGATTAACTAAATCAGCTGGTAAGTCCTCTTCTGCATAATCGATTGTAACCTCAGAATATGCCAGTATGTGAATAATTTCATCTCTAACTTGCTCTATGTATTGTTTCAAAGAGCCTTTCATTTGAGCTGCTAATATCTTAGCCGCATCCTCACTTTTAGCCTCTATAAGTTGAGATATTGCTTCAGCCTCACTTAAATCTATGCGACCATTGAAAAAAGCACGTTTACTAAACTCTCCAGCATTAGCAAGTCTAGCGCCATAATTAAGTACACTTTTAAGTATGCTTTGTGCAACTATAAAGCCACCATGACATTGTATCTCTATAATATCTTCTGCAGTAAAAGAGTAAGGTGCTTTAAAATATATAACAATAGCTTCATCTATAAGTTCATCATCTATATTATAAATATTTGAGAGTGTTGCATATCTTGGAGAAAAACAATCTCTTTTTGTAAGAGATTTTGCAATATACAAAGCTCTATCACCACTTATTCGTATAATGGCGATAGAACCTATACCATTAGCTGTTGCTATGGCAGTAATTGTATCAGAAGTCATAATTTAATTATGATAATCATTAATGATTATATATTTTAGTCCATCTTTTGTAGTTCTTATAACTACATATTTATCCGGATATCTATCTCTTAGCTCTTTTAAAGCAATCTGAACAAGAACACCATCTAGTATTTTTGTTTGAGATCTTCCATCCCTATCTATATTTTCATAAACACTATCTAAATAGCGTGCTACAGATTCCTCTTGATTTTTTAAAAATTCAGCTATTTCTAGTCTAAGCTGTAGCTCATATTTTGTATTTATCCAATTAAATATCATGTAAGATAAAGCTTTATATCTATATCCCTCTTTACCTATAAGAAGAGCAGCATCTTCACCTTTAAATTCTATAAGTAAAGTTTCTTCATCATATGCACTGACTTCAATTTTATCTATATTAAAACATATAGATTTAAAGAGTTCATTTATATCTGTTTGCACTTCATCTATAATTTCATCTAGCTCAACAGAAAAACCACTTTGTTGAATCTCTTCATCATACTCATCATCATAATCAGCAGTATAATCAAGACCACTACCAAGATCTTCATCTTCCTCATCATCTTGATCACTAACAAAAGAAGCAGGCATAATAGTGTTATTTATAACGCTATGATGCACAATTTCTTCTTCATCATCTTCTTGTTTTATATTTGAAACTTCTTTGTCTGTAACTTTTTTATTTTCTTCTACTACAATAGTGTTTTTCTTTACAGTAGCCACTATTATAGCTTTCTTTTTGAAAAGTCCTAAAAAACCATTACTTGGGACTTGTACAACTTCTATAGAAAGTTCATTTATAGAGCAATTAAAAATAGTAGTTGCATTTTGATATGCTTCTTCTAATGTTATCGCTTCAATTTTCTTCATAACTATTTCTCGCTCTTTTTGGATACTATATCTTTTGCATCTTTTGCATTCTTAAACTGCTGGTTTACTATAAATTGCTGTGCAACAGAAAATAAGTTATTTATAAACCAGTAAAGAACTAACCCTGATGGAAATGTTACAAAGAAAAATGTAAAGATTACCGGAAGATATTTCATAATTTTCTCTTGCATAGGATCTGTAAAGTTAGATGGTGTCATACGCTGCTGTAAGAACATAGAAGCACCCATTAGTACAGGTAAAACATAATAAGGGTCCATACGTGAAAGATCATTTATCCATAATATCCATGGAGCACCTTGAAGTTCAACTGCATTTAATAAAACACGATAAATTGCAAAAAAGACAGGTATTTGAAGTAACATAGGTAAACAACCGCCTAATGGATTTGCACCATGTTTTTTATACATCTCCATAGTAGCTGCATTTAAACGTGCAGGATCACCTTTATACTTATCTTTTAACTCTTTTATCTTAGGCGAAAGTTCTTTCATCTTTTGCATAGAAACCATACCTTTGTATGTCAAAGGATACAAGACAATTCTTATAATAGCTGTCAATGCGATAATTGCCCAACCCCAGTTTCCAAATATCCCATGTAACCAAGATAAAAGTGCAAATAATGGTTTTGAAGCAAATGTAAACCAACCATATTCAACAGCATTTACAAGCTTAGGATCTATTGATTTAAGTATCTTGTAATTTTTCTGTCCTACATATCCATGAAATTTTATTTGCTGAAGTCCATCAAAATACACGATAGGGTTACTATCTCTATCTCTTTCTATAATGATATTTCTATCTTTGTCAAACCCATACATAATAGTTGCTGTATACTGATCAAAAGCAGATATAAGTTCAACACCTGTAAAAGTTTTTCTACCCTCTGCCTCTCCATCTTCTATAATAGTCAACACTTGATCATCTGTAAATACCATAGCTCCAGTAGCTGCCATCATTTGTTCTTTTTCATTTACCTGAGGACGTTGACCTAGATATATAAAATATCTTTTATCTTTAGAAAGAGATACATCTGCATCGTAATGACCATCTGCATAAAAAGTTATTTTTTTAGTAACAACAATAGATGAAAGTTTTTGTGTAAGCGTGACAGTTTTTGGTGTTCCATCAACATCTAATTCTGATACACTAGCAACATATGGTGTCTCTGTAGCTTCTTTGTTTAATGTCTCATCCAAAAATCTTATATATAATGGCTTAGTTCCAAAAGCAGGTATCAACTGAGCATGATTATCCTCTTTGTCTCTAAACTTCTCTTGAAGTAACTCTTTTGATGATATTCTACCAAGCGTATCCATCTTAAGTATGAAGTTTTTATTTTTAACTATCAATATAACACTTGCTTCTGATGCTGCAATCTTATCTTGCGATGATATTTGATGACCAGCCACAGCTTCCACATCAACATTTGAACTACTTGTTTGCACTTTCTTGCTACTACTATTGATATCCTGTAGCACATCTTGCTGAGCTGGTGGAAAGATAGCGGTATAACCTACGAAAAAAACAACCGATAACAGTACTGCTACTATTAATCTCTGATTTGGTGACATTTTGTCTAACACATATTACCCTTTATATGAAAAATTTTTTATTATATGATAACGGTTTTTTTTATTTGGAACCAACCAATATTTTATACTTTCAACTTTTAACTTTTTTGGCTTACATTTTAGCTTATCTAACAATGGATATTCTATTCCACCTTCAAAAAGTTGATTGCAACGTAGTATTCTAGTAAAAGAGTGGTAAAAAGCACTTGAAATTGAATTATTTTCAAAATTTAATCGTGCAAATTCGCTACATGTGGGATAATAACGACATGATCCAAATCCAATAAGTGTAAAAAACTTCTGATATAACCATAATAACTTAAGTAATATTTGCTTAATCAATACACTTTTCTTTAAATGATTTTGATTTTGATAATACTTTTTTAAAATCACGTTTTAGTTCTTTATGTGAAGCATCAAATAAACCTATTTTAGCAACAAATATGTAAGTACCATCTTGAAGATTATCTGAAAATTCACAAAATAACGCTCTAAGTCTACGTTTTGCACGATTTCTTTTTACTGCATTACCCAACTTCTTAGTTGCTGTAAAACCTACTTTGTGAATTGATTTTTGAGGAAGGTAAAAAAGCACTACACCCTGAGAGTGTTGACTTTTTCCTTTTTTGTAGACATACTGAAACTCTTTATGGAGCTTTAGTGTGTTAAATCCGCCTAAACTGTCAATCTTTTACGACCTTTTGCACGACGACGATTAATTACGTTACGACCATTTTTAGTAGCCATTCTAGCTCTAAAACCATGAGTTCTCTTTCTTGGAGTGCTATGCGGTTGGTATGTTCTTTTCACGACATATCCTTATTTAAAATTAAGTTCGCAATCTTACATAAACTTTACTTAAAGTGTGGTTAAAAGACAATACTACAAAATAGAACAGAATAAATATAGCTATAATAATATTTAGATGGATTTTAACTTCTCTAATTCTTCTTTAACTTTTAAAACATGGTCTTTAACACGTACTTTTTCAAAAACAGCTTTTACTATACCTTTTGGATTGATTATAAAAGTAGTTCTTACTATCCCCATATACTCTTTTCCATAGTTTTTCTTTAACTGCCACACACCGAACTCTTGCATCATACTTGTATCTTCATCACTTAAAAGAGTGATACCCAACCCTTTTTTCTCAATAAAATTTCTATGCTTTTTCGTACTATCTGCACTTACTCCTATGATAATCGCATCAAGCTCTGAAAAATCTGGTGCGGCCTCTGTAAACTCACATGCTTCAGTTGTACACCCTGGTGTATTATCCCTTGGATAGAAGTAGAGAACTACCCATTTTCCTCTTAAATCACGAGAACATATCTCAACATCATCTTGATTTGGCAAACAAAACTCTGGTGCTAATTCATCTATCTTTATCATTTTTTTTCATCCTTTAATTAAAATATAAATAATAATAAGTATACCCATATACCACTAAAAGAGGTAAAGATAACTCCAAAATATGTTTTTGCAGCTAATACTTTATGTCTCCTACTGTCTTTTCCTGGAAGCAATCCCTTATAAAAAGTAATATTTGCTCTCATTATAGTCATAAACCAATAAAATAAAGTCACGATAGAAATAACAATATGTACTAATAAGACTACAAATGCATAAGTATTAGATACATTACTCTCTTGCATAAATCCATCAAAACCACCTCCAACTCTCACTCCAAGTTCAAAATAGCCTATAACAATAATTGCAAATACAAAAATAATATTTTGAGTCAAAGCATGAAATTTATAATGTCTATACTTTGCAAATAATATAGAAAAATACATAATCATAGGTAAAAATGCAACTATTAATGTAACCATATCCATAAAAAACGGAGCTCTTGTCCCTAAAAAACCTGATTGAAACATATAATTTAATTTTTCTTCCATTTTACTACCTCTTATTTTTCATATAATATACAAAAGCTATAATTAAAACACAAACAAAAATACCAATTGTTATTTGTTTTAAATAAATATTAATTAATTCTTGGTTTTCACCAAGTATATATCCAAGCATGATTAGAATAATACTCCATAATCCTGCACCAAAAACAGTATAAATACTAAATTTTAATAAATTCATGTGAGATAAACCGGCAGGAATAGATATAAGCTGTCTAACACCTGGAATTAAACGTCCACTAAAGGTAGATATATGTCCATGTTTTTCAAAAAAACTATCCATTTTAAATAATGTCTCATCTTTTATAAAAAAATACTTTCCATATTTTTCCAAAAATTTTCTACCTAGAAATAATGATAAAAAATAATTTATATATGCTCCCAGTAAAGAACCAAAAAGAGAAAAAAGAAATATCAAATATATATTCATCTCACCTTTAAAAGCAAGATAACCTGCTGGTATCAATACTATTTCACTAGGAAATGGAATAAAACTACTTTCAACCGCCATTAAAATAAATATACCCATATATCCCCAGCTAAATATCATATCAACTAAAACTTGGGCTATCTCGTTTAACATAACTATCCTTTAATCTTAAAAAGTACAAAAATTGTTTTTTGTAAAAAATTATCATTATCATCACTAACCATTAAATATATATTATCTTTAATTTTTGTCAAACCTTCAAAATTATCTAAATTACAGCCATTATTTGAATCTAATTTTACAATAAGTTTTGAGGGACAGATATCTTTACATTTAGATAAGTCAAGTTCTATTAAAGTACTAACTCGTTGTCTTGTAAAAAAATCAAAGTCCCTCAATAATACCATTATTTTATTACTATCTATAAATTCTAATGCAGTAATATCACCATTTGCCAAAAACTTCCAAACTTTATTTTTAGAATATAGCCTATGATACTTTTTTTTATAATGACGTAAAGGAACTTCAGGAGAGGTTACTACCCCATATATACTAGAATAAGTAACTCCTTCAAGACCGCTATTCTTTGATTTATAATTATTATTATTTCTCAATTTTTTATTAATCTTGATTTTTTTGATAGCTATTGCATCTACATCATAAAGCATAACACGATTTTGATCTTCAAAAGATATAAGTAATTTTCCATCAAACCATGCTAAACCTTCTGAATCTCTAAACTTTTTTTTAAGTTTTTTTCCTTTCTTATCCTTAAGTTTATAAGATGAAAATAATTTTAAAGATTTTATTTTATTATTTGATATATCAATATTAAATTTATGTAATACACCTTTATCACTTAAAGCATATAGTATATGATTTTTATATACTAAATCAGAAAGTTCAGAGATATTGGCGTTAGAGATATATTCTTTTGAATCAAGTATTTCTATATTCTTAAATTTAGTATTACAAATATTATAATCTATCAATAAAGCATTTAAAAGGAATGGAAAAAAAATAATTAATTTAAACACTATTTTATAAAAGACTCAACATCTAAAATCATTTTTTCAGCAACATCTTTACTTGCATATTTAAGCAATTTTTTACTTTTAATCTCTATATCTTGATTCTTATCTTTTAATATTGATAAAAGTTTTTCTTTAGGTGAGTCCTCCTCACGTGAGCACCAACCAAGATTATTTTCAACTATAAATTTTGCGTTATAGAACTGATGATCGCCTGCTGCATATGGATATGGAATAAAAAGAGCAGGACAACCATTTGAAATAAGTTCCCATAAAGTACTTGCACCTGCTCTACTTACAGCAAAATCTGCTCTTTCTATAAGTGATGCTAAATTTTGTGTAAATGAATATAACTCAACCTCAACACCTAACTCTTGGTATTTATCTTTTACTCTTAAAAAGTCATTTTCACCAGCCTGATGTATCACTCTTATATTAAGCTTATTTAATGCTATTGCAACATCCAAGGCAATATTATTTATACTCTGAGCACCATGAGATCCACCAAGAAAAATTATAGTTTTTATATTATTTCTAACTCTTGAATTTTTAAAAAATATATCCTTAACAGGATACCCATGTATAAAAGACTCCTTATCATATGCACTTATAAATCTTTTAGCAAAAGGTCTTAAAAGTGCGTTTAATTTTCCATTGACTGCATTTTGTTCGTGAATAAAAAATGGTATAAACTTACTTATAGTTGCAAGAGATGCTGGTGCAGCAGAAAATCCACCAACACTATAAGTCGCTTGTATATCGTGCTTTTTAAGTATAGATCTCGAATGCATAAAAGCTACAAATATTTTAAAAAGTGCATATATTTTCTTTAAACCTTTTTTATTTACAACTCCCGTAGTATCTAAAAAATATACACTTGAGAAATAATTATTGTTTTCAAAATATTTTTTATCTTGTCCATATGTAGAACCTATAAATATAACTTCATGACCATTTGTTAGGGCTGCTTCTAGAAGTGCTTCTGCTATCATAAGATGTCCACCCGTTCCACCGCCTGTTATACATAATCTCATATCACAGTCCTTTATTCAAATCAACTTTTTTAGATGCCATAAGTACCATACCTATCCCAAAAGATGCTCCGAGCATAGCTGAACCACCATAACTTAAAAATGGAACAGAAATCCCTTTAATTGGTGTTATACCACTAATACCATAGGCATTTACTAAAAATGCAAAAGATAATATCAATCCTATACCTATACTAAAAAGATATAAACTTGTATCTTCTATACGGTTTGCTATCTTAAAAATTCTCTGTAGCATCCAAAGAAAAATCAAAACTACAAAGACAACACCAGCAAAGCCAAACTCTTCTGCTAGTCCAGCTAAAACAAAGTCTGTGTGAACTTCAGATAAAAAACCTAATTTAAATGTTCCATTTCCAAGTCCTGTTCCAAAAAAACCACCATTATGTATAGCATTTAAAGAATGTCCTATCTGATATGGTTCAACTTCAACAGGGACACGTAATTTATCTGCTATAGAATCAGGTAACAATTCTAAAACATGATTTTGAGCAAGAGCCCACCAAGATTTTATCCTTAATATCCTATGTTCTGCTGTAAATATGAAGATAATTACAGCAGTAAATATACCACCAAGTATAGTTAAAAAGAATTTAAAACTACTACCAGCAAAGATAAGCATTAACAATAATGTCATACCTAAAACAACAACTTGTCCCAAGTCTTTTTGTAAAAAGGCTATGATAAACATAGAACCTATAAAGATTACTGCATATGGTGCAAAACGTTTAAATTCTCCTAATAAACCTATACCTGCATGATGCCCAAGTTTTCTTGAAAAACTCCATGCTAAGAAATATATAAAACCAACTTTAAAAAATTCTACTGGAGCTAAGGAAAAACCTGCTATTTTTATCCATCTTTTTGCACCACCTACTGCACTAACTAAACTCTCTGGTAAAAAAGGCATAGCTATCATAAGGATTAGAGAACCTATGAAAAGTGTAAAACCTATAGGCTTTAACCATTTATCAGGGTCTAATTGAGATAAACTAAAAATAATAGATATTCCCATAATTCCAAAAATAACCTGTCTGATAACAAAATGAAATTCATTAACACCAAAAAGTAAAGTTGTATATGTAGATAATGTATAAGACAATACAATGCTTGTACCAATAAGTATAGATACAAGAGTAAATAGTATTCTATCTGCACTCATATAAATTACTTAATTTTATTTATTTTTAGCACAAACTCAACTTCTGGCTTTGAGATATGTAACTCTTTTGAAATAGTTTCTATAGATACCCCTTGTTGAAATAAAGAGATTATCTTCTCATCATCATTTCCATGTACAGAAGTTGGTATACTTATTTGCTTCACACCACTCTCCAACTGAATAAGCCGATCCTCTATCTCTGCATCTATTGTACTGATGTGTTCTTGAATTTGCTTAAGTGCTAAAGAGAGAGGTTGAACAAGATCATAAACACTTCTTTCTATCTCCTCATATATCATCTCATCATTCATTCTTTGAGAATTTTCTTTTATACTTCCCTGAGTTTCACTAAGTTTTTTTTTCATATAAAAAAGTTCTCTATTTAGTTCTTCAACAACTGAAGCAACTGAACGGATGTTTTTTGCATAAGCAGCATCTTTTGTAAAAACATAATATACTAGATAAAGGATAATTGCCGCCATAACAATAACTACATACTCTATATTAAATGATTCTAAATTCATAATTTTTTCTCTTTTGCTTCACGTATAAGTATTCTTTCTCTAGCTGTCATATAAGCGGCCCACTCTTTTTCATCTCGTTCATGCATCTTTATAAATTTGGATAAAGTAGAAGTTTGTGCTTCAAAAAAAACACCAACATCATGCTTTGGATATACAGGCATCTCTATACGACCATAATAAACTTTACCAACTTCAAGAATCTCCTCTTCAAGATTAAAATACTCAAATCCTATAGAACTTATATTGGCCTCATAAGTTAAAGAAACACGAGATGGAACCTCATTCTTTAAAAACATTTCTAAAGCATCTATCTTCCTATGTAACTCAACTACCAATTGTAATAATACAGGATCTGTATCTCTTGTATCTCCTCTTGCTTTTGCTAGTTTTAACCATTGGCTTATTGGGTCATCATCTGTTTCACTAAGTTGCTGATATTCTCTTTCATAAGCATCTTTATTTTGTGATACTTCACTAAAGTAAATACTAATTGGTGCAGGAACTAAACGAGGTTCATTCATAAAACTACTCTATCTAAAACTATCAAAATTAAAAATGCAATTCCAAGATATCCATTTACTGTAAAAAAAGCTCTATCTATCTGAGTAAAATCTTTCCTTACTAACTTTTGCTCATATCCTAAAACTAAACCACTCCCTACAGCAGCTATAAAAGAGAAAAAACCAAGATCTGCAGACCAAACAAACAGTAACCAAAACAGTACACTAAGAGAATGGAAAAGAGCAGAGATAAATAACGTTGCTTCTGCTCCATACATAGATGGTACAGAATGTAAACCTTTGTCTTTATCAAATTTTATATCTTGCAAAGAATACAATAAATCAAATCCAGCTACCCAAAATAATACACCTAAACTGAGTAAGACAGACCATATTGGTATCTCCCCAATAACAGCTACTACACCTGCAATAGGTGCAAGACCTAAAGAAACTCCTAATATAACATGAGCCATAGACGAAAATCTCTTAAAATAAGAGTAGGAACCTAAAACAAAAAGTATAGGTATACTTAAGTACAGGGCTAAGGTGTTTATAAAGTATGCAACAACAATAAATATAAAAGCATTTGCAACTATAAAAAACAACATACTTTTAGCATCTATGCGTCCATCAACATTTGGTCTATTTGTTGTCCTTGGATTTTGTGCGTCTATATCTATATCTGCATAACGATTTACACCCATTGCAAAGTTCCTAGCAGATAGTGCTGCTAATGTACCCATACCAAAAAGATACCAACCAAACCATCCATCTGCAGCCACTACCATAGCTATAAAGATAAATGGTAAAGAAAAAATAGAGTGTTCGAACATAACAAGTTCATTAAAATCTTTTACTTTTTTTAAAATCTTTTGCAAACCTATAATTCCTGATAATATAATTTCTTACTATTTTACCTGAAAGTGATTTAAAACTTAATAAGAGTCTTCTACTAAGCAATATTTTATTATAAAAAACATATAATCATCTATATGAAGCATATAATACTTTTTTTATTATTTATCACATCTCTTTATGCCAATACTACAAACTTAGAAAAAATCAGTGTACAACTCAAATGGTTCAATCAATACCAATTTGCTGGTATTTATGCTGCAAAAGAGTTTGGTTATTACAAAGATGCTGGTCTTGATGTACTTATAAAAGAAAGAGATCCATCAAAAAACAATATTATGCAAGTAATAAATGGAGATTCACAATATGGTATATGTGATTCTGCCATATTAAAATATCGAGCAGATGGTTACCCTGTAAAATTATTAGCAGCTATTTTTCAACACAATGCCATGGTATTGATCAGTAAAAAAGAGAGTGGTATTCTCAGTCCTTATGAGATTAAAGGTAAAAAAATATCTTATCAATACAATTTAGATGACAGCATAATAAGCAGTTTACTTGAATTTGCCCATTTAAAAAACAATGATTACATAAAGAAAGAGATGGATTTTTCAAAAATGGACTTTATAAGAGGTGATGTGGATGTCACTGAAGCATATGTAAGCATAGAACCATATTGGATGGAAAAAAAATATAATATAAAAGTAAATATAATAGATCCAAAAAACTATGGCATAGATCTTTATGGAGATATGATTTTTACGACCCAAGATGAGATAGACAAACATCCACAAAGAGTGGAAGCATTTAAAAAAGCAACTATAAAAGGGTGGAAATTAGCTTTAGAAAATCCAGAAAAAGTCATAGATATAATGTTAAAAAAATACAATACTAGAAATTTTGATAAAAATCAATTATTATATGAATCTAAAATCACAAGAAATCTTATAGCACAAAACTATATACCATTGGGAACCCTTGAAAAAGCTCGTCTTGAAACATTAAAAAATATTTACCTAAAAAAATATTCTATAGAAACTATAAATAATGCTATTAATAGCATAATTTATGATCCAAAGAATGAACATAATTTTTTTGAAAAATATATATTATATATTGCTATTTTAATTTTGGTACTTTTCTTACTATCTACTATACTACTTGTATATAATGAGAAACTAAAACAACAAGTAAAAATACGAACAAAAGAATTAGAAAAAGCCAGAATGGAAGCGGTAAAAGCATCTGAAGCGAAATCAAGTTTCTTAGCGAATATGAGTCATGAAATAAGAACTCCTATGAATGCAGTCATGGGGTTTTTAGAACAATTAAAAAAAGGTGAACTAGACACTGAAAGATTAAAGATATTTGATATTATACAAGATTCAAATGAATCATTGTTATGTATAATAAATGATATTTTAGATTTAGCAAAGATACAAAGTAATAAAATGAATATATCTACAATAGATACAGATTTAAAACGAACTATAGAACATACTGTTGTACTTTTTGACATGGCATCAAAGAACAAGTCTATAACTATTAAAACAAGTATATCTGATGAATTTCCAAAATGTGTACATATAGATGATGTAAGAATCAAACAAATCCTCAATAACCTTATTAGTAATTCTATAAAATTTACACCTAAGCATGGAACTATATCTATAGATTTATTTATAAAAGAAAATAATATATGCATAGAAGTTAAAGATAATGGTATAGGTATAGCAGAAGAAAATCTTAACCATATTTTTAATGCCTTCGAACAAGAAGATGACTCTACCACTCGTAAATTTGGAGGAACAGGTCTTGGCTTATCTATCTCTAAAAAATTAATTGAATTGATGAATGGAACTATCACTGTTGAAAGTGAGTTGTCAAAATATACAAAATTCACTATAACTATCCCTCTGATAAAATGTAAAGAAACTTATAAACAAAAATATATTCAAGAAGAAATTAATAACGATTTAACTATAAAATGCAAAATATTAGCAGTTGAAGATAACAAAACGAATCAGATGCTTCTTTCAATGATACTTGAAGAGTACAATATTGACTTTAACATGGCTAATAATGGTCAAGAAGCACTAGATATGTTCATTGACAACTCTTATGATTTAATACTTATGGATGAAAATATGCCTATTATGAACGGGATAGAAGCTACTCAGAAGATAAGACAATATGAAGAAAAAAACTCTCTAACGCCAATACCTATTATAGCTGTAACAGCAAATGCTTTAGATGGAAATAAAGAAAAATTTATCAAGGCTGGAATGGATGATTTTATTGCAAAACCATATACAGAAAAAATTCTTATGCACGGTATTAAAAAATACTGTAACAAATAAGATATACTTACATTCATGAAACAACTTGCGATAATAGGTCCAACAGCATCAGGGAAAAGTGAATTAGCAATAAGTGTTGCAAAAAAAATAGATGCGTATATACTATCTATAGATTCTTTAAGTATATACAAAGAGATAAATATAGTTTCCGCTAAACCTTCAAAAAGTGAACTCTCAGATATTAAACATTTTGGTATAGATGAAATATATCCAAATCAAGACTTTAATGTTGATATATTTATAGCTCTCTACAATGAAGTAATTAAAAAATGTAATTTAGACAATAAAAACTTAATAATAGTAGGAGGAACATCTTTTTATCTGAAATCACTTTTAGATGGACTCTCACCTCTACCAAATATATCTAAAGATATAAAAATTTTAGTTTCATCAAATTTAAAAACAAATCTAAATAAAGTATATCAAGAATTATATCAAGCAGATAAAAAATATATGGAAAAAATATCACCCAAGGATACCTATAGAATAGAAAAAGCAGCACTAATATATGAATCTTCAAGAATGACACCAACTCAATGGTTCTTACAAAATCCACCAAAACCAATCATTAATAACCTTAATATATATAATATTGAAGTAGATAGAGATACTATAAGAAAAAGAATTACATATAGAACAAAAAAAATGTATGAGATGGGTTTGATAGATGAAGTTTGCTATCTAGAACAAAAATATACAAGATTTCCAAATGCAATGAAAAGTATAGGTATAGTAGAAGTTTTAGAATATCTTGATATGAAAATAAATAAAGATAAAATGCTTGAACTTATATCTATACATACAGCTCAACTAGCAAAACGTCAACAAACTTTTAATAAAACTCAATTTATTGGCGTTAGAGGAGCTAGCTTGGATAAATTAGAAGAGGTTATCCTCTCGCAGTAACCTCAAGTAAATGATATCCAAATTGAGTTTGTATAGGTCCATATACAACGCCTACATCTCCACTAAACACTGCTTTATCAAACTCTTCCACCATCTGTCCCGGTCCAAACTGACCTAAGTCCCCACCTTTTTGACTTGATGGACAAGTAGAATACTTTTGTGCTATTTCAGCAAAATCAGCTCCACTCTCTATCTCTGCTTTCAATTCAGTACATTTTATTTCACTATCAACCAATATATGTCTTGCTGTTGCCCATGCCATTTTTTCATTCCTTAATTTTATTTGTAGAATTTTACACTATCTTTAATTTACTATCCTTTATTTATGAAGTAGTGCTATGATGTCAAAAATCAAAGAAAATGGAGAAAAATATATGAAAAACATCATAGTTCTTTTACTAACATCACTACTTTTTTTAGGATGTAGTTCAAATGGAGCACAAAAACAAAACATAGAGCCAAAGTTAGTGGTTGGAAATACTTTAGAGAATTTAACTCTTAAAGATCAATTTGGTAAAGAGCATAATATAAAAGCTGATACATACAGATTAGTTTTTGCATTTTCAAAAGAACCTGCACATACATGTAATAACTTTTTTAATGCTAAAGATAAAGATTATTTAACAAAACATCATACTCAATTTATAGCAGATGTCAGTGCTGCACCATCAGTAATTAGAAACTTATTTATCTTACCAGGATTAAAAGATTTTCAATATACTGTTTTAATTATGGATGATGAAAAAGTAGCTGCACCTTTTAGAGTAAATATGGATCCAGAAAAGATAGCAATTGTATATATTATCAATAAAAAAATAGATAAAATTACAGTTCTTAAAACAGAGGATGAACTAAAAAAAGAGCTAGAAGATGATTCTATGTTTTCTACATTAGTACCTATGTTAAATCAAGCCATAGATACAACATCAAAAATGATGAAATAACTTAATAAGTTATAATCTCTTTATGTAATTGAGAATTTATAATCTTATCTACATAAACTTCACGTTTTACTTTAGCATCTATCATGCTAAAGTTACCATATATCCCCTCTACAACATCACTATTTTCTAATACAACATTTATACACCTATCAGATATAGCATCTTTACAAATATTTAAACTATCAATCAAAAGTTTATAACCATCGTATGCTAAAAATGTATAACTACTTCCATATAAACTTTTATCCATTAGAAAAGATTGTAATAATTTCATTTTTTTATCATTTCGCGTAGGCTTGGCATAATGTTCTACAACATAAACACCTTCTAAGACCATAGCTACATTTATATGAGGTTGTAAACTATAACTAAGTAATCCATCTGAACCCAAAATTTCTATATTTTTATCTATCTTATGTATCTTTTCTATTATCTCAATACTAGATTTTGCATCTGCGATAAGATAAACAAAATCTATATCACTATTTAGTATTTTATTTATATTATTTGTACTAATAGAAGATATATTTTTAAAAAATTTAATATTACCACCTAAATTTACAAAATAAGATTTAAAATCATTTGCTAAAGAACTTGAATAATGACTTTTTTTAGTATACAAAACTGCTACATTTGTCAAAAACTTTTCATCTATAATATAATGAGATGCAACTAATGTTTGTGTCTTATTACTCATACAGACTTGATATACATTATTACCTAAATTAGTAATATCATTATCGGTTGCCAATGTAGCAATTATTGGAATATCTATTTTTTGTATCTCTTCTTTTAAACTTAACATATTGTTACTAACAGAAAAAGATAAAATAATTTTAGAATTATTTTTAATAAGCGTATTAAGAGCATTTTTGGCTCCACTAGAAGTACTATTTGTATCAATTATCTCAAAAATAATTTTATCACCATTTTCTAAATATGGATATATCTTATTTGATGCTAATAATCCATCTAAACTTTGTAAACCAAACCTTTTGTAAACACCACTTAACGGTGCCATAACTCCAATTTTAACTACTTTCCCACTTATAGAGATCTTTTTCTCTTCAACACAAGATAGAAAAAACAATAATATAAAAAAAAGCAATAATATTTTCATAATATATACTTAACTTCTGCTGTAATAAATAATTTTTTATTAAATAACCTTTGTATATCATCTTTTAATTCATTTAAATCTTTTCTACTTAAAGAACCTCTAACACCTATCTCAATATTTAGCATCTGAATATCACCATTAAATATTAACCTTGCATTTGTAATTTTTATATATTTGTTATTAACAATAAATCTATGCTGTTTTAACATACTAGAAGTATAATATCTTTGTATCATTTTGTCATATGATACATAAAGAGGGTAGCTAACGCCAATAAGTAAAATAACAACAAAGATAATACTTTTTTTACTCTTTACAACATTAGAAAAACCAAGAACCTGAAATGTAAAAACAGCTGCTAATATGATACCAACAAGATTTGTAAAGAATAGTAAAAATGATCCCATAAATATAGAAAGATTTTGATATCCAAGACCTATACCAGAGACAGCCAATGGAGGGACTAATGCAACTGCAATAGCTACTCCAGCTAAATTTTGAGAAATTTCTTTAAAAGATTTTGAATATGCAGCTACAATACCTGATAATACAGCTATACCGAGATCTAACAATGTTGGATTTATCCTTGTTTTCATCTCATCTGTTATCTCAGAATAGGGTAGTAAATAAGCTAAAACACTAGAAGCGAAAATAGCAAGTAATACTCCTATAAATATTTTAAATAAAGAATCTCTTATTAAAACTTCTTCACCACGTAAAAGCCCCATAGCCAATGAAACAATAGGTGTCATAAGAGGAGCAACTAACATAGCACCTATAATCACAGCAGCTGAATTAGCAAAAAGGCCAAAAGAAGCTAATATAGTACTAAGAACCATTAGTGATAAAAATGTCATACTTATTTTTGCATCTTGTCTTAAAACTTGAAATAGTTCTTTAAATCTATTTTCCGAGGCAAATTTAAAAAACTGTATATGTTTAGACATATATTTATTTGCTTCATTTGCATCTGGAAGATTAGTTATTTTTATAGTCTCTTTGGTTGTATTTGTCTTTTCGTTATTTTTCCAAAACTCTTCACTAGCACTAAGTTTCAATGCTTCTGGAATAATCTTAAATTTTGCAGGTAAAGGAATAGATGTACCAACCTCAAATATAACTCTTTTACTTTTGCTGGCCTTTATTTCAAAACTCTTACTTTTTATATAACCAACAGATTCAGGTAAAGATCTTAATTCTCTCTTTACAAAAAAGATAGAAGACAATAATCTTATATATTCTAAAATTGAAAATGGAGATATTATAAGTATTGTTATTTCAGAATTTCTCATTGATTGCTTTAAATTAAACACACGGGACAACAAAGTACTACTAGTGTGATTAAGAACAACTATTGCACTTCCTGCAGTTGTAACAATTCTACCATTTTCTGTTACAATTTCAAATTTTTGCAATTCAATAGAAAAAAACTTTTTTATAGCATAAAGTATTGTTCTAAGAAAAGAACTCCTTGTTTTTTTTAAATTTTTACCTATTAAAGGAACAAAACCTATTACACCCTGAGAATATATCAATTCTCCATTAACTTCAACAAGATCCATAGCCTTACTATCATTTAAAAGTGCTATCTTCAAATTTTTTTCTATATTGTTAAAACCATATATATTTTTTATTTGCTCTTTTTGTGATTCTAAAGGCAATATTCCAATAGAAAAATTACAACGATAGGCAATAGCTAAAAATTCTGGTATTTTTTCTTCATTTATACTAACAACTACATGCGTTATTTCATCTCCTATAGATATTATATTATCTATAAAATCATCTATATATAGAGATGTTATATTTACATTAAAATCATTATTTTCAACTATATCAATTAATTCTTTTGAATCATCATTATAAACAAAATAAGACTCTCTTACATATATTAATTCACTCATATCAAAAACTTATTCCCATTGACATTTTAAAACTATTTGTATCATCTATGAAGTTCCCATCATTATATATATATTCCATACTTATAGGTATCTTGTATGAATTTAATATAACACTTGCAAAAACAACTCCAAAAGTTAATTCATTGGCCTTATATTTTATATTAATATTATCTAGTAAATTATAATATCTATATTTTCCATAAATCGATTCTCTTTGTAACGATAAAGGAAATGTAAAATAATATGTAGATAAATTTACTACTTTTGCTATATTTATTTCAGCATAACCAGCACGCTTTACATATGCAGCAGATGAGATAGAGGGCATATCTATTGCAGATGGATCCATATCCTCTTGATAAATACTATTTGTAACTTTTACACCTCTGCCTTCAAATCTTTTTATATGATTTGATTGAGAATATTTTGCATAAAGACCAATATACCATTCATTTCTTAAATCATGAGAAAACTTATACAAACCACCAAATATTTTATCTTTTCTTTCACTAACTCCATATAACTTCAATAAATTTAAACTATTTTCATACATACTTACACCAAAAGTTTTACTTTTCTGTAGAATTAAAACCCCACTTATAGGTTCTCTTTCTTGTATATCATAATCTTGGAAATAACTCAAACCAATCGCCCCATAATAATATCCCGCAGTATAAAATGGTAAAGTAGCATTAGCCATAATTCCATAATTTCTTGTATTATTACGATTATTATTATCAACTACACCATAAGCTAAAACACTATATTTTAATAAATAAGCAGATGAATTATATCCAGCACCAGCAATAGTCATCTCTGAAGTATCTCTACTGATAAACATATTAGCAGAATTCTGAGCTAATGGATCAGAATAATTGATATTTAAAGATCCAAGTAAACCTGATAAATCAGAATATCCAATGGCAAAATTTGAACCACTATAATGCATATCAAAAAATGAATTATAACTATTATTTAAGTCTATATTATTTATATTATAATAATCATTATGAACATTATAATACTCTTTATCTTCAAAAAATAATTTTGTATTATAAGGTGTTCCCTCTAAATTTTCAATCTTAGTGAATGAATAATAATACTTATTTTCACCTATTGCAGCGACTAGTAACTCATCTTCACCTACTAATTTAGCATCTATAATATTATCCCCAGTACTAACTCTTTTAACATCTCCATTATCATATCTATATACGGTTGATCCAAGTTTAGAATTAGCTATAAAATAGATTCTACCTTTACTATCAACATCACTTACAATTCCATAAAAACCTTTATATTTATAGATAGGCACCTTATTTTTATATAAAATTCTTTCTTTATTAATCTGTTTAAAATAATAAATATTATCATTTCTATCAATAAATACAGATGAGTTTACAGTATCATAAAAATCTTTGCCAATATAAAGTTGTGGTTCATCAAATGAACTTTTAACATCAAAATAAACCATTTTTGCTGTTGATAAATAACCTTGAACCATCTTTGATTCTGTACTTTTTTTTATAAATCCTACATTATCATATAAACCTTGAATTATTTTTGTTGGAACTATTTTTGAGCTAGACTGTGTAAAATACTTATTATCTATTTTTATAACTTTTCCAACTCTATAACTATCCATTTTTATAGTTACCTTTTTAGTATCTTTATTGATACAAACCAATTCTGGTTCTCTAACACCACTTTTATTAATTAAAAAAAATATCTCATCAATATTGCTATTTAAAGGATAAAAAAACTGAGAAGAAAGTACCTCTTTTTCTTCCAATATTTTAAACTCTTTTAATAATGAAATTTGATCTAATTCAAATTCATTTACAGTTTGTTCAAAATCTATTCCAATAGCATCTTTCATACTTAAATTAGTCATAAATGGCCAATACCAATATTTTGAATGTTGTGTAAAATAATTATTTGTTGACCTCAAACCATATGTTTTAGCTAAATATAAATGATAAAAACCACCCTGAATATATGCAATATCTCCATATGGAAATCCTAATCTTTGATTATATAAATACTTAGATTTAAGATTACCAGCCTTTGCTTGCATAATAGTTTCAGCTTTAAACCTTCCACTATAAAGTCTTCCACCATTCCCATGCCATGACTCATTTAAAACCGCATTTCCCTCAAACATTAATGGATTTTCAGCTACATTTGGAAGTATTAACGGTAATGGCAAAAAAACAACTCCATTGCCAAATATACTATGCAAAGAACTAGAGATCGGATTTTTTTTTAAATTAACCTGGTAATTATGTGCTGTTTCATGATATATTAAAGTTGACAACCATGATTTAGAACAAAAATAATCAATTTTCTGGGTACCACCTATATAATTAATTTGTCTATTGTTTGGCCACTGAGTAGAAAAACCATTTGCAATTTGATTGTAATCAGAAATAAGACCAACATACAATGTTTCATCAAATTTCCATTTATACATATCAATATATTTTTTTTGTAAATTTTCTTCTATTTTAGCTACTTGTTTTGCAAAAGAGATATTTTCTTTAGAATATATAATTTCAACATCAATATTTTCCATATTGTACTTAAAATATTTTTTATCATTTGGTACAACAGAATCACCAGTAAACATAGGTGAAACTGCAAATAAATAACTACTAAAAATCAATAAAAATATTTTTTTCATTTTATCCCTTTAACTCAAGAAGTACAGTATCTCTTTTTGTAATTTCAAACTTTTTACAAGCACTCTCAAATGCAGCACTTTCTCCAATTAACATACATTTATGTTTTGCTCTAGTAATAGCAGTGTATATTAATTTTGTATTATGCATGATAAAATGTGTAAAACTAATCGGTATAATTACAATATCATATTCCATTCCTTGAACCTTATGTATTGTTAAAGCATAAGATAACATCAAATGAGATTTTAACTCTTCATATTCATAAACAACAACTACATCTTCATTTGGATAAAAAACAAATACTTGCTCTTCATCTAAATCTATTTTAAATAATAAACCACTCATACCATTAAATATACGCCTCTGGTTTGAATCTTCACCATTTTTAAATCCATCACCACTCCAACTCGTCATATTTTCATTTTTTATATGAACAACTTTATCCATTAAGCGAAATTCTAATTCACCACGTCTTACACATTTCGACGGATTTGGATTAAAATATTCTTGTAATATTTTATTTAAATTTTGTGTTCCTAATATACCACCTTTCATTGGTGTTATAACTTGAAAATAATTTAAGTACTCTTTAATTTCTTTATTCTTTAATCTATATCTTGCTTTTTGAATAGACTTAACAACCATATTTAATATTTCGGCAATTATATTTTGAGAATTTTCATCTCTTAAAGTTTTAAGTTCCTCTGAAGAAAGTTTATTTTTAAGCATATAATAATTTGGAATAAAAATATCAATGAATTCAAAATCTTCATATTTTTCTTTATAATTAGGTACAACCCCTTTTCTTATATCATTAGCTATCAATGTAATAGCTTGATCTTCACTTTGTCTATAAATTTTTGTAAGTTTAACTATATATGTCAACTCTAATTCTAATATATCGCTAAGAACATTACCGGCACCAATAGGAGGTAACTGAGCATCATCTCCTACAATAACAACAACCGCATCTTTAGCTATTTTTTTCATGATTTTTGCAAAAAGTGTTGAATTAATCATAGATGCTTCATCAATTAAAATTACAGAATATGGAAATTTATCAACCTCTTCATACTTAACCAATAAAGATTGTATTGTAGCAGATTCATAACCAGTAGTATCACTTATCCTTTGAGACGCTATACCGCTTAACGCACAAGTCATAATCTCTTTTTTATCATACCTAATATTTAAAAGATTTAAAATTGTTTTTGATGTCGTACTTTTACCTGTTCCAGCATAGCCAACTAATAACATTAAAGCAGCGCCATTATTTATAATATTTACAGCTTCTTTTTGTTCATCACCTAGCTCTAAATCAGACTCCTTTAAAAACAAATCTAAATCTTTTGTATAACCACCAGTATTTTTCTTTGACCTTAATTTAAAATCATCGTATAAAAACTTTTCTGCATCATATAATCTTGATGGAGATACACGATTATTCTTCATAACAACTATACTACCTTCAGATACTCTTTCTTGTAAAGCCAATTCATATAAAGTTACTTTATCAGAAAAATTCAATAATTCATTTAAACCTTCATATAAAATCTCTTTAGATATACAACTATTTCCTTGTGCTTCGCAATAATTTAAAAGAACATAATCCATAGCTGAACTTATTCTTTTTTCATTATCTTTCTCTATACCCATTCTCAATGCCAATTCATCAGCACGTTTAAAACCTATAGAATTAATATTTGTCAATATATAAGGGTTGTCTTTTATTTTATTGCAAGGTTCAGCAACATCTTTCATAGCAGTAGCGATTGTGGTTAATAATAATGGAGAAATATCATAAGGACTTAAAAATTCACCCAATTCTTTCATAGATCGAAATTTTTTCCAAGAAGATTGTATTTTTTTTAAACGTTTTTCTTTTATACCTTTAAATTCTAAAAGTCTTTCTATATCGTTATCTAAAATATCAACTAAACCATCTTGCCCAAATTTTTCTATTAATTCAGCTGATAATTTTTTAGTAAAACCTTTAATAATTTTATTTAAAAAGAAAAATAGTTCATTTTGATTTACTTTAAGATATTCAAATTTAAAAGTTTTTCCATATTTTTTATGTTCTTCCCAATATCCTGTTAATGTTATTGCAGCATCTTTGATTGTTTCTATATTACTTTCATAATATATACCGCTGATTTTTTCACCTGACTTTAATATAGCTATAAAAAAACCATCATTATTAGTAAAAAGTATCTTATCTATTTGACCAATTAATATTTTACTCAAACTGCATCCTATTCTATTAAATATAAAATTATAGTCTGATAATATTAAAGCAACTAAAAAAACAAGAAAAAGCTAAAAAAACAATAAAAAAGTAAAAAAGAATGATTAATTGAATAAAGAGTAATAACTGATCAACTAGGCAGCGACCTACATTTCCACAAGTGAAACCTGCAGTATTATCAGCGATGAGGGGCTTAGCTTCTG
>Ga0256827_10000136_pt1 | contig 39758 bp, 42 predicted proteins | sample CV84metaG_FD_185977 | JGI IMG/M metagenome (GOLD analysis project Ga0256827, IMG submission 185977) | Hydrothermal vent microbial communities from East Pacific Rise, Pacific Ocean - CV84 | ecosystem: Environmental > Aquatic > Marine > Hydrothermal vents | place: Pacific Ocean: East Pacific Rise... | reverse complement strand
GCTATCCAAATCTTTTAATTCATCCATAAAATCATAATCAATTACATTAACCCCACTAAGTGATAGTAATTTCATAGTCTCTTTTTTTGTAAGTCCCAAAGTTTTTGTAAGTTGCCCTAAACTTAATAGTGACTTTTCATAAGCATCAATCATCAAGGCTGTTTTAAGTCCATCTGTTACTATTTTATCATCAAAAGAAAAAGCAATACCTAACGGCTTACTTCTTTTAGTTATAAGTGTATACTCTTGTGATTCCAGTGCTTTTGTGAGTATAGCAGGGTTAACCTGTAAATCTTTTATACCAATTGTTTGCATCTTATTCCTTTATACTTACTTTAGATAGTATATCAAACTTATACTTTGTTTGAACTATAAGTTTAATCTACCTTTTTAAGAAGCTTTGTTAAAATAATCTTTATGATAATAAGAAAACTATTTAAATTTGAAAATGCACATATTGTTCGGGATTGTAGTACTAGAAGATGTAGCCAAAATATACATGGTCACTCATATACTATAGAGGTACTACTAGAGTCAAACTACTTAGATAATGGTCAAATGGTTTATGACTTTTCTCTTATGAAGAGGCATATTAAAGAGTTGGTTGATTCATTTGATCATAGTATTACTCTTTGGTCTGGAGATAATGACAAATATATAGCTGATATGAAAAAACACTCTAAAAGATGGATTGAGATGCCTGTTTCACCATCGGCTGAACAGTTTGCTAGAGTTATATTTTTAATGGCTCAAAGAGTCATAGAGTGTACAGACATGGTCAACGGAGAGAGAGAAGTTAAAGTTCATAGCATTATAGCCCATGAGACCCAAACAGGTTATGCCCAAGCATTTAAAGAGGATGCTCACAGTAAACTAATGGGAGAAATTGCTCTTGAAGATATAATTTTTTCAGAGCAAACAATGGCTGAGTGGTCAGACAAAGAGCTATGGACTAAACTTTTAAACAAAACTCACATAAAAAACCCTAAAATTGTTTAAGAAGTTAAGATATAATCCATTTTTATTTAAAGGATAATAATGTTAGAACAACTGTTTGCAACACATAGCATATTGGTTAAGATTTTCTTAGCTCTTTTAGTAGCAGGGCTATTTATACCTGCAATGACTTCAAAAAAACCTTTGAGTTTTAGAAAAGCTAGTTTTATATATACAATGCTATTTCAAGGCATCATAACAATGGTTGCTTTTACAGGTATAATCGCTATGGTTATAGGAGAGATGCCTATGTCAATAGGTATTATAGTTATGATCTTAATATGGTCAATTTTAATGTTTATAGAAATCAAAAAATATAAACTTATAAAAGTTGCTAAATTAGATAAACCAGAGACTCATAAAGTATTAAAAGGTGGATTTATAAAAATAAGCATAATACAAATACTTCTAGTAACTATTATGGTAGTTCTTATGATCTTAAAAGCAAAAGGGATACTGAGTATATAATGCTCTACCTTTATCACAAAGAGGCTAGTAAGCCCCAACTAACACTTACAGGCGATGAACATAAATACATATTTAAGGTTCGTCGACATAAATTAGATGATGTTCTACATTTACGAAATTTAAGAAATAACACTATTTATAGCTATAAAATCTCATTTATTGATAAACGATCTTCCATACTAGAGCTTCAAAATAGCCAAGAGCTTGTAATTAAACCCCATAAAACTCTTCACATAGGTTGGTGCATAATAGACCCAAAAAGTGTAGAAAAAGTTTTACCCTCACTAAATGAGATGGGTTTAGAGAAGATAACTTTTATATATTGTAAAAGATCACAAAAGAGTTTTAAACTTGACTTTAAACGATTAGAGAAGATTTTGTTAAACTCTTCTCAACAATCTGGACGCTCTGAAATGATGAACCTAGAGACCGTAGAGAGTTTAGAGAAATTTTTAGAACTATACCCAAATAGCAAAATGTTAAATTTTTCACAAAATAACTTTATAGATCAATGTAGTTTTAATACTATTGTAGTAGGTTGTGAAGGTGGTTTTACTAAAGAAGAAGTTACACTTTTTAAAGAAGAAAATATTGTAGGTTTTGATACTCCTTTAGTTTTAAAGAGTGAAAGTGCTGTTTGTGCATTAGCTTCTAAAGTACTTTTATAAATATTTAGATATAATTCCGTCCTAATATTGTCTTACCTAAGAGTATTGCAATAACCCTTTTACTAAAAGGAAGAGTCACTGACTAGAGCAGGTTAGTTGCCTGACACAAAATAACTATTTAAAGGTCTAAAATGAGAAAAGATATTCACCCTAACTATGTTGAGTGTAAAGTTAAATGTGCTTGTGGAAACGAGTTTGTAACTAAGAGTAATAAAGAGAACATGAGTATTGATATTTGTAATGAGTGTCACCCATTCTTTACTGGTTCTGAGAGAAATGTTGATACTGCTGGTAGAATTGACAAATTTAAGAAAAAATACAACCTGTAATTTTTTCTCCCTACTTTGTTACAGAGCTTCTGTAACTTATGCTAACACTGAGTTTATCTTAATTGATAAACTACAGTGTTTAGCTGCCTTTTATTTAAATTTCATCAAAGGCTATTTTTGCTTACATTTATACCAACACCCATAGGTAACCCCCAAGATATTACAATTCGTGCTATAAAACTTTTTGAAAAAACTGAAATTTTTTTATGTGAAGATACACGACAGACTAAAAAGCTTTTAAGACTTTTAGAAGAGCGTTTTAGTATGTTGTACCCAGATGCTGAATTTTACTCATTTAATGAACATAATGGCAAACAGAGACTTGAAGAACTCTCTTCATATTTAGACACTAAAGAGGTAGTCTATGTGAGTGATGCTGGTATGCCCATCATCTCTGACCCTGGACAAATTCTTGTTGAGTATTGCCAAGCTCATAGCCTAGACTATGATGTCCTACCTGGTGCATCTGCTGTTACTACTGCGTATGCTGCTTCAGGCTTTGAAGAGGGTAAATTTCTATTTTATGCTTTTTTGCCACATAAAGGAAAAGATAGAAGTTCAGCACTTAGTGAAGCTATGAACAATGGCTACAATACTGTGCTATATGAGTCTCCTCATAGACTAGAGAAACTTTTAAAAGAGATAATGCAAGAGGACCCTACTAGAGAGTTATTTTTAGCTAAAGAGATTAGTAAGAAGTACCAAAACTACTACAGAGGAACAGCTAAAGAGTTAGATGAAAAGTTTAAAGAGCTTACTATTCGTGGTGAGTGGGTTGTAGTTATAGGTGCAAAAAAGAGTACGGAAAGAAGTCTTAGTTTTAATGAAGTATTAAAACTAGACCTAGCACCAAAAGTAAAAGCAAAACTACTTTCATCTCTTAGCGATAGAAGTGTAAAAGAGTGGTATAATGAGTTAATTGGGTAAACAGACCTTATAGAGGTGTGTTTACTATGGTTTCATTTGGTTTCATTTGAATCCAGCTATTCATACCACCTACAATATGCCATACATTTGTAAAACCATTATCTGCTAATAGTTTTGATGCACTTGTAGTCCTTGATCCACTATGGCAAATAAGAATTACTTGTCTATGCTCACTTCCTGCTAACGCTAATACATTGGCATGAAAGTCTGAATTTATATATCTTTCACTACCATTTCCACCTCGTTCTCTATACTCATAAACAGCACCACCAACTGTACCTGCAGCTCTAAAGTCAACTCGCTCCCAGTCATTTCTAACATCTAAAAATAAAGCACCATCAGGAACAGTCCAACTTGGGCTTAAAGTAATATCACCATGTACACCTGGAGGAAAAGGTCCTGGATTGACTACATCTTTTGCTGGAGGAGTCTCCTCTTTTGGTGGAGTCTCTGCTGAACTATTATCTTCATTTTTAGGTGGTGTATCTGTACTGCTATTATCATCTGTAGGTGGTGGAGTTTCTTCTATACTAGTATTTCTATCATTATGTCTATTATTATCTTCACTATCGCATGATGTAAAGTTAGCTAGTAGTAGTATGGTAAGTAATGCACTCATAATTAGTCTCATGTTTTATCCTTTTTAAGTATTTTAATTAAGTTATTCACTTATAATAATGAACATCATATAGATAGTATAGCAAAAATATGCTACTTGTAAAAGATAATTTAATATAAATATTATCTTAAGTTGAAATTATATATACCGATGTTTCATTTAGTAATATTAAATCATATCAATAGTTAAATTTTGATATACTCTCTAAATGATAAATAAAGAAATTTTTAATAAACTATTTTACAAACCTTTAACTACAAAACTAACCATAACTTCAAGTAGTGGTTTTCACCTTAGACCCTCTGCACAGTTTAGTTCTGTAGCTAAAGAGTTTAGTTGCCAAACTACTATAGAGTTTAAAAATAGAGTAATAGATGCAAAGAGTCTCAATGCTCTACTTTCTCTCTCTTTAGAAGAGGATGATAAATTTACACTTAGCTGTAGAGGTAGAGACTCTAAAGAAGCACTAAAGAGCTTAGAGGCTACATTTTTAAAACTTATGAACAGAGAGAAACCAACTAAAACTTTAACCAAAAAAGATACAGAGTATGAAGCAAACTCTTTAAGTGTAGAGGTTATAGCTACAGGTATTGCCATAGCTTCTGTCTACCACTATAGAGAAGAGAAGCTAAAAAGAGACTCTTCTATATCCTTTGATACAGCTATACAAAATACTCTTTTAGACCTTGAAAAAGAGTCTAAAGACTCTAACAATTCTGAGATATTTCTAGCACAAAAAGAGCTTCTACTCTCGCTCAAAAGTCAAACTAAAACACTTCAAGAGTTAGAGAATCTACTAGAAGAGTCATCTACTAAACTTTTAGGTACATCTTTAGAGTCTAAAATTAGTGACTATAAAGACATTTTACAAAGAGTTAAAAAATATTTAGGCTTTGAATTAAACATATCATTTCCTAATGAAGCCTTTATCCTTATAGCCAATGACTTACTACCAAGTCAAGTAGAGAGATTAACAAAGTCATTGGTAGAGGGTGTAGTACTAAAAGATACAGCTCTTAACTCTCATACAGCCATACTGCTTAGAGGAGCAGGTATAAGCTCTGTTATAGCTGATGGCTCTAAGCTTATGGAGGGTAGTAACATCATCTTAGATGCAAACTCTGCACAACTCATAGCAGACCCTTCTAAGAGTGATTTACAAAAAGCATTAAGCCTTTTGCAAGAGCAAAAAAAAGAAGAGAAATCAGCTCACAATAGACGCTTTGAACCTGCTCTTACTAAAAGTGAAAAAAGAGTAAAAGTATTTGCAAATATTACAGACCAAGAGTCTGCATTGAGAGCTAAAGATGAGGGAGCTGAGGGTGTTGGATTGTTGCGTACAGAGTTTTTATTTAAGGAGTCTAAGCCATCTCTACAGATGCAAATAGACTCTTACTCTAAAATTTTTAACCTTTATGACGATGTTACTGTTCGTACTCTTGATGTAGGTGGAGACAAAGAGTTACCCTACATTAAAATGCAAAAAGAGCAAAATCCATTTTTAGGCATAAGAGGTATTAGGCTACTAAAGAGTCACCCACACATTATAGAGGAGCAACTACTTGCCATATTTAAAGCCTCTAATGGTAAAAAAATAAAAGTTATGTTTCCTATGGTCTCATCAGTTCAAGAGTTTATAGAAGCAAAAGAGGTTTCTAAAAATATTGCTAAAGAAAATAGTATTGATATATCTAACATACTCTTTGGGATAATGGTTGAAATACCCTCTGTACTATTTCTTCTACAAGAGTTCAATGATGTAGTAGACTTCTACTCCATAGGCACAAATGATTTAACACAGTACCTTTTTGCAAAAGATAGAACCCATAAAACTCTAAAGATAGATGAACTCTCCCCTGTAGTTTTCTCTACCATTAAAAACATAGCAAAAGAGGTAGACAAACCTCTAAGTATTTGTGGAGAGTTAGCCGCAAATAAAAAAGCCATAAAAAAACTAGTAGAGATAGGCATAGAGACTCTAAGTGTCTCTGAAAAAAACATAGCCCAAACAAAAGAGGAGATAAGAGATGTTTAACTTACTACAACAAATAGGCAAAGCCCTAATGACTCCAATAGCCGTACTACCAGTAGCTGCCCTACTTCTTCGTTTGGGATTTGGAGATATTTTTGATGGAGATATTGCACTCATTATGAAGTCTGCTGGTGATGCAATATTTACAAACCTTGACCTACTTTTTGGTGTAGGCATAGCCTATGGATTGGCTAAAAATAATGATGGAGCTGCTGCACTCTCTGGAGCTATTGGTGTACTCATAGCAAAAGCTGTATATCTAAGCATAGACAAAGATGTTAACATGGGTCTATTTGTAGGCATTATCATAGGTGTATTAGCAGGTACTCTCTACAACCGTTTCTACAACATCAAACTACCTGAATTTTTAGGCTTTTTTGGAGGTAAAAGATTTGTACCTATCATTACAGCCATATCTGCCATTGGAGTTGGTATATTAGCAGGGTACTTTTGGCACTATGCACAAAGTACTATAGATAGTTTTTCAAATATTATTATAGGCTTAAATGAGGTTGGAACATTCATCTATGGAACACTTAACAGACTTCTTATACCTCTTGGGCTACACCACATCTTAAACTCTGTATTTTGGTTTCAATTAGGTGAATATAGCTACCTGAAAGATGGTGTAGAGGTAGTTGCAAATGGTGACCTACATAGATTTTTTGCAGGAGATAAAAGTGCTGGTGTCTACATGTCTGGCTTCTACATTGTTATGATGTTTGGGCTACCATCTATGAGCTATGCTATATATTTAAACACAGCAAAAGAGTACAGAAAAAAAGCAGGTGCTATACTAGCAGGGGTTGCTTTTACCTCATTTTTAACAGGTATTACCGAACCACTAGAGTTTCTTTTTCTCTTTGTTGCTCCACCACTCTTTTTACTACATGCACTCTTAACTGGTTTAGCACTAGCAGTTGCACAAGCATTTAACATACACGCAGGGTTTGGCTTCTCTGCTGGATTCATAGACTACATCATAAACTACAAACTATCTACAAATCCTCTACTTATTTTACCTCTTGGTGTAGTGTTTGCAATTTTATACTTTGTACTTAGCTACTACCTTATAAAAGTACTAAAACTTAAAATACTAGAGAGTGAACTTAGCACAGACTCCTCTACTAAAAGCTCAAATGAAGCATTAGCATTTATAGAAGCACTAGGAGGAGAAGATAATATTTTAAATACTGACTCTTGTATTACAAGACTTAGAATGTCTGTTAAAGATAGCTCAAACTTAAAAGATAGAGAGTTTTTAAAGCTAGGAGCTAAAGGAGTTATTCGCCCCGATACAAAGACTATTCAAATAGTCCTAGGAGCAAGAGCCGAAGAGGTAGCCCAAATGATAAGAGATGAGATAAATAACTAAATTATACTACATCTCCTCTCTATGTTATTTCATAAACTCTTTAGTCATCTCTTCAGCCCAATGGTCAACCCATTTAAAACCCTCTTCTTTGTTTTTTATATTATAAGACCTTAAAACACCTGTCCAGATTTTACCTCTAGGAGTTCTTACAATATTTTTTTCACCATCCTTTACTGGTTCTCCAGAGGCTAAAAGGGTAATAGTATATGAACCATCTTTATTTTCTACCATATCATCAGAATTAATAGCATAATTTATTGTAGCTATATAACCATCAGCATTATAAATAGTTATAGAGAAGAAACCTGTTTCATTTGCATTTGGTTTATCTGCAATAGTAAAAGATACTCTCTCCTTATTACCACTAAAAGCAGAGTATACAGCTTGTTGACCTGCTAATGCACCCCAACCAATAGCTACAACAACTCTTGCAGCATCTGGATCTCTCTCTTTAACAGTTCCTAAACCATTTTTAACAACATCTTTTTTAGGCTTTTGTGCAAACTCTTTTAAAATTTTATATTTAACTTTATCTAATGTAGAGAAATCATACTTCACCTTTGGAACAAAATCTTCTGAAGAGTGAAAAGTAACCTTTACTTCATCTTGTGCTTTATGTGCTTTAGCCATCATCTCCTCAACAGGAAGATCTCTCAATAGACCTGTTCTAACTATAACATAAACATGATGTCCCTCAGTAAGCATACTCTCATCAATACTCACAGTGCCACTACCTGTTAAACTTGCAATTTGACTATGATTAATATCTATTACATTAATATTTTGAAAACCTGCATAATCTTTAGTAGTAATAGTAGCTCCACCCTTTACATCTAAAACAACTCTTGTATAAAGAGTATCCCTATTCATTCTAATAACATCTTGATTATCAGCATTTGTAAGCTCTCTTACTGGTCTTACAACATTTACTTTACCCTTAGATTGTTCTATCTCTTTATAAAAAGCTCTTACAGAGTCTGCTTGAATAAAGTTTTCAGGAGTTATCACAACTCCATTGCTTACTTTAGAATCTACTATTTTACTTATAGTAGTAGATGATGCTTGAGCTGTAAGAGAAAGTGATACAGCCAAAATTGTACTTAAAATAATTCTTTTCATTATATACCTTTGTTAGTTTATGAATTGTAACATAATAAAATAGATATTAGCTATTTAAAAAGAGAAAATATAATTCTATATATGATTTAACCATAAATAAAGATAGTCTACTTTAATATTCTATAGATAGAGTTTTATAGAAAAAAATAATTTCTTGGAGTTAAATAGTATGAATAATCAAATTTTTATACCTCAAACTATAATATATGATAAATTTAAAGAGTTAGAACGAATAAATGAATTTAGTCAGGGATGGGATAATAGATGGATACATATTAAAAAAGGGATTACACAAGCTCGTCTTAAAATATTTACTACACCAAGAATACAATTCTCTTCTATGAGCTATAGTAATGGTATTAAAATTGAAGGTAGTCCTCCAAAAGGTACTGTTATGATATCTCTCATAGATACAGATGATATATGTAACTTTAATAACAAAAAAATAGACAAGCATGAACTAATTATCATACGATATGGTGAAGAGTTAAACTATATTGCAAGTAATAAAAACACTATATTTTCCATAGTTATAGAGGAGCATTTTTATGACTATATGATAGAGAGATATTTTGACAAATCCATTGATACTCTTAGAGAAAACCATAAGTTTAGTGTAGATCCTGATGATATGAATAACTTTATTTTACAAATGGAACATTGGCTAATATATTTTAATAAAGATGAAAATAAAATACTATCTATGGATATTTACCTAAGTATAGAAGAGGATATTATAGATAATCTATTTTCCAATATAATCTTAAAAGATAAAAAGAGATATAAAACAAAATTTGACATAATAGCAGCTAGAAAAATACTTGAAGAGAATGTTGAAAATATTTATAGTATAAATGACCTTATAGATGAACTAAATATTAATGCTAGAACTCTACAATATAACTTTAAAGAACACCTTGGTATAACACCAAAGCAGTATCTTCATAGTTTGCGTCTAAATGCTATTAAAAATGAGTTATTAAACTCTGATAACCTACAAACAAATATCTCTAACATTGCTCTTAAATATGGTTTTTTTCACCATAGTCACTTCTCTTTTGAATATAAAAAATTATTTGGGGAGACTCCATCAGATACACTTGCAAAATAAATAAAGTAAAAATATATTCTAATAAACATTAAGTATTTTCTATTTTCTAGGGAAAAAAAGTTGTACTTGAGTTCTCATTTGCCAATCTTCCCCATAATCATCAGGAGTTACTACATTATAATAACCATGTAGTTGTAATGTTATAGGAGTATTACCAAACTTCATAGCTTTACCAATACCTACTCCCATAGGTACTGTCCATGTATGATCACTATCTGCTTCCCAGTTGGCTGTTATAATTGGTACAGAAGATATAAACCAACCATCATCAAGGTTATAGTTTATAAATGGTTGAATAGTTAATGCATTAACTCTCTCTATGTTTTCATCTTGACCTGATCCAGCAAAAGACCAAACATTAGATATTAATGCACCATATACCCATTTACCATCAAGTTTTAAACCTACAGCAGCAGCACCTATGCCCCACTTTTTTGTACCTAAATCATTGTCTGAAGCTGTTGGTAGATAAAAAGATGGACCTGCACCCCAAATCCAACCACTATCATCAGTCTGTTTAGGTGTAAAAAATGCTGTAAAAGTTGTGTCTCCTACTCCAAAAGTTCTCTCATAAGGTGTTGCACCTAAACTAGGATTTGAAACTATAGGTAATATAGTTCTAGTAACTAATGTCCAATCATCATTAAAATCAAAAGGTAATACTGGTTGGAAGTTTGTAATATTTTTTGTTTTTTCATCTAAACCTATATTAAAATAGGTATTATTTTGTATAGGTAAACTATACATCGCTGTTAATGGATTTTGAGAAGCCTTAGCTATATCATCTTGGCTCATCTCTGCTGATACTACTATAGGAAGTAGTAGTGTAGCTAAAGATATAGTTTTAAGTATAGTTTTCAATTATTTTTCCTTTTTGATAATATAAAAGATACAATAACATATATTATAGAAAATTATTTATCTTAAAAACGAAAAAATTCTATATATTATAATTTATAAACTTTTACTTTTTACTATATTTAATGGATTTATTATGCCAATAGTCCTATTTTATAACCCTCTCTATATGAGGCTATTACTATATTTTTAGAACTTTTATGTCTCAATCTTTTTACTAATGAGGTAATAGAGTCTTTACTATAATCTTTATCTTCATATACAAATCTGTGTATTGCTTCATACGATACAGTAGAGTTTTTAGAGCAAATTAGACACTCCATAAATAATAATTCATAATTAGATAGTTTTATTTTTTTATCTTTAAGATAGAGTTGTTTATGTTTATAATCCCAATGGTAATTGTCTGATAACTTAACAATGGTCTCACTACTTTTAGACTTAGAAAGAGCTATATTAATACTTTTTAATAGTGTATCTTTTAACTTATCTGCCTCTATAGGTTTGACTAAATATGAAGCTAGATGAAGTTCAACTGCACGAAGAAGATACTCTGTATCGGTATAAGCAGAGATGATAATAATTTCTATATTTTTATCTATTTTTCTAATTTTATCTATTAGATCAAGACCATTAAGTAGTGGCATATTTATATCTGTAAAAATAATATTTGGCTTATATTTTTCGTACATAGTAAAAGCTTCTATGCCATTACTTGCTTGATATATATTATCTATAAAGATACTTATATAATCAACCAATGCTTTTCGTAACATAACATCATCTTCTGCAACTAATATAGATAAATTTTTCATATTTGTATTATATAATAAAATTATATCATTTGCCCATCTCTATTAAAAATTTTACATTATTTTATATAGTAATTTTTATTTTATCAAACTAGTTAATAATTATATGCTATCATAAATAAAAATGGAGTAGTTATGTTAGAGTATAAAGCCGTTATATATCAAGAAGGAATGTTAGGTTCTCTTTTTTTAGGGCAATCAAAAGTTAATCCTGTAAAGTTTTCAGAATTCTTAAATCAAAATGCTAGTCAAGGTTGGGAGGTAGTTACTATGGAAAAAGATATTCGTAGAATGTTGCTACTCTTTAAAAGAGAGGGATATGTAGTCATACTCAAAAGGGAGAAAAGATGAGTGTTATGAAAATTGCTAGTATCTTAGTAGGCATTGTTGTAGCTCTCTATAGCGTACTTCTTCTAATGCAAGTTTGGGGTGCTGGTGTTCCAGCTGATATATTTATGAAGCTTACTATTACAGCTATAGTACTAATAGTAGCTATCTTTGGATTAGCTGTATTATATCGTGAATATATATTAGAAAAAAAGATGCATGATGAAGGTTATGTTGATTAGATTAAAAAATACCATTTAGAAGAGTATTAAAACTTCTAAATGAGTATCTAACTTATCCTAATAGTAACGAAATTTTCATATCTCTTCAGGATAAATTTTAGACTTATCTTTAAGATCTTTAGGGTCAGCATCACCTAGAGAACGATAAATCCATGAGATGAATTGTTCAGCTATAATTATGGTTATTACTACAGTTAAGAAAGATATTAATCCATGCATAGGTCCACTAAAAACTACACTATCTCCAAAAGAGAGGGAAATTGCTTCAAGAATAATTAATTTAGATATAAAAATAATTGCCCAAGCACTAACTCCTCTCATAACCTTTGTTCTAGTATCTGTTTTTTTACCAAACAGATAATTAGCTGCCATATGTTCAACTTTTATAGCAACTTGCATTAGAAACTGAAGTAATATTGCCATAAGGATAGCTACAGTAAAAGTTTCTATAAAAACAAGATCCCAATACTGATTAAAAAAACCTAGTACTGCAAGATCTATAAGTACAATAAGAGTATATTTTAAAAAAAGTTGTTGGCGAGTATTGTATGCCATAAGTTTATGTTCTGTCATTAAGTTAATACCTTTTATATAATTTGATATAGTCTATGAGTGTACATTCAAATATAGTGAATGTACATCATAAAGTAACTATATTGCCTCTGCTCTCATAGCTTCAGCAACTCTTTTAAAGCCTGCTATATTTGCACCATCAACATAGTTTCCTTCAACACCATACTCTTTTGCTGTATTTGCAACATTTAAACAAATATCATTCATTGTCTCTTCTAATTTAGAGTCTACCTCATCAAATGACCACTTTGACATAGAAGCATTTTGACTCATCTCAAAGGCACTTACAGCAACACCACCAGCATTTGCTGCTTTTGCAGGAGCTAAGCACATATCACTCTTAATCATAATATGAACAGCCTCTGCTGTTGAAGGCATATTTGCCCCTTCTGTTACACTTTTACACCCATTTTTAATAAGACTCTTAGCATCAACCTCTGTTAACTCATTTTGAGTAGCACATGGAAAAGCTGCATAACAAGGAATACTCCATACAGCATGTCCACCCTCTGGATACTCAGATACAGGTATATATTTGGCTTCAGCGTGTGTCTCAGTATATACTTCTAAAGATACTCTTTGATTTAACTTTAACTCTTTTAGTAAATCAAGGTCTACTCCTCTTGAGTCATAAATAGTTCCTTTTGAATCTGTACAACTTACAGGTATAGCACCTAAATGTTGTAGTTTCTCAATAGCGTGAAGTGCAACATTTCCTGCACCACTTACTGTACATATTTTACCCTCTAAAGTCTCTTTACCTTCTAATTCTAACATTTTTTTTGTGAAATATACTACACCATACCCAGTTGCTTCTGGTCTCATAAGTGAACCACCAAAAAAGTCTGGTTTACCCGTAAGTACACCCTCAAATGATGATGTCATTTTTTTATATTCTGAAAATAGGTAACCAATTTCTCGTCCACCTACTCCAATATCTCCAGCAGGAACATCTATGCGTGGTCCTATATGTTTGTACAACTCTTTCATAAATGCTACACAAAATTTCATAACTTCAAAATCACTTTTTCCTCTAGGGTCAAAGTCACTACCACCTTTACCTCCACCTATAGGTAGACCAGTTAAAGCATTCTTTAAAATTTGTTCAAACCCTAAGAACTTTAAGATACCTTCATTAACTGATGGGTGAAATCTTAAACCACCTTTATATGGTCCTAGTGCATTATTAAACTGTACTCTATAACCTGTATTTACCTGTACATTTTGATTATCATCAAACCATGTTACTTTAAATTTAATGACTCTATCTGGAGTAATAAGTCTTCTAATAATAGCACTTTTTTTACTATCTTGAAAAACTTTATCTGATTTAAATAGTGGTAAGATAGATATAAGTACCTCTTCCATCGCTTGAAAAAATACATCATCCTCTGCACAATTTTCATTTTTAAGTTTCTCTATCTCTGCCTTTGGATCCATGTCTTTAAGACTTTTTATATTTTTATTCATATTTTCTCCTTATTCTTTATGTTCTATTTTTTGTGATATCATTATTGCAGCCATTACTATTGGATAATTTGTAGGTGCTGCTGTTAGCATGGGTTGCGTTGCTACTTGTAGAGACATAACTTGATAAATAGTAAGGTTTGACTCTATCATTACACCTATACTATTTATCATCTCTCCTGCTTCATTACCACCTACAATCTGTCCACCTATAATCTGCCCACTATGACGCATAGCAACTAACTTAACAAACTGTTTTTGAGTATCTGGTATAGTCGCTGGGTGACGATTAGTAGCACTAAATACACCTACTACAATATCTACTCCTGCATTTCTTGCATCTGTCTCTGTGATACCTGCTGACGATAGTGCCGTTTTCCCAACCATTGTAGAAAAAATAGCTATTGTTCCATTAAAGCCCTTAAGATATTTCAATCTAAAGAGTGAGCTACCTGCTATTCTCCCCTCTGCTGCTGATGTTGAAGCTAACATTACCTTAGATGGTTCATTTGATATAAAGTGTCTTCTTGCAGAACAATCTCCAACAGCAAAAATATCATGATTTTCTGTTCTCATATACTCATTTACTTCAATACCACCATAGTGTCCTATTTTTAAACCAGCTTCTTGTGCTAATTTAGTATTTGGCTTATAACCAGTTGCAAGAATTACTGCTTGAGCATCTACAACCTTACCACTTTTTAGTTGTACACTATCTACCACACTACCACCACTTGAGTCAATAACACCAACTACTCTATCATTTCCAATAAAGTTAATACCATGCTTTGAAATAACCTCTTCAGCATAAATAGCAATTTCAGGGTCAAAAGGACCTTTTAAGATATGTTCACTACCACCTACAATAGTAACATTTTTACCATTCTCTGCAAACTCCATAGCCATCTCAATACCAATAAATCCTGTACCTACTACTACAATATCATCTACATTATCAATGTATGCTTTTGCTTCATCTATCATAGTTTTATTTTTTGCTATTGTAAAAACACCATCAAGTTTTAAAGTATCTTCTAGGGAAGCATGAACAAATGGTTTTGAGCCAGTTGCAAATACAAGTTTGTCGTATGATATTTCAACTCCATCATAGTAAGCTATCTTTTTATCTACATCTACTCTCTCTACTTTACCTAGCATTGTAGATATACCCATATCATCTGCACCTCCACAAGAGGCAACATTTTTATCGCTACACCCTAAAGTAGAACCAAATATGTATGGAATAGCACAAGGGACAAGCTGTACTTCAAACTCTCTAACTACCAATACCTCTTTCTCTGGAAAATTTAGTTTAGCTGTCATTGCACAAACACCACCAGCAGGTCCACCACCAATGACTAAAACATCACAATTTACTTTTTTCATTTTACCCCTTTAATATTGAATTTTATTTTAAATATATAGTATTAAAATACTATTATACTTGAAAAATAACCGAAGCAAAAACTCCAAAATATAGAGTTCCTACCAATAAAATAGTTTGAGAAACTCTCAATAACTTTTCACTATCTATTGTAACTTTTTTACTATTAGAGTTATCTGCTTTATCAAAATAAATATGTTTTACAATCCAAGCGTAATACCCTACTGAAAGTGCTGAGTTTAAAAGTGCAATTAGAGCTACATACCATAGACCTGCATCTACAACTGCATAAAAGACAACTACTTTAGCTAAGAAACCAGCTAGTAGTGGTATGCCTGCTAAAGAGAATAGTTGTACTGTAAAGAAAAAGGCTAAGAGTCTCTCTTTTTTAGCCAATCCTTTTAACTCATCTAGTGTTTGTATGTTGTACTTTTTACGCAAGGTATCTAACGCTAAAAAAACTGCTGTTTGCATAAATATATAGGCTATTGCCATATATAAAATACCTGTAGAAGCGTACTCACTCTTAACTGCTACAAATGCTAAAAGCATGTATCCTGCATGGGCTATGGATGAGTAGGCAAGTATGCGAGAGATATTTTTTTGAAAGAGTGCCAAAAAATTCCCTAGAGCCATAGTCACTACAGCTAAGATGGCTAGTAGTGGTAGACTAAAAGAGATTTGTTCAGCTAAAAATAGTGCAAAAAACTTAAATGTTGCTACGGCTACAACTGTTTTAGCTACACCTGTTAAGATGGCAGCGTGGGAGTGACGCACTAGAGCATAAGCATCTACAGCCCAACTATGCATAGGAACGATGGTTAATTTATAGAACACACCAAATAGCATAACAAAAAGACCAATAGTAGCAAAAGGAGTAGAAGCAGATTTAATACCACTCTCTAGCACTCCTCCACCCATAAGATAAAAGACAACTCCTAGAAGAAGTATGCCTGTAGCTATGGCACTTGCTATGAACATTTTAACAGCACCCTCGGCTTCTTCTTCATTTGTAATATGACTAACTAGCACTATGGAGATGATGCTTAAACTCTCAAAAGAGATAATGAAGCTAAGTAGTGTACTACTCTGTAGAAGTAAAATGGAAGATGCCCCTATAAATAGTATTTGAGTGATGGTTGTATCATTTTTTTCATGTAAAACAAGAGCTATGAGAACTATTTGTAAAACAGTTATAAAGAGTGTTGAAAACTCTGTAGTCTCAAAACCAACTAAACCAACAGAGGAGCTACTCCAAAACATACTTACTATAAGAGAAAAAAGAGAAAAAACTTTTAACCATGGTGTTCTGTGAAGAAGTAAAGATAGCAATGATGCTACAAATAAAATGGAAAAAGCACTTATCATAAAGCACCTCCTGAGGTAGATAGTGACACAAAGGCTGTGTTAATAGTATCAAATAAAATTGAAGGGAAAAGACCAAATAGTACAATGGCAAATGCAAAAAGTATTAATGCAAAGAACTCTACTTTATTCATGCTAAAGTCACTCTTATCTACTAGTGCAGACTTTTCTGCATAAACCACTCGTCTAAATGTCCAAATGATGTACCCAGCTCCCAACATAGAACCTAGAGCCACTACAATTAAACCCATTCCAAAACTTTCAATAGAAGCAATGAGGATAGTTAACTCTCCTACAAATCCCATAGTCCCTGGTAGACCTAATGCAGCTAAACCAGCTAAAACAAAAATAGCTGATAAGTATGGTGCTTTTTGCATAAGCCCACCCATATCTTTCATATACCAACTACCTGTACGGTGGTGTAAAAATCCTGCTATTAAAAAGAGTGGGGAGATGATTAGAGCATGTCCTATCATCTCATAAACAGCAGAACTTAACCCACTGTAACTAACAGTACCAATGGCTACTGTTACTAAACCCATGTGAGAGATGGAGCTATATGCTACCATCTTCTTTAGGTGAGTCTCATAGAGTGCCATAAATCCTGCATAAAATAATGTAATTAAACCCAAAACCAGTAGAACCCAAGAGAACTCTGCTGAGTGTTCAGGCATCATTAAAATAACCATTCTAATCATAGCATAAGCACCCATTTTTAGTAGAACACCTGCTAGCAATACAGAGATTGGGGCAGGTGCTTGAACATGTGCATCTGGTAGCCAAGTGTGAAAAGGGAAAATAGGCATTTTAACAGCAAACCCAATAAACAGTAACCACCAAATGAGTACAGGAGAGACTAACATAGCCTCCTTTACTAGAGTCATGTCAAATGTTCCTGCCTCTTTGTAGATGAGGAAAAATGCCAATAGTATGAACATGGAAGCCACATGGGTATAGAGGAAAAACTTAACAGCTGCGTAGATGCGTCTCTCTCCACCCCATACTCCTACCAAGAAGTACATAGGTACTAAAGTTAACTCCCAAAATATGAAAAACCAAATAAGGTTAGTACTCATAAATACACCCGTTATTGGTCCTGCAAAAAGTATGAGTAGGGAGAAATAACCTACAGAACCTTTTATGGTCCAACTAGATAGCGTAACTAATAGTAGTAGAACCGATGTTAAAATAAGCATAATAACACTTAAGTGGTCTACTTGCAGAGATAGTACAAAACCAAATTTCTCTACAGATAAAAATTGACCAATATCTAAGTAACCTGTTGAGGGTAACTGATCTAAGAGGTTTATAGAGAACATAAGCATAAAAGTAAACCATGCTAGTGCTATGTATTTAGCAAACATATTCTCTTTTTCAAAAAATAGTACTAAAAGTCCCGATAGTACTATGGGTACAAATATCATAATTAGTGGATTCATGCTACACCTCCTAAAACCATAGCCAACAGTAACAGTAGTAAACCAACAGCCATAACACCTGAGTTGTCTCCTACTTTAGGACTATATGTATAGCCAAATAGTTTAGATATTTTACGAGATAGCCCTACTACACCATTGATGCTTGCATCTATGATGTATACATCTATCCAATTTACCATTTTAGCAATACTTTTAATAATTACACTATCTACTACCCAGTGAATGAGGTATTCAATATAATAACCATTAAATAGTATGCCGTGTATAGTTTTCATAAGTGGATGAGACGATACTTTTTTTGTTATATCAAGGCGTTTTTTGTAGAAGTGGTAAACAATAAAGGCTAAAAGTAGTATGCCACTCATAAGCCCCCAAAATAGCCCTTCTACATGTGGCTCTTCAAATGCTTTACCACTAACCATTTTTGCTAGTGGTTCTTGTAGGAAACCCAATAGTAAGGTAGTAACAGCCATAACTCCTAAAGGTAAAACAATCCAAAATTTAGATGGAGATTTTACTTTTGTATATAGCTCTTTATCACGAGGTTTGCCACTAAAAGTTAGTATCCAAAGTCTACCTATATAAGCCATAGACAACAGACCTGCTATGGTTACTAAGATGCTTACCATGCCATAAGTGTCTGGATTTAGTATGGTACTAGCAATTACAGCATCTTTAGAGTAGAAACCACTAAAAGGAGGAATACCACTCAGCGAAAGGACAGCCATTCCCATAAAGAGTGAAACCCACCCCATCTTCTTACCTAAACCACCAAAACGCCAAAGATCTTTTACATGATGAGCAGACATAATAACAGCCCCTGCACCTAAAAATAGAAGTGCTTTAAAGACAGCGTGGTTTACAAGGTGTGTCATACCAGCAGCTAATGAGCCAGCACCTAAGCCTACAAAGGCTATTGATAGGTGTGACATAGTTGAGTAGGCAAGTACTTTTTTAAGCTCTTTTTGCACCAATGCACTAGTTGCACCTATGAATGCACTCAATGCTCCTATAGTTGCTACTACTATGAGTGCTTCAGCTACTGCGTAAAAGTCAAAAAGTCTTGCTACTATGTAGATTCCTGAGTTTACCATGGTTGCACCGTGAATAAGTGCCGATACAGTAGTAGGTCCTTCCATTGCACGCATAAGCCATGGAAATAGTGGGAATTGACCAGATTTACCAATGGCTGCGATGAAGATGAAGATAGCTACTAAAAACATCATGTCTTTATCTAACTTACCACTATTTGCTAAGCTATTTAACTCCATTAAATCTAGTGTACCTGTAAAGTAGAAGAGTAATCCAATAGCTGCAAATAGAAATATGTCACCAAAACGCGTAAATAGAAAGGCACTTACACCAGCGTTAGCAGGATCTTTTTGTTGATGCCAAAAAGAGATAAGTAGGTAACTAGCAAGTCCCATAAACTCCCACCCTACAAAAAGTGCTATCATATCTTTAGCAGATACAAGTAAAATCATGCCACCTATGAAAAATAGTACTTTTGCATAGTATCGTGGTTGGTGTGGATCATCTGCCATGTAGTCATGTGCAAAGTGTATATCTAACATACCCAACCCAGTTGCTACTAGTAACATAACCAAAGAGAGTTGATCTATGTAAATCCCAAAAGGCATAGAGATAGAACCAAACTCAAACCAACGCATAGGAATATCTATGGGTTGGCTGTAGCTCAACATTAAAATAAGAGAGATAAGAAAGAGCAATGCACCCGTAACCTCAGCAACCCAAAAAGCTAGTTTTTTATCTTTCATACCTAAAACATAGGCAAAAAATGCACCAATTAGAGGAAGCAAAAGTAGTGTAAATACCATTATTTTACCTCCCTATCATACTCATCTGGTATGACTATGTTACTAAGTTTATTTGCTGCTGCAAATATGAGTACTCCTACGGCTGCTTCTAGTGTAGCTAATATAATGACCATATATGCCATAGCAATATTTTGTGTCATACCCAAATAGTGAGCTGTAATAGCAAGTATCATAATAACAGCATTTAATAACATCTCTAAAGAGAATAAAATACGCAAAAAGTCTCTACCAGAGCTAACACCATAAAGACCTAAAGCAAAAAGTGCAAAGGCAAATAGTATCTCAATTTCAAACATCTTTTCTCCTTTTAGAACGAAGTACTGTTGTCATTTTAATAGTCCCATAAAGAAGACTACTTCCAATTAAAGCAAAGACTATAACCATATCTGAAAAACTATGTGCAAAAAGATTAATCTCTTCTGTTGGTACATTAGTTACTTTTTTCAGAGTCTCAAGACCTCTAAAGAAGATTGTTACAAGAACAACAAAAACTAGTGCTGAACTTAGAGCTGACCAAGGTCGTAGTTTTGCTTTTGGAAACTCAATACCAATAATAGTAATACCAAAAAGTAAAAGAACAACTATGCCCCCTGTATAGATGAAAATTTGAAAGAGTCCCAATAATTTAGCATCAATATTCATATAATAGAGTCCCAATAAAAACATCATAAGAGCAAAACTTATCATAGCTGGAACAGATTTTTTAATGACTAAAGAGGCTATTGCCAATATTAGTACTATGGTTAAAAGTAAGATATTCATACATTTTCTCCTAGTGAAGGATTATCTTGAGCATTTGCTTTTTTTGCTTCTGCCTCTGCTTTTTTCTTTTTAGCAGCTAACTCTTTTTTTACACGAGTAGCCTCTTCCTCTTCTAAACGACTATCTATGTAGCTTTGAGGAACATCTACATTTACCCAAAAATCTGTCTGATCGGCATGCCATCCACCTGTTAACATGTCATGTCTACCACCACTTAGTAGTATGGACTTTTTAGGCTTAGTAGGACAAACATCTTCACATAAACCACAAAATATACATACAGGAAGGTTTACCTCTGGAACTATATTTTGTTTCTTAAAAGGTAGTTTTTTCATGGTAATTGCACCAACTGGGCAAATTTTATTACAAGCATCACACCCTATGCATGTCTCATAATCTATAGTATGTTCACCTCTATAGCGTGATGGATGATGTACAGCTTCATAACGAATATCAACCTGAGCAGGACTCTTAACCTTAAAAGCCTTAGATACTCGTATAACTTTTTTAACTATGTCTATAATCATCTACATACCTCCCACAATAAATACTTTTGCTAACATAATCCATGCTACATTTAGCAAACTAACAGGTACAAGATAACGCCATGAGAAACTTAGCATCTGATTTAGAGTAATTCTTGGTGTTGCTGCTCTAATAGTCATCATAACAACAGCAATAAGAAGCATTTTAGCAAATAAAAATGAGTAACCATCAAACAATATGCCTTTGTAGCCTCCCATAAATAGAGTTACAGCCCCTGCAAATACAGCCATAAACTCTGCAAAAGATGCCATATTTAATAAAAAGAAATTTGTTCCACTATACTCTGTATAGAAGCCATAAACAATCTCTTGCTCTGCATCTGGTATGTTAAAAGGAGGTTGTTCAAGTAATCCTAATAGTGCTATAAAATAGACTACAAAACCTGGAAAGAGAACTAAAAAGCTCAACCAGTTACTTTGTTGCACAATGACATTTAAATCCATTGTTCCAAAAAGAAGAGCAGGAGATAAGGCAGCTAAAAGAAAAGATGTCTCCATAGAGATAGCTTGTGATAAAACTCTAATACCTCCTAAAAATGAGTACTTATTTTCAGAACCAAAACCTGTTAAAAACAGTAAAAAAGGCTCAATTCCTATAAGTACAACTAAAATAAAAAGACCATAAGAGCTAGGAACAACTGTAGTACTACTAGTCCACGGAATAAATGCTGTAGGAAGCATAGCTGTTATGAGTGCTAGTAGTGGCATTATAGAAAAGAGATAAGGGTTAACTCCTTTAGGAGTAATACTCTCTTTTACAAGTAGTTTACTAAAGTCAAAAAGTGTCTGGTAACTACCCTTTGGTCCATTAAAATGAGGACCTACCCGTTTATGAAGTACTGCCATAAACTTACGGAAAAACCAAAAAAGCCCTACAGTCCAAACTAGATTGTATAATAAGCCTGGAAAAACAAAAGCTTGAATAAATGTATCCATATTTTCTTCCTTATCTATCTAAATCGCCTTGGCAGACATATAAACTACCAAAGACTAAAGGAACATCCGATAAAGTTTTACCTTTAAGTAGATGATCGAGCATCATAGTGTGATTAAAGCTAGGAGCCCTCAACTTTAAACGATAAGGACTTTTTGATTTCTCCTCTGTTACAAGGTGCATAAGTACTTCTCCTCTAGCCCACTCAACACGAGAAATAGCTTCACCTTTAGGAAGCTTTTTAGGCACTTTTACCAAATGATCTTTAGTAGGATTAAACTCTCCAGAAGCCACACCCTCTTCAATGCGTCTTTTAGCTTGTTTAATAATACTAACAGACTGTTTAAGCTCTTCAAATAACATTACAAAACGGTCATAAGCTGTACCATCTTCTTGGGTTACATACTTCATCTCTATCTCATCATACGCAGCATATGGTTCATCTAGCCGTATATCTGTTTTAAGTCCACTACCTCTTGCTACAAGACCACTCAAACCATAAGTTTTTATATCATCTTTACTTAGTTGCCCTACTTGTTTTGCTCTCATCTTCATAGTGGGATTTTTAACAAAAATATAGTAAATATCATCAATACCATCTTCAAATTTATCTATAGCTTTTTGAAGTTCATCTAGCATAGCCATATCTAAACCATAACGAACCCCACCTGGTTCAATAGATGCTGTAGCAATCCTAGCTCCACTATAAGACTCTAAGAAATCAAGGAAAAATTCTCTCATGTCCATATTCCACATAGAGAGGGTATGTAGCCCTAGGTTGTTGAAGAAGCCACCTAAGCCCATAGCATGAGATGATACCCTAGCTGTCTCACCTAACAGTACACGCATCCACTTTGCAAATGGTGTAATTTGAGTACCTGCTATCTCTTCTACAGCCATAGAGTAACCTACCATAGAGTTAATATTATCCATAAAGCATAAACGCTCTACAGCTACAATAGCTCCTACAAAATCTTTTTTTGTAATAAGGTGTTCAAGTGCGCGCCACACATAACCAATGTCAGGGTCAATACTAATAATATCTTCACCATCTGTATGAATTCTAAGACGAATAGGTCCACTAGCAGGGTGTGTTGGACCCCAATTTAATACCATCTGTGAACTATTTTCATCTAAGTTTACTTCATTGTTTTCTTGTTCATTTTTAAAAGAGTCTACAATAATTTGCATATTGTTCATAACATCTTTTTCATGTGCTTCCCAGTCAAAATCTCTTCTATAAGGTGTTTTACCTTTAAAGTCATCTGATGCAATAATAAGACGCAAATCAGGATGACCTATAAATTTTACACCAAACATAGAGAAGGCTTCTCTCTCATGCCAATTTGCTGAAGGAAATTCAGGGGTAATTGATGTTACTTCACACTTCTCTATCTCTCTAGGAATATCACACTTTAGCCAAAGATTTCTTTTTGTTTGAAGATCTTCAAAAAAGTAGTTTAACTCCATAATGCCTGTATCTGGAAAATCTGTGGGAGAGACTGTACTCAAAGAGCAAAGTCCTTCACTTTTAAGTGCTTTAGCAACCTCTAAAAGATCATTTGCATTAGTAAGCTTTGTTTTTATCCATATCTTTTTATAGTCCTCTACATACTCTGTTGAAAACTTCTCTAAAACTGTTTTAATATTTTGCATTAAAAGTCCATCTCTTTCCAAAGACCACCTTGACTAGCAGCACTTGGTATCTTATTTTTAATTTTTTTCTTTATCTGTTCTAATCCCTCAAGAATAGCTTCAGGTTTAGGTGGACACCCTGCAATAAATACATCAGCAGGTAAAATCTCTGTAGGATTTTTAATAACAGAGAGAGAATCATTATATGGACCTCCATCAAAAGAACAAGCACCTAATGCTACTATGTACTTTGGTTCAGGCATCTGTGCATAAGTACGCAATAGAGATGGTAAAATCTTTTTACTAACTAAACCTGTAATCATTAGTACATCAGCTTGTCTTGGTGTAGGAGTAGGCATGTACCCGTATCTCTCCCAATCGTAGCGTGGTCCCATAGCAGCTGCCATCTCTAAAGAGCAACACCCTGTACAAAAGTGAGCCATCCAAAGGCTTTCACTCTGAGCGTAAGTAAAAAAATCAAGAATTTTCAACATATCGATGCTCCTTCATAGCAATAGTAATAGCAACAGCCATAATAACAGCAAAAAGTGCTGCTATAAGTGAAGCATGTTTAGAGTCAGAATATACAAATAGAGTAAAAAATAGTCCTGTCATGTCTGCAACAATAAACATAATAGCATAGACAAAAAAACTAAAGTTTGCTTTTTTAGGTACAGAACTACTCGTTGGTAGTCCACACTCAAAGTGATCATTTTTAACTGAATTTGGATTGTATGGGGCAAGTGAAATTCCAAAAAAGTAGAGTAAAAAAATAGCTAGTACTATACCAGCCATATAAATTAAAAAGGTTTCCATTATTTTTTCTTTCCTTAGTTATAACTGATAGTTTAACAGAATATAACTATTTTGTCTATACAAAAAACGCAATTTAAATTAAATCAAAAATTATATGAGGCTATTACTCGTAGATAATTTGCATCACCCTTACCCTTTTTATGATCTATATTTTCAAAACGAACAAATAGTGTTGTATTTATATTGAAACGCTGTTTAAAGTGCAAATATATAGCATCAAAATCATCTCCTCTATTATCATGTGTTCTTGTATGTGTAAGGTTTAATGCAAATTCACTTTCTCCATAAGATGCTAAATGAAAATTATAGCTACTCTTTAACATCCAAGTTTCAGGTTTATAGTTCCCACGACCATTTGCAATCATAGAACTTGTTAAAACTTTTGCTAAACCTCCATACCCTCTAATAATACCCGATATACCAAAATTTTGTGAATAGTTTATGTTAATATCAAAATCTTCAGAATCATACCCTAACCTTAATGCAACAAGGTCAATATCATCACCACCTAGTCTACTATCTGTTTGTGCATACTTTCCACCATTTCCACTTTTAAAATATTGCATACTTGCACATATTAAATTATTTTTATCAAGCAAATAACTATAGTCAAACTGTGCTATAAATGTACTATATAGATCTTCTGCATAGTAGTAATAACTCTGTATATCAAAGCCTTTTAACCCTACATATTCAAGACCTAACATTGTTATGCCAGAATCAATATTACCACTAGCACTCTGTTTAGTATATTTATTTGATGTATGTGATCGTATTTTATTTATGTGGTATAGTTGTACTTTTGTATTGGCTATAGCTTCTCCTGTATAGGCACCTCCTTGATAACTCCAAGGGACTATACGAGTAGTATCAACATTCATCATAGGAGTATTTAACATAAGGTTACCTAGTTTTAAAACTCTATATTTACTCCTCCACCCTATAAAAGCTTCTGAGTTCACAATAAATGCTTCAGCATTATTATCATTATTGAAGAGTGCTGTTTTATCTCTATTTTCATTAGAACCTATAGGAATAGAAGCATGAAAAGTTACAGTTGCATATATACTTTTATTTAAATCAGTACTATATTTTAAGTAACCACCTAATGCAGTAGCAAAAGCATCATCCTCATTTGCTTGTTTATCTATATCATAAGAGAATAGCTTAACTTGACCTGTTACTGTAGAGTTTATAGTAGATGTTATTTTACTTGATTCAGCCACTATAAGTATAGGGCTAAATAGTAAAAAGAGTATATGGTAAAACCTTATGATCATAATTTAATATCTAAAATACATAGTCTATGTATACTCTAGCATCAACAAAATCATCCGTTACAGAAAAAACATTATAACCATGAAGTCTCTTATACTCTTCAAGATCATAATCTGTCTTAAAGTCATCATAAGCAATTCTAAACTGTATACTCAATCCATCCATTTGAGTAAAAATACCAAAACCTGAACTTTTTGAGAAAGAGTATCTTAAATCAAATGTTGCTTCACTTCTATCTTGTCTAGCATCTATCATGTCCATATTATCTGGTAGATTATAGTCAGCAAATCTAAAACGAATTACTGTACTATCTAAAATACCTAGTTTACCTAGATCAAACTGAGCCCCTACACCTACAGACTTTGTACCTGCTAATTCAGAATCTTGTACTTGAAAAGAGTTAAACATTTGAGGTGTACCCCAACGGACAAAGATTGTACCTCCATCATAAGACTCTTCATTGTAACTAACTTCATTATAGTTTAAAAAAAACAACATACCATTATTTGATTTAGCCTCTGCCTTGAGACCATAAAACCATGTATCTACATCACCTGCTACACTACTCCCTACATTTTGTTGATTTGAGTACTGACCTGCTACAGAGAGTTTCCAATCTTTTAAAGAGGCTATATCATATTTACCATACAAATATAGTGTATTTACAAAATCATTAACATAGTAATTCCACGCTTCTACTGTAAACTCTTTTTGTTTATAGATAGCTCCAATCATAGGCATATCTTTATCTGTACCAACATAGTTTCCACTTGCATCAAAGTTAGAGGGGTCATACTCTCCTCTAATTGTCTGCTTAGCTCCTGTATTAATACATTGACCTAATTCATCTACAGCCCCACACCCTGTTTTAACACGCGCTGAGCGTACCATATCTTTAAACTCAATACCATTTCTATCTTTTTGCCCTGTAATATAAGCTGTACTAATTTTTAATCCATCTATAGAACTATTTTCATAAGTGACACCCTCATGTGTAAATGGTGTAAAACGAATATTTGAAAGAGAGACAAATCTATAATCTGGCATCTCTTGTCGACCTATAACAACACGATGTTCACTATTTTGGTACTTTAAAAAAGCTTCACCTAGAACATGATAAGAGTCTTGCCCACCATCTATCTCGTAAAGCCCACCTAAACCCTTTCTATCATCAGAATTAGAACCTAAAAATGGATTTGAAGTATAAAAAGTTGCACCTAAAGAAAAATTATAAAAAGGAGCTGTCTCATAACCTAAATACCCACCAACAGAGGAGTATGCTTGTATTTTCTCAGCAGGTACTGTACTTGGTGCATCTTGTAATATATGGTAACTACTATCTCTATGTTGAGCGCCATATCGAATTAGACCCTTTACTTTACCATTTTTAAATGCTGACGCTATAGTATTAGTCTCTAAAGAGATATTATTATCATATTTATTACTAGAAGCAAATGTTGATGTTCCTAAAAGAGTTAAACTAACTATAGTACTTATGTATTGTATTTTCATCATATCTACCTTATGTTACTAATAGTATCCATGCTGTACCAACAGTAAGGAATACTAGTGTATTTACTAAAGTGACAATGCCACCAACTCTATAGATTTCTCCTGCTTCTAAGTAACCACTACCCACATAAATAACATTTGCCGAAGAGCCTTGAGGTGTAATAACAGCATTAAAGTTAGTTGCAAAAAGAAGCATATATGCCATAAGTTCAGCTGGTACTCCTGCTTCTATGGCTACACTTAAAAAGACTGTAAATAGTGCTAACATTTGAGCAGTTTGAGATACAAAGAAGTAGTGAATTAAAACATAAGAGACTATAAGAAGAACATAAGCCATAGGCCATGACATTCCAGAAACCATAGTCGCTGCATTTTCACCTACCCATCCCATAAAACCAAACTTATTTAAATAGACCGACATAGCATATAAAATAGCAAACCAAACTAATGTACCCAATGCTTGCCCTTCACCACTTAAGTCTTTCATAGTAAAAATATTTGCAATCATTAAGATGCCTAAACCTAAGAAAGCAACTGCTGTTTTATTGATTTCAGGTACAAAAGAGGATGCTATCCATAATCCAACCATACCAATAAATACACTTGCCATAACCCACTCATTTCTACTGACATCACCCATAATATCTAATGCATCTTGTGCAATTTGTGGAGCATCAGGAGTCTCTTTAACTTCAGGAGGATAAACTTTCATTAAAACGCGTGGTATAATGAAATATAGCACAACTACAGGTGCAATAGCTGCTATAGCCCAAGAGCCATATGTAATATTTACTCCAAACTCTTTAGCCATTTTTGCACCTGCTGGGTTAGCTGCCATAGCTGTAAGCCAAAGAGCTGAAGAGAGAGTTAACCCTGCCATAGAAGACATCATTAAAAATGAACCTAATTTCTTACGCGTACCATCTGCTACTTTAGAGTTACTATCTGATGCTAATGCATTAACTATTGGGAAAAGTACTCCTGATCTAGCTGTATTACTAGGGAAAGCAGGAGCTATAAGCATATCTGCTGCAATAATGGAGTAAGAGAGTCCTAAACTAGTTTTACCAAATTTACGAATAATTAAAAAAGCTATTCTTTTACCTAAACCCGATTTAATTACACCACGAGCAATAAGAAAAGCTACAATAATAAGTAAAATCCAATCTTCTCCAAAACCTGTAAATGCTTGTTTTGCTGTTAATGTACCTGTTAAAATTGCTGCAGACACACCAAGTATAGCTGCTGTAAAGATTGGCATAGAATTTAAGATTACTGCAAAAATAGCTGTAATGAAAATAGCAAAAAGATGCCAAGATATTTGAGATGTAAATTTTAAATCTGATGCAGGTAGAGCAGATATGTATGTTTCAAGTCCAGATGGCACTGGCATAAACCATAAAATCAGACCAAAGATCACTACTACAAATTGTAAGTGATACTGTTCTAAAGTTTTTTTGGGATTGTTAGTCATATTTATTCCTAATATATTTCATAGCAATAATTCTAACATGATTATATGATTTTTGTCTATCCCAAAAGCATAAAAGTATATATATTTAAAAGAAAACTATTTAAACTCTTCTACTACCCACTTCTTCTGAACTAAAAGTCTATCTCCTGAAAAAATTTCTCCTACAAATACATCACCCATACTATATGTAGATACACCTTTTGGTGTACCACTCATAATAATATCATTATCTTCTAAAGTCATAAAGTTTTGTATCTCTTTTAACATAGTATTTGGTTTATACATCATCAAATCATAAGTAGCAAACTGAACTAATTTATTATTAATAGATAATTTCATCTTTAAGCTACTTAAGTCTTCACAAATAGGTACAAACTCACTAAAAATAGCAGAGTTATCAAAAGCTTTAGCTCTCTCCCATGGTAGTCCTTTTGATTTTAAATGGTTTTGAATATCTGCATGTGTAAGATCAAGCCCAAAACCTACGGCATTAATTTTGCCATCATTTATGAGAAAACAAATTTCACCTTCAAAACGACATGATGATGAGAAGTAATAAAGCTTACTACCAATAGCTGAGTTTGGTTTATTAAATACCACCATAGAAGAGGGTACTTCATTTCCTAACTCTTCAATATGCTCTACATAGTTTCTTCCTATGCAGACTACTTTTGATACTTCAATTTGTTGATTTTTATAATGTATGGTTTTCATAATAGTTCTACTATACTCCAAATAATTATTTTTATTGATGATTGTTAAGTGAAAATAGGATGGTGATCACTATTGGACTTGAACCAACGACTTCTTCCATGTCAAGGAAGTACTCTACCAACTGAGTTAAGCGATCTTTTTTTGTAGGAGAGAATTATATATAAAAAAGTCTAAAAGAGGGGTTAACTCTCTTTTAGTCAATTGTCTCTGCAATAAAAGTTTTAGTTACTTTACCACCAAAACGGTAAATACCATCTTCATAACTTACATATAGTTCATCTCCACTTCTTGGGTGAACTTTAATTTGACTTGGAACTTTTCCCTCTTTATAGTTTCGTATAAAACAAGCTACCATACCTGTACCACATGCTAAGGTTTCATCCTCTACACCTCGCTCATAGGTTCTTACAAACATAGTGTCACCATCTACTTTACAGATGTTTACATTTGCATTATACTTATGACGAAGTGTTCTTAGTTGCTCTATATCAAACTCTTCTATGTCATCTCGTATTGTCAATAAGTGTGGTACTCCTGAGTTTATGAGCCACCACTTTTCACCAAACTCTGTTATGTTGTCATCTATAATATCTGGTTTAACCATGTCAGAGACAACATAGAGTCCATTTATAGTTGCTCTTATAACTCCTGCACCTGTTAAAAACTCTGCACTACCATCTTTACAAATACCTTTTTCATGAGCAAAATGGGCTACTGCTCTACTTGCATTTCCACACATGTCTGCTTGTGATCCATCTGAGTTATAGAACTGCCACTCAAAGTCATACTTATCATGAGGTAACAGTACTACTAAACCATCTGCCCCTACACCATTTTGTCTATGACATAGCTTTTTTGCTAACTCTGACCTATCTTCCTTCTCTTTAGCAATCAACATAACAAAATCATTACCATTTGCAGAGTACTTAGTTACTGTCATATATTATCTCCTAATATCTCTTCTTTTACTCTATTGACTTCAGCTTCTAACTGTTTTAGGTTACTACTATTGTCAATAACATACAGAGCATTTTCTCTTTTTTGTTCTATGTCTAATTGAGCTTCTATTCGCAAAATAGCTTCTTCTCTTGTAAAGTTGTCTCGTTCCATTACTCTTTGTATCTGCTTCTCTTTTGGTGTGTAAACAACTATAACATTAGCAATAGCATAGTTACCATTCTCATAAAAAAGAGGTATATCAACTATGTAAGGCTCTGCTCTTCTATCGAGTTTATCAGCTTTCTCTTTTATTTTTCTATATATAAGTGGATGTAGAAGCTTCTCTAATTGTTTTCTTTTTACTTTATCAACAAATATAATTGAACCTAAAGCTTTTCTGTCAACTTTTCCATCTTTGACAAACTCTTTGCCAAATATCTCTTCTATTTTAGAAGATTGTTCATCTATAACCTCATGTGATATTTGATCTGCATCTATAACACGAAATCCACTAAGTTTAAGTTGTTTTAAAACTGTACTCTTACCTGTTGCTATGCCCCCTGTAAGAGCAAATGCGTAATTAAATGACATATTTTATTCCTTTACCATTTTCTAAAAGATTTTAATTGCATTTCATCATAAGAGTAAATATCATCTCTAAACTGCAATTTTCCATCATAATCAACCCATGCTGTTAAGTAGATAACATCTATAGGAACTTTTTCTTTTAAAACTATATATTTTTTCTTTTTACCTCTAAGTCTCTTTTGTGACTCTTTAAAATCTAAATTATCATTAAAAGTAGCAAATGTTTTAAGTAACTCTCTTGGTTTATGTAACCTTATACAACCATGACTAAAAGACCTTTTATTTTTTCTAAAAAGGTATTTTTTAGGGGTATCGTGCATATATACAGAAAATTTATTTGGGAAGAGAAACTTTATTTTACCTAAAGCATTTCTCCTACCAGGAACTTGTGCAAAACGAAATGGTACAGAGTTACTATATCGGTACTTAGTCCAATCTACAGAGTCTCCACTTATCTTTTTAGCATCTTTGCCCCAACCTGAGCGTATCTCAATACCTTGTCTTACCATAGCATTTGGATTTTTAAGTAATTTAGGAATCATCTCCTTTTGAATAATACTCTTAGGTATATTCCAGTAAGGATTTAAAACAATATACTCAACCATATCTGAAAATATTGGTGTAGGATGATTTGGTCTTCCTGTAACTACTCTCATAGTTTGAATAAGCTTACCATTCTCTTCAAAATATAGTTGAAAATCTGGTATATTTATAACAATATGCCTTTTGGAGTCTCTCTTATTTAACCACTTAAGACGATCTAAATTTAAACGGAGTGTTGTTATGCGTTCATCTACTGTTTTATTGAGTAGTTTTAGAGTTGCACTTCCTATGACTCCATCCTCTTTTAAGCCATTTCTTTTTTGAAATTTTTTAACAGCAACTTGTAGAGCTTCATCATATAAAGTACCATCTTCAAAAGTAGTATTAGAGTCGTAATCTCCTGTTACTTTTAAGCGTTTGCGAAGAGTATCAAGACCATTATCATATCTATTTGGTTTAAGTTTCTTAGAACTTAAAACAACTCTTTGCCAACCACCATTTTGACGAATTTCTAAGTATTTATTTAAAAAGTTTTTTAACTCTGCATAGTGGTATGCTGTAGGTAAAGCACTATTTAACTCTTTTTTTAGGCTAGAACCAAAAGCGACCTTACTCAAAATTTTTGTAACATTTGCACTTGGTCTATGAAGTACCCACTCTGTTCTTACATCATTTACCATAAGGTTAGAGATACGCGCAGAAAATGCTCCCCAGTTGATGCTTCCAAAATATAGGTAGTTAGTATATTTTTTATATAATTGAGATATTTTAAATTCTAAATTAACTTTTGTATATATTTCTCTCTTCTCATCATACAGATCTTGAGCAATATGCTCTAAGGCTATAGCATCTCTATATAGTGTTGTATTTTTATCTAGTGTAAGATCACTCTTTATATAGCTAAAAAGTTCTTTTGTTGCACTAGAGAGTGACTCTTCTCTTATCCATACAGGAGTAAAAAGCAACTCTTTATAAAGTGAATTTACAAAACTATTTTTAGAGCTATTTTTTATATTGCTATATATAATTTTAGAGGCTTTCTCTTGATACTCTAACTCATTTGCTTGTGCAGAAGACAGAAATAGCCCCATAACTAATATGGGTAAATAATATGTTAACTTATTTTTCAAATTCATTATCAATACTTTCATTTATTTATAAAAAATTATATCATAAAGTTAGTACCCTTTTAGATTAAAATTAACAATCTTTAGTCAACCTATCATATTTATCATGACTCATAATATCTTGAAAATATACAACATTACCTTTATGAGTTAATAAAACTCTATAACCATCATTTCCAAGAACTCGAATAGACTGTTTATTCTTATCTCTTTTACAGACAATATTTTTTAAATTTAGTTTTGTATGGGAGGGGTTCATCTTATAAAGTTTTTCCGTCTCCTCAATAAAATTTAAAGAGATTTTTTTAGAGATTTTCTTTTTACTTCTTGTGTATTTGACATCAAATTCAAGAGGCATGGCGATGTTCCAAAATTAAATCTCCAATCTCCATCTCTAATTTTGCCATTTGAGTTAAAAGATTATTAAGAGTCTCTTTTGTTTTACTACTTGTAGTGCTTTTAAAAATATCTTCTACCACTTCATAATTATCATCAAGATTAAATTGTAGTGTACGAAGTTTCTCTTCATCAAAATTAAGTTCATCAAGAATTTCACGAAAACCTGTAACCATCATTAATGAGATTTTCATAGCATTTTCTATTTCAATATTATCAGAACTATTTAAAGATTTAAAGTATTTAACATTGAGTTGTGGCATATATTGTAATTCACTCATAAATATCCTTTTTTTGAAATAGCTTATTTATGATTATATCAAAATCAAGCCACAATAATACTATTGTGGCATGTAAAAATTTGATTTTATTTCGACTGTTACTAACCAAGTATAATAGTTTGTTGTCCTAACTCTTTATATTTGGCATAATAATTCTCTACAAAAGATTTAATCTTTTCATCTACTGGAAGATAAACTTTACCCTCTTTATTTGCATATTTTTCTAAATAGTTTTGTGCATCAATTTTCTTAAGATATGTATCTGCTAAGTTTAAGTAAGCACTTGTGTAAGCCTTTTTCATATCTTCATACTTACTATAGTTTATGGTTATTTGTTCGTTGTAGGTTATGATGCCTGAGTTAAAGAGTATGCTTAAATGTATGAGTCCTTCACAGTAGTAAGGTAATACTTCACCAACTTCTCTCCAAGCCATAAGCCCAACAGCACGAGATACTAAGTCATCTACTATGTATTTTTTTAACTCCTCTTTCTCATTTGAGAAAAATGCCATAAGTCCACCAGTAGTTGCTTTAAACTCTTCTATGTTTTTAAACTGTCCATTGGCATTCATTTTACTCTCGGTATCGGAGTCAATCCACAATATGTGACCATATTCATGCCCCACAGTAGAGATGTCATAAATCTCTTGCCATAACTTAGGGTTACTCTCTACTAACTCTTTTTGCTCTTTAACAAACTCTTCACCCATAACCTCAACAGAGAGTTTCATAGTAGGCTTAGACTTTTTAGACTCCATTACAAAGTCTGCATAAGCAAAGATTTTTTTGCCTAACTCTGCTGATACATCTTCATCGTTTGGTACAACTTGTGCTGAAAAAAGTCCGTTAAACTCTGCTGCGTAGTAGAGGATTGGTTGACCAATATATAGTTGCGTTTCATCTACTTGTGTAAGGTTTTTAGCTACTATTTTTTTAGCTTCATTATCAAAATTCTCTACCATTTCTAAAGCAAACTTTTTAATATTTTCTCTAGTAGGAGAACCCTCTTGAAGCTTGGGGTTTACTATGCGTAAATCCCACTCTAGGGCAACAGCTTTTCTGTAGTGGTCTTCATAGTACTCTAAAGGGTGACCTACTTGAATAGGTGTTGTAACACTCATCCATCGTCTATCAACCTCAGCCCATTTTTCTATGAGTTCATCTGTTTTTACATGTGAAAAAGCATCCTTAATAGCACTAAAGTATGCTATCCACTCTGCTTTTTGGTTAAATACAGCATCTTCATTTTGGTTTAAAAGTGCTATGAGTTGCTCTAGTGCTGTTGTAACACCTTCTACCTCTTTTGGGAAAGCTTTAGCATAAGCTACACTTTTATAGCCACTATCTTCTTTTTGTAGTACAGAGTAACATCTGTCACCTACACATCCACTACTATCTTTGTCTAGTAGTGACTCTGCTTGTAGCATCTCAAAAACTTTAGCATCGTCCCCATCAAATAGCTCAGATAGCTGAAGATTAACAGAGTGAATAATATGATCTGTCCAGTGACTCTGCCATATAGACAACATAACTCCTACAAAGTGTACACCTAACATTAAAGATCTATAAAAAGGTGTAAGAAGTTTTTTCTCCTCTACCCACGATATAAAACTCTCATGACGATTAATATGAAGAGTACTTACAAAACCATAAGCCAACTCTTTTTTCATAACTATCTCTTTTGTAGAGTGTCCACTTTTTTGCAAAATTTGCTCTAGTGCATCTTCACGCAGATTAACCATACGCGTTAATAGAGCCATTTTTGTATCTTTACTTTGTGGAATATCTAAAAGCTTTAAAAAAGCATCTATTAACTCAGTTGCCTTTTTATTAGTTTTATTTTCATCTAGTATGTCATAGTAACTGTTTAACTCTGCTTGTCTCTTTTGAAGCTCATCATATATGGTTTGTAAATCTTGCATAAATTGTTTTTTCATATTTTTCTCTTTTTAAATAACTTTATAAAATTCAGTAATTATAGCGAACACTTACCAGTGCCACACCCTCCACCACTCTCAACTGCAAATGAGTTATAGTAACTACACTCAGGACACTCATACGAGAGAAGTTTAGGTCCTGAACAACCTGTAGACCTTTGGTCTACTAACTCAATGCTATCTTTATGACATTTTGGGCAGAAGCCTCTTTGTATGCTTGCTAATTCCTCTTTTTTCTCTTTTAAATAGTAGATATAGACTATTATTGATCCACTTAAAATAATAAGTAAAAATGCCAATAGATAGAAATCCATATAAATCTCCTTTAATTTGTTGAGTACTCTTTTAAAGTAGCTACTTTTTCTTTATAATCTGGCATATATTTAGCCACTAAAGACCAAAAAGTTTTTTGATGATGTTTATATTTAATATGAGCTAATTCATGTATAACTATATACTCCATAACATCTTGAGGCAATTTTAACATCATCGTGTTAAAGCTAAGTGCATTTTTAGATGAACAGCTACCCCATTGTCTCTTTGTTTTACGAAAAGATACTTTACTATAGTTAAGTCCCATTATTTTTGACCACTTCATAACTATAGGTAAGATATGATTTTCTGACTCTTTTTTATAAAATTTATTTATCTGTTTTTTAAATGATTCTTCATCATAAGTACTATAATACAAAGTAAATAGATCATCTTCAAACAGAAGTTTAACTCTTTTTGATTTATAAGTTTCATAGTGTAAAGGATATGAATCACCCTTATAATAGAGTCTATCAGCTTTTGAAAAAGTTAATTGTGTACTTTTCTTTTTTGCTATTTTTTCTCTTGATTTTTGTATCCATAATGCTTTATTAATAAGAAGTTTTTCTATGTAAGCTTGTGAAACTTTAGGAGACTTGATGACAAGGTTTCCCATATCATCAAATGTTAAGTATGTATGTTTGAGTTTTTTACTAACTATGTGTCTATAGCTTGGTAAAATCTGCATATTTAGTCTATAAGTTTACCATCTTTATAGATAGCTCTATTACATATTTCACCACTTGGATAGTAACTAAAAGCTTCTCCATTTTTTTTGTTTCCTACATAAGTATATGTAACCATTTTATCACCATTAGGATAAAACTCTTTCTCAACACCATTAATAAAACCATTAACATATGGTGTCTGCTTAATAACAAGTCCGTTATCATCATAAAATGTCATAATTCCATCTTTAACACCATTAACAATTCTTACTGAAGATGTAGTTTCCCCTTCATAACCAAAAGTTCTCTTAATACCATTTTTTCCTGTTTTATCAGTCCATGTAAAAGTTGAACGAATTTGACCACCTGTATAATATGTAGTATCTACTTTCTTCGTACTCAAAGATGGAGTTGAACATCCAGAAAAGAATACTATTAAAATAGAGAATATTAAAATAGAGATTTTTTTATTATTTAACATTTTTATTATACCTTATGTAATATTTTTAATTACTGGTAGTATACTATTAAATTACTTTGTACTTAACATAAATCACATACTCATATTTATATAACTCTATTGCATAATTTGGGTTAAAATGTTAAAATACATCAAAAAAAGAAGTAAAATGGCATTTATTCATTTTGATGAGTCTTTAAAAATAATAGAAGACTTAACAATAGACAAAAACTCAACAAAAAAACTCTACCTCATCGATACTCTAGGCTACATTTTAGCTGAAGATATAGTAGCAGACCATAACTCTCCTGAGTTCCCTACTTCAGCTATGGATGGATATGCTCTAAAGTATGATGATATAGCTATGCAAAGACTTAAAATTGCAAGTATAAACCCAGCAGGTTCATCTTTAAAAGACGAACTTATAGCAGGTACTTGCATTAAAACTTTTACAGGTTCACTTATGCCTCATGGCTCAGATACTCTCATACCCATAGAACTAGTGGAAGTTGAGGGGGATGAGATAGTCATAAAAGAGGATGTAGCAAAAGGTTTTTCTGTACGAGAGGTAGCTGAAAACTATAGTAAGGGTCAAAAACTTATTAAAAAGGGAACACTCATAGACTTTTCTCAAATAGGTGTAATGGCTGGTTTAAATATAGTAGCTCCCTTAGTCTATGAAAAGCCAACTGTATCCATACTTTCAACTGGCTCAGAACTTTTAGAGTTAGGAGAGACTCAAACCTCAGATGCACAAATTCGCTCTTCTAATAACTACATAATTGAAGCCATAGTTAAAAAGTATGGTGGAGAACCTATGCAACTAGGGTGCATTAAAGATGACAAGCAAAACATTAAAAATAGAGTTGCAAAAGCCCTAGAGCAGAGTGATATAGTAGTAACTACTGGTGGAGTTAGTGTAGGAGACTTTGACTTTGTAAAAGATGTCATAGTAGAGTTGGGATGTGAAGTACTATTTAAGGGTGTTAGAGTTAAACCTGGTCAACACATAATGGTAGCACAAAAAGGCAATAAGTTTATAGTTGGACTACCAGGTTTTGCATACTCATCTACCGTAACAGCTCTACTATATGTTGTACCACTCATAAGAAAACTACAAAATGCTAACAGCACTTTAAAAACAGTTAAAGCTACACTAAAAGAGCCATTTAACAAAAGAGCAAAAAAAGCTGAATTTACAGCTTGTAATGTGAGTATTGAAGATGGTAAATATTTTATTGATTTTAAAGATAAAAAGGTAGGGACATCTGCCATACTTACAAATATGCTAGGAGATACAGCTTTACTATTTACTTCCCAAGATGATAGTTCTAAAGAGAAAGGTGACTTAGTAGATATAATACTTTTAGATTAAAAGTAAGTAGTTAAAGAGAGAGGATTGACTCTCTCACCTTCAAGAACATAGCAAACTGAGCTACTGTTTTACAACCCATCTTTATGGCACAATTAAAAAGTTCTTTATTTTCAGAGTATTTCATCATATAATCCTTTTTTAGATATGTAAAACTATACATAAAAATATAATAATTTCTAAAAAGTATGGCATATTGTCAGATTTTTAATTTATGTATGTTATAATTAAGAACTATCAAAGGAGTAAATATGTTAATACTAGGTGAAGTTATAGAGAGAATGAAAGATATTATATCTGAAAGTGGAATAGATGGTAAGATATTTGATAAAGATGTAGCAACTGCATTAAACATACCACAAGCTAGATTTGCAACTATGAAAAAAAGAAATAGCATACCATACAAAGAGATACTAGAGTTTTGTGCTATTAAAAAAATATCTGCAAATTGGCTTTTTTTTGATCAAGCTGTTGACATGCTTAAAAAAGAGACTGATAAATTTTTCCAAGTACGCTACTTTGCAGACATTCGTGCATCTGCTGGAGGTGGAGCAGAAGTTTTTGATGAAAATTTTGAAGTTATAAGTATAGACAAAAATATAATGTATAACATGGTAGGACAAGGAAACACTAATCTTGAAGCTATTATGGTTGATGGTGAATCTATGGAACCTACTCTACATGATGGCTCTATAGTCTTTGTAGATAGGGAGCAAAAAGATATAGCAAAAGATGGTATTTTCATAGCATCTACTACATCTGGACTATTTATAAAAAGAATTCGTCAAAGAGTAGATGGAATGGTTGAACTTATATCAGACAACACTATGTACTCTCCAGAGGTTATATCTCCAGATCAAATTACTATAGTAGGAAAAGTTGTTGGAAATATAGAAAGCTTATAGAGCTATGGCTAATTATGTTATACTTTTCACATGATAAAGCAATTACATATATATCCAACATCAAGAGCATTAAGAGAGGTAAGCTCCAAAAATAAAGAGCAAAATTCTCTTCTACCAACACTTATGCGTATGGATGAATTTGAGAAACGCTCTATTCTTTTTAAAAATAGAGTAGAAGTTGACAAACTTCAACGCATATTACTTTTAAGAGAAGCTGCAAACTTTACAGAATTTAAAGAGTTAAAACTTGAACTATCACTTATAAAGTTTTTTACTAAAAGTGATGCTATTTTCAAATTTTTTGAAGAGTTAGCAAGTGAAAATGTTGACTTTAAAAATTTGGCAGAAGCAGATGCTTATGCTGAATTTATCTCTCACTTAGAGATATTGGAGAGACTTCTTCTAAACTATAAAAAACTTTTAGATAAAAATGGCTTCATAGACAAAGCATTCATACCAGACTCTTACACATTAAACCATGGTTTCTTAAATAGCTTTGATACTATAGAGATATACTTAGAGGGCTACTTAAGTCACTTTGAACTCTCTTTACTAAATGAAGTAGCTCAAATTATTTCACTAAATATACACTACACAACAAGTAAATTTAA